>Ga0209636_10002719_pt1 | contig 18060 bp, 20 predicted proteins | sample DeeMarSWOR152_54_FD_187464 | JGI IMG/M metagenome (GOLD analysis project Ga0209636, IMG submission 187464) | Marine sediment microbial communities from White Oak River estuary, North Carolina - WOR-1-52-54 (SPAdes) (version 2) | ecosystem: Environmental > Aquatic > Marine > Intertidal zone >... | reverse complement strand
TTCTAAATCATCCTTTGAGCCAAATTGGTCGTAGAATTTGGCTGCGAGTCGGTATGTCAAGTGATCACCAACAGAATGCATACATTCTAGTCTAAATATGTTAACGTGTCTATTTGGCGCCTATTTGAATCATACTATTTACTCGGGTAGAGGCTTGCGGAGGTGGATGAGTTTCTATGATAAATAACTTAACAGAGGAAAGGCTGCTTCAGAATAAATTTTTATATTATTCGTTACAAGAACGAAAAGAATAACGAAACATTCATGTGTGCGCGCTGCTCACTTCCTAGAACTTTATGAGGACTCGCAATTGGGTTTCGAGGTTAACTTCTTCTCCCTTGTACATAAAACTGATTACGGCTGTCAAGTAATAGATTCCCGGCGGCACTTGCTGTCCACTATCGGTAGCTTTCTGATCCCAAGCGGATTGGCTCTGCATAAACTCGCCAGGCTGGAAAGTCACCTTTTCCTCTGAAGGCGCTGTAGTCAAACTTTTGTGGTAGAAAACAAGGTGCTGACTTTTGTCGTACACCCTCCGGAACCAATATGGATTTGGATTTGGCATCGAAAAAAACACGACCGTCACGTTTTCTTCTCCGATGTTTCTCAGCGTGACATTCATTTTGATGCGCTCTTGCAGCTGGTACATTGCCTTTTCTGTGGTTATTGTGAACTCGAAGGGGTCCGCAACGAGCTTGCCATCATATGTGGGAGCAGAACCTCCACTATGTGTAACGATTTCAAATCCCCAAGCGGCGATTACTCCAATAAATGCAAAGACTAGTATAGTAAACATGATTTCCTTTCTTGTTAAGAATTTTCTTAGAGCGAGCATTCTCCCCATATGAAGATCCTCTAAGAAATATTTAAAGAGTTTGAAGAACAGCCAAGACAAGGAAAAGAAGTCGTTTCATTTAAGTCATAATACCACCAGATCAGCATCATCTGTATTCCCACACTGTGACGGTGCACGCATATGCTCAGCGACAGATTTCAGGACAACCGATCAATCGCTTCTTATTGCCCTCGTACGTTTCCTTGTTATGTGGGATGCATTGAAGGTTGCTGAAACACATAAGAAATTCGGGTGGTGTTGCTTCAACTGTCATTCCCATTAGATCCAACAGAAATATTATATTGTGCTTCTTGCTCTCTTGAGTTGGAAATTTGTCACTGAGTAAGGTGTTATTATGGCCACGATTAAGGAAGTGCCGAGCAAGCTCAGGCGTTTTGAGAGGATAGGCGCCCACACCCACGTAAAGGGACTGGGCCTCGACGAAAATTTGAACGCGGTTAAGGTAAAAGATGGAATGGTGGGCCAAGAGACAGCTAGGGAGGCGGCCGGCCTAGTCATTCAGATGATCAAAGAAGGGAAACTAAGCGGCAAGACGGTCATCCTGGCTGGGCCTCCAGGAACAGGCAAGACGGCTATTGCCGTGGCGGTTTCTCGGGAATTGGGTGCACATGTGCCGTTTATTCAGATGAGTGGCAGCGAAGTCTACAGCAGCGAACGAAAGAAGACGGAGGTTCTCCTAGCGGCCATAAGGAAGTGTATAGGGGTGGAGATTCATGAGCTGAGGAAAGTCTACGAAGGCGAGCTCATGACCATCGACATAAAGACCATTCCTCATCCGTATAATCCGTACCAGAAGGTTCCTGAGAGCATCCGTCTAACTCTGAAGACCGAGAAGGAGGAGAAGACCATTGAGGCGGGAGCGAGTATTGCCCAACAGGTCATGGAGCAAAATATCTCCGAGGGAAGCGTGATCCAAATTGACGCCGAGACTGGGAGAGTCGTAGACTTGGGGTTAAGCCTGGAAAGCGCCAAAGGTAAGACGTACGATGTGGACACCCGTAAGAAGATTCCCAGGCCCCCCGGTGAAGTGATGAAAGAAAGAGAGTTCGTCTACACCCTAGCTTTGTCAGATATGGATGAAATCAACGCCCGCAGAAGATTCGGAGGCGGAATCTTTTCAATGTTTATGAGCGGTTCAGAGACCAAGGAGATAGACACAGAGGTTCGCACCGCAGTGGACGAGTCCGTGAAGAAAATGGTTGATGACGGTAAAGCGTTCATCCATCCCGGCGTTTTGTTTATCGACGATTCACATCTCTTAGATCTGGAAGCCTTCAGCTTCTTAGGCAGAGCCATAGAAAGCGAATTGGTGCCTATCATCATCTTAGCCACGAACCGAGGCGTCACCACGATCCGAGGCACCGACGTGAAAAGCCCAATGGGATTTCCCCTGGATTTGATCGACCGCTCGGTAATCATCGCAACCCACGAATACGATCCAGAAAGCATAAGAGAAATACTTTCAATAAGATCTGGAGAAGAGAAGGTTGAACTACAAAAGAAGGCCCTCGAAAAACTGACCGCGGTCGGCGCCAAAAGCTCACTCAGATATTCCGTTCAACTACTGAGCCTCGCCGCGCAAAACGCAAGAGCTATGAAACGTAAGAAGGTATCCGCCAAGGACGTGGAGAGAGTTGACAAACTCTTCATGGACATAGGAGAGGCCGCCGAACACCTCAGAAAGTACGAAGAAAAGATGATGATGCATTGAGTGAATCTTAATTATTCATCGCATGGAAGACTTAGTGGATTGATTTTATGCAGGTCTGTCGTCTCTAAAGGTTGACCAGGGCATCTTTCAGCTTAGGATTTTTTCCACTTCTTCCTTATCTGCATCCATAACATATTTAATGCCTGATGTTTGTGCAGCTTCGGATGTTAAAGCAACGATGTCGTCTCGGGCGATTCGGTCAGTGACAAATTTTCTGGCACCGCACATCAATTGTTTCATGCCTTGGGTTAATCTCTGGTTGTAGGTGTAGAGACCGATTGCTCCGGTTGGTATATCTGCAAATTTTTCTCCGAACCTTTTCTTCAGCCTGCTTGCTTCGACAAAGATTGCATCGACCGTGTTTCCATATCTTCCATAGTAGACGGGTAGATCCCGTTCCATAATGCTCTGACCTACATTTTTGCCTACCATGGCTGCGGTGAGGGGTGCTCTAGCCATACCTATGGCTTTGACGTAGGGAGCACCAAGGGCTAGTGCTTTGAAAATGTGGTCCTCCATGGTGTTGCCTCCTGCGAAGGCTATGCTGGGAACGTATTCTCCCTTTTTTGCCAGTTTATCCACGTATTGGTAGGTCAATGACCATATCTCTACGCTGGGTATTCCCCATTCGTTCATCATGCGCCAAGGGCTCATTCCTGTTCCACCGCCAGCACCGTCAACGGTGAGTAAATCGATTCTGGCTAAGGCCGAGAATTTCACAGCCCTCGCTAAGTCTGCTGGTCTGTACGCGCCAGTCTTTAGGAAAACGTACTTGGCGCCCAAGTTTCTCAGTTCTTTTACCCTCTTTAGAAACTCTTCTCTGTTAACCATGCCAACTCTGGAGTGTCTTTCAAACTCGGTGAATTGTCTTTTCTTGAATGCTTTGATGACGTCTGGGTCTTCAGGATCGGGGAGAACTATGTATCCTCTCTTCTTTAGAAGCTGGGCTTTAGCTAAATCCTTAATCTTGACTTCCCCGCCGATGTCTTTGGCCCCTTGACCCCATTTTAGTTCGACCGCGTCTACCTCCAAGTCTGAAATTGCGTATTCGAGCACTCCGAGCTTTGTATCTTCTATGTTGGCTTGAACAGCAATGGCACCGTAGCCTTCTTCTTTCCATTCATTGTAGATTTTCACCCTCCATTCCAATTCTGGAGAATGTACCACTTTTCCGTTGTTGATTTTCGAATCAACGTCCATACCGCATACATTTTCCCCTATCACTTGCATGGTCCCCGATATTGCTGCGCCAACGGCCAGTTCTTTCCAGTTGGTTTTGGCGATTTTTGTCGATCCGAGTGCACAGGTGAACCAAGGAACTTTCAGTCTGATACCATCGCCTTGACCAATTTTGGTTTCCAAGTCAACATTGGGAAATAGGGCTTTGTCACTATCGGGCTCTATGCCAACGGCTCCTACCGTTGTTCCCATAATATTAAAGTGAGAGAGATCTAAGGGGTATTTTTTCTGGGATCCGGTAGTTATTATTCCGAAAGGCTTGGGGTATATTACTTCGCTACCCCTGATGGCGGATTTGGCGACTTCACATGGGCCCGGACATCCGTCTATGCAGGTGACACAGAGTCCGCTGACGGGACACGTTTCGGTTCTGGTTTTCGTCAGGGTTGCTGGGCTCGCATTTGGTTTGGAATAGCTCATACTACTTTCCCTCCTTTTCTATACATGCTCCACACGAGTCTAGGGTACACGTGACTTGACCATATTTTTCTAAACATTGGGGAGTTATGACTAGACAGGAGTTGCAGAGTTCTCCGGGAGACTTGGCTCCACGACACTGCAATTCTACCACAGGACAGATGTACATGCAGGCTCCGCAGTTACGACAGATCTCGCTGGCCATGTGGAAGGGAGTGGCCACCTCCCTATCTTGGCCTCTACCTACAAAACCTATGGCTCCGCTTCCCATCTGTTCAGCACACATCCTTACACACAACCCGCAGAGAATACAGTTCTCGTTCTTTATCTGGAATCTAACCTGCTCCAACCCCATCTTGCAGGCTAGGTCCTGCAGGGTCTTGGAGTTGGGGCATCTGGCCAGCAGTAATTCCAGCATAAGCCTTCGCCCCTCTATCAGCCTCTTGGAATGGGTTCTCACCACAATTCCTTCTTTAACGGGGTACAGACAAGAGGCCCCCAGTCTGGTTCTTTTTCCGTCGTCAACCTCTACCATACACAAACGACACGCACCATAGGGAGTTAGCTCGTCATGGTAACATAGGGTTGGAATGTCAATTCCATAGAATCTGGCGACTTCCAGTATAGTAGAGCCTTCTTCTGCTCTAACTTTTGTTCCATTAATGGTTAGATTTATCATCTAATCACGTTCTATCTTACGATTATGGCTTCAAACGGGCAAGCATCTCGACAGGTGCCACATTTGATACATCTGTCCTGGTTGATTTTGTAAGGTTTCCTCGGCTCGCCCTGTATGGCTTGTTGAGGACAGAGCTTCAAACAGGCGTCACATCCTGTGCATTTGTCTTCAAGAATGAAATACTGGATTAGCTCTTTGCAGACGCCAGCGGGACATTTTCTATCCCGCACGTGAGCCTCATATTCTTCCCAAAAATACTTTAAAGTTGACAAAACTGTGTTTGGCGCAGTTTTGCCGAGGCCACAGAGGGAGAAGTCTTTAACCGTCTCCGCCAGCTCTTGGAGAAGTCTCAGATCTTCCTCCTTACCTTCCCCGCTGGTTATGTCGGTTATGATCTCAAGCATTCTTTTGATTCCTTCGCGGCATGGGACACACTTACCGCAGGATTCCTTCTGTAAGAAGTCGAGGAAATATCGGGCCACATCAACCATGCAGGTGGCGTCATCCATCACTATCATACCTCCTGATCCCATCATTGACCCGGCTCCCATCAGCCTCTCGAAATCTACGGGAAGATCGAGCAATTCTTCGGGGATACAGCCACCAGAAGGGCCGCCAGTCTGGACAGCCTTAAAATTCTTGCCTTCGATTATTCCTCCACCTATTTCGTAGATGACATCTTTGAGTGGGGTTCCCATCGGAACTTCCACCAGGCCGGTGTTGTTGACTTTCCCAACTAGGGAGAATACAGCGGTTCCTTTGCTCTTCTCGGTGCCAATCTCTGCGAACCATTCTGCTCCATTTTTGATGATCAGGGGTACGCTAGCCCAGGTCTTGACGTTGTTCAGATTGGTGGGTTTGTTCCATAGCCCACGCTCCACTGCGTGGATGTATTTTGCTCTGGGCTCCCCCATTCTACCTTCTATGGAAGCGATCAATGCGGAGGATTCGCCGCATACGAAGGCGCCTCCCCCGCGATTTATCTTGATGTCAAAGTCGAAGCCACAATTGAGTAGGTCTTTCCCCAGCAATCCGTATTCTCTAGCTTGGTCTATAGCTATCTGCAGGTGCTTTAATGCTAGGGGATATTCAGCGCGAACGTATAGATAACCTTGATTGGCTCCAATGGCGTAGGCTCCTATGATCATCCCCTCCAGAATGCTGTGGGGGTTGGCCTCCATGAGGCTCCTATCGCTGAAGGCTCCCGGATCACCCTCGTCACCGTTTCCAATCACGAACCTTTCGTCTCCTGCGGCCTCCCGGCATAGCCTCCATTTTCTTCCAGTTGGGAAGCCTGCTCCACCGAGACCACGTAGCCCGGATTTTTCAACCGTATCGATTATTTCTTCGCGAGACATTTTTGTTATTGCTTTGGCCAGGGCCTGATAGCCTCCGGCAGCGATGTAGTCCAGTATGTTTGTGGGATCAATCTTACCGTTGTTGGCGAGGATCCGTCTTATCTGCCTCTTATAAAAGGGCACCTCGTGTTCACATAGAACCTTTTGAGCCGTTGATGGATCTACGTACAGAAGACGATCAACCACCTCTCCGTTGATCAACGTGTTCGAAATGATTTCAGGAACATCCGCTGGCTTCACTCTCTGATAGAAAATTTCTTTGGGCCCAATTACAACCACGGGTCCTCTTTCGCAGAAGCCGTGACATCCCGTCTGCTTAAGGTCCACCTCGATTTCTAGACTTTGCTTCCCGACTTCTTCCTTGAAAGCCTTCAGAACATCCAAGCTACCATTCGCCCGACAACCAGTTCCCAAGCACACTCTTACGCACGGCTTGCTGGGATCCCTCTGTTGAAGTAGGGAGTTTTGAAGAGCCTCAAGCTCTGGGACAGTTCTAGTCTTTTTCATTTTTGTCCTGTACCTGGTTGAATATTTTACTCACTTTTCTGGGGTTCATCTTAGCGAAGTACTGGTCGTCGACCGTCATGACTGGAGCTAGGGCGCAGGCACCCAGACAGCGGACTGCCTGAAGACTGAACTCTAGATCCGGCGTCGTCTCACCTTCTTCTATACCTAGCTCCCTCTCTAGGGTCTCCAGAACTCGAGCGGATCCTCTTAGGTAACAGGCAGTTCCTAGACAGACCCGAACGAGGTGCTTTCCACGTGGTGTGAGGTGAAATGCGTCGTAGAAGGAAGCTACACCGTAGACCTGAATTAAGGGCACGTCAAGCTTTTCAGATACATATCTCAAAGCCCAAGCGGGAAGATAATCGTACAAATCCTGAATCTCTTGCAATATAGTGATTAATGCTGACTCTTCACACGAGTGACTTTGAATGATCTTGTCGGCTCTGCCGTATTCGGGATCGCTCTTCGCCAAGTTTTTATTTCACCTCCATGCGTCAATTGGCTGCGCCCTACGTCGCTAGGGGTGAAGATTCTGTCGGGTTTTGGCATCCGAACTTCTGGTGACCTTTTTGATACCCTTAAAGCTCAAGGGTCCTTCTTCAGAAATATTCCCAGAAAACATTGTTTCGTATACATCCTTTGAGCCGCATTGTGGGCATTCCAACGGTCTATATCTGCACGTTTCACAATTTTCCGATTCTATACCGATACGAAGACACAAGGCCTCCGAGCCTTCTTTGTGTCCGACAATTAGCCCCACCACCTCAACCCATGTGGTTCCACAGTGAGCACAAGCAACTCGCTTCTTGCTCAGTTCACCCGTCTTCTTCCTAATTCCGATCTCCTTAACGATCTCTGTTAGTTTCAAGCAGTATCCCACACTCTAAGGCTGTCAAGCAAGCAATGGAATATTTGTCGATATTAATATATGTTCTTGTCGACGTTCTAAGAAATATTTCCATATTATACTTATATTGTGCAGTCCAACAGGAACCTTTTGCGGATACTCGACATCGTAAGATTTTTCTTCGAATATAGTATATTCTAAGAATTCTGAAGCATAATTCTTCGAACAAGAGGGGACAAGCATGAGCTCTACTGCGGGAATTGATGAGATTGACGTAAAAATTATCAGGGCTTTACAAAAAGATGCCCGAACCACGTTTACGGATATAGCAGGGGATTGTGGCGTGTCAACGGATACAATAAGCAAACGGTTCAGAAAGATGAAGAAAGATGGCATCATTAGAGGGACGACGATACTCTTGAATCCGAAAAGCTTCGGCCATGATTGTGTTGCAAGCTTAGGCATTAACGTTAGCTATCCCCACTTGAAGGAGGTTGTTGAAATGCTACGAAAGATCCCTGAGATGGTCTTCTACACAACATCTATGGGAACAAACGACATATTTTGTATCGGAGTTCTTAAAAATGTTGGTCGGCTTAGTCAAGTGAAAGATTTGATAAAGGGGCATCCTATGGTCAAAGAGGTGACGACAAGCATTTGGATCGATGAAATATTGCTGTGCCCTGAGAACTTCGAATTTGAACATCTCAATAGGTAGTGACATAGATGGACGAAACTGACTTGTTCGTAATCAAAAGATTAACCGAGGATGCTCGCATGTCTTTTAGAGAAATCGCAAGGGAACTCGACGTTTCTCCAGACACCGTGATAAGCAGATATGAAACGCTGCAAGAAAAAGAGGTAATCCGAGGGTCCACCGTGGTAATCAATCCGAAAAAGATCGGTTACGATGGCATAGCCGTATTCATGATAGATGCTTCCCCCACACACATCATGGCAACCGAACCCGCTCCCCCCGATTCGTCACAAATCTTAGAAAAACTCATTCAGATGCGAAACATAATCTTGGCTACAAAGACTGTAGGGGATCATGATCTATTGGCCATCGGTGTAGCCAGAGATTTCGAGCATTTGATTAATATAGGCGCTGATATAGCGAAAATACCGGGGGTCGAGGATTTGGAGGTATCCTTTTGGGTTGAGAAGGCAAAACTCTGCCCAAAATACTTCATAATTTAAGCTCAAATTCAGATTCTTATGGCAACATATCGCGCGCACTTTCGATACGAATGAAAAAGGAATATAAAAGAGCAGCAAACATATGAAATGCGCTTTTAGACAAGCGTATCAGTGGTGTTGTTATGACGTATTGCAGGAAGTGTGGGAAAAAACTGCCTGAAGGAGCAAGTTTCTGCCCAAACTGTGGAGCCTCCATTGAAGCTGAGGCTGGTCTACATGAGACGGCTGCTGAAAGAATTGGACATGATCGTTTTCTGCAGCAACATTGGATAAAGAGGATTATTGCCATCGTGATTGATTCTATCATAGTTGGCCTTGCCGCTACAGTTCTGTCCATCATTGTTTTCTTTCCGCTATTCTTGGTGAATCCATTTTGGTTTTTCAACTGGCTGAGCTTTCCTTTCGCAATGGGGCTGATCTACATTCTCTATTTTACCCTAGCTGAGTCAATCTATGGACACACCATCGGAAAGGTGTTGGTCGGCCTCAAAGTCATGGCGGTGGATGGGGGAAGACCAAGTTTGGAGAGCTCCTTCGTAAGGAACATCAGCAAAATCTATTGGGTTCTCTTAATTCTGGACGTAATCGGTGGGTTTTTCATCGCGAGGGATCCTCATCAAAAGTATAGCGACCGAATCGCACATACAACAGTTGTCTAACGCAATGCGCACGATTCTATAAACTACTGTAGAGCTGAATTCAGCTTATATCTCTAAAAGGAGAAATTAGAAATAGGCAGCGACACCGAAAAGCGTTATTGATAGCTCATCTTAGGATGAAAGATATGGGAAAGCTTAGCGGATTTCTACGATTAATCAGACCACCAAATTGTGTTATCATGGGTTTTGCTGTGATCGTAGGGGCTTCGCTCGTTTCTCCTCCTAACCTTTCAATCAATATCCTCTTGGGATTTGTAACATCCTTCACATTAACAGGCGCGTCCATGGCGATAAACGATTACTACGACAGGGATGTTGATGCCATAAACGAACCGAACCGTCCAATCCCAAGCGGCATGGTTGGCCCAAGAGAAGCTTTGTCCTTTGCCCTCGTCTTGAGCCTGGTGGGATTTGCAGCGGCTCTAGTCACCAACATATCATGCCTGATAGTCGCAGTAATTGCGTGGGCAATCTTTGTAACCTACACAACAAAGGGGAAACGGACAGGGCTTCCAGGAAACTTCCTAGTCAGCGCCTGTGTTGCGATACCATTCATCTACGCGAGTTTCGTCGTCGAGGAAAGACTCGAATTAGCAGTCACAATATTTGCAGCGATGGCATTTCTCTCGAACACTGGCAGGGAAGTTGCAAAAGGAATAGTGGACGTTGAAGGAGATAGATCTCAGAATATCAAGACAATTGCAGTAGCATTTGGAGATAGAACTGCAGCCTTCGTCGCGGCTTTTTTCTTCTTTTCAGCGGTCACTTTAAGTCCCTTACCTTTGCTGTGGGGACTTGTTTCCAACTGGTTCCTTCCATTTGTCATTTTAACGGATATAGGATGGATTCTCTCTTCTTTTCTGCTAGTTCGAGACTATTCCCAAAAAAATGCCAGGAGGGTCAAGAATTCAATTCTGATCTGGTTCATCACTGGGCTTTCAGCCTTCTTCGCTGGAACTCTTGGCTGAACAATGAACTTTAGCATAATACTAACAGACCGCGAGAAAGTTACGCCCAAATCGGTGAGCAAAATGTTCTCATTTGCTGATCAAACGCCGCTTGCAAATTTGCTTGTGATGCTTCTCAGCTATATATACATAATTTCCATGATCTTTGTCTCAAATAGAATAGCAAAAATTCTGATGTGGTCGCAGGAAACGTCTCGCAAGGTTCTGCACATTCTCATCGGAAATCTGTCTTTCATCCTTCCTTTTTTCACTGAAAGCATTTTCCCAGTTATGGTTGCCGCTCCCTTCGTGCTAGTAACCTTTTTAGTTTCTCCATATTCCCCGATTAGGAGCTTGAAGAGCCTCCTATTTGGGCTTCAGGACACTACCGAAAAGGGGCATCCACTGGGACTTGTCTTTTATTCAATCTCGTACACGGTTTTAGCCGCCCTTTTCTTCTCCACCCCCTACGTTGTAGCCGCGGGCATTCTGCCAATGGCATACGGGGATGGCGTTGCGTCCCTTATAGGAGAACATTACGGAAGGCGAAAATACAAGATTTTAAGTCAAAAAAGCCTTGAGGGATCACTCGCTGTTTTTGCCGGCAGCTTCGTGAGCTTGTTGTTTGGCCTCATGTTCTATTCGCTTTTCTTTCAGTTCTCCGCGGTGGAAATGATTAGTTTGTCCCTCTGGACGGCCTTAATAGCAACACTCGTAGAGGCCATATCGCCTCTTGGCTTCGACAACCTAACAGTTCCTCCCATCTGCGCCTTATCTTTCTATCTAATTAGAGGAAGGTAAAATTGAAGTTCATCGTAATCGACGGACTAGACGCTTCTGGAAAAAGCACACAGGCAAAGTTGCTCTCTTCTTTCTTAAAGAAGCGCGGACTGACAGTTTTTCTGCGAAAACATCCCTCCAACGACAACATCTTCGGGACAAGAACCAAATATTTCCTAGGGCACAAGGGCAAAAGCGCCCATCTCAACGCGGCACTTTTCTATATGTTCGACGTTATCCGATCGATCATTTTCTACTCGTGGCGCAGATTCGACTACATCATATTTGTGCGTTATCTCATAGGAACAGCCTACCTACCTAGATCTCTGGACAGAATCGCCTACCATTTCTTTGCCGCTATCGTTCCATCCTCAAGTTTCATGTTCTTTCTTGATGTGAGTCCCGCGGAAGCACACAGAAGAGTCAGCTTGAGAAGAAAGGAACTGGAGATGTTCGAGAGCCTTGAGGAGCTGCAAAAGATTAGGCAAAAGGCACTTTCCCTTGCCTTAGAAGATGAGTGGATAATTGTGAATGCGGATAGACCAATAAACCGGATTCAGGAGGATATTCGGCGAACCATTATCTGATTCTACTTCCCACTTCGATGTCGCTTTCGGGCTTCATCAAAATGACGTTGCCCTTATCATCTTCGGCGGCAAATATCATGCACTGAGATTCTACACCCATAAACTTCTTTCTCTCCAAGTTCAGAAGGAAGGCAAACTTCTTATCCACCAGCTCTTCTGGTTTGTAATGCTGCAGTAATCCCGCCACAGACTGCCTCTTCTCATCGCCAAAGTCGACTATCATCCTGATGAGGTTCCTTGAGCCAGCTATTTGTTCCGCCTTAACAACTTTGCCAACGCGCATATCGAGCCTTTGAAACTCCTTAAAGGAGATCTCCATCCCAACCACCTACGACATTCGCCATCTTGTATCTTGGAAACCGTTAAGTTTTCCAGTTGTAATAAAACTTACCCCAGCGCACTTACTCGGATGAGATCCTGAATGACCAGAATCCGAAGACTGACAATAGGCGACTACAATGAAATGATAAAACTCTGGCAGCGATCGTCTCTATCCTTCAAGCCAAAGGGTCGAGACCGCAGGCAAGAAATAACCCACCAGATGAAGAGGGCCCCTGAGTTATTTTTAGGAGCCTTTGAAGGAAGAACGTTGGTAGGGACTGTGGTCGGTAGCTATGACGGCAGGAAGGGATGGATCAACCGTTTGGCTGTTGATCCGGATCATAGAAGGCAAGGTATCGGACAACTTCTGATTGCTCGTATAGAGAAGTCTCTTAAGAAGGAGGGTGCTAGAATCATCTCCGCCTTAGTTGAGGAGTCGAATCTAGAGTCTATTAGCTTGTTTGAGAAACTAGGATACGTGACTGATAAGGAAATTCTCTATTTAAGTAAACGCGAAAGCGAAGACGTCTGAAAAAACAGAGCTATTTCCTACCAAAATATTCTCTCACTCGGATGAGGTCTTTCATGGTGTTTATCGTAAGCCATAAACCATTGTACTTGTATCCCCGCAGCATTTCCAAATCAGCAAGCCTCTGGAACGTCTGGAGTTCCATATCTCCCTTCTCGGGAAAAAGCTCTCTCACCGCATCAGTCTTCAGAACATAGTGTCCCGCGTTCACATAGAATTCTAGAGGTGGCTTCTGCTCAAACCTCAAAACCTTAGAGCCCCTCGTCTGTATCTTCCCAAACGGCAGGATAGGTTTCGCCATCAAGATTCCACCACCCTTGTCCGCGTATTCGTAGAGTTCCTTTGGATCATAGAAAACGATGTCGTCAACATTCATCACATAAACCCTGTTACTACGACACAGCCCCACCGCCTTCTTGGTCGCCCCACCAGTTCCAAGCCTCTCCTCTTCGATGGACAACTTAACTATTCCCTCTAGCGTATGAGAACGCAACGCTTCAGCTATCTCTTTAGACGCGGCTAGGGTAATCGACTCAAATTCGTGATTAATCAGCCAGCTAACCTGCCTATCCAATAGAGTTTCGTCGTCGATTCTCAGGAGAGGCTTGGGAACCCAAGTTTCGGGCTTAAGCCTCCACCCCTCTCCCCCACAGAGAATTATGGCCTCATACAATTCCGATCCCTCGAATCACTGCCTCTTATGAAAGCCTAGAGAATCACATCTTCTGTAAGTATATATTAAAGTTATCATCATCTTGAATGGAGCCGATGATGAAGAGTGATCTCAAAGCAGTTCTTGCGTACAGGCTTAAACCATGCGAACTCAAGCTCCTGTATAGATCCTACGACATAATCGGTGACATAGCAATCATCCGAATCCCAGAAGCCCTCAAACACAGAAGCAAAATCATCGCCGAAGCCATCATGCAGACCCAAAGGCGCATCAGAACGGTGTTGCGTCAAGCTAGTCCTGTTTCCGGAGACCTCCGACTGCGCGAGCTGAAATGGGTTGCTGGAGAGAAGAAGACCGAAACCGTTCATAAAGAGCACGGCTGCCTTCTCAAGGTCGACCTGAAAACCTGCTACTTCTCACCCAGACTTTCACGCGAGAGAATGCGGATCAGTCAACGAGTTCAACTAGGCGAGGTGATTGTCAACATGTTTTCCGGAGTAGGCTGCTACTCCATAATCATCGCCAAACATTCGGCGGCTGAGAAAATCCATTCCATAGATATCAACTCAACTGCCGTTCAGTACATTCAAGAAAACGCTAGGCTCAACAAGGTCCGAGAGCGGGTTGTTCCGATCGAGGGAGACGCAAAAGATGTGATTGAGGAGGGGCTGCAGAACATCGCAGATCGGATTCTCATGCCTCTGCCAAAAAGAGCATGCGAATATCTCGGCTATGCGGTGCTAGCGCTTAAGCCCGCGGGAGGATGGATTCATTACTACGACTTCGAACACGCTGACAAAGGCGAATCTCCCGTTGAAAAAGTCAAGGCGAAAGTCGTCAAACGACTGCGCAATCTTAGTGTGGATTTTCAACCGCCCTTCGGACGGATCGTGAGAACTACTGGACCCCACTGGTACCAAGTAGCTTTAGACTTTCACCTAGAGAATATCTCTTAGGTGTACTTTGATTTTGTTTCAAGCTCCGTCTAAAGAGAAAAATCTCTGGGCGTACGCAGACCTTACTTTGTTCCAAGGTTTTTCCTATAATCTCGGCAAATCTTTTATAGGTTCTAACAAAACACTAATGATCGATTCGGAGGGGCACACTATCAAAAAGAAACTAATGGACATCCTAGCTTGTCCAATCGACAAGTACCATCCTCTTGAGTTGCACATCTTTGAAGAGAAGGACGAGATCGTGGAAGGTCTGATTGTTTGTCCGAAGTGTCTACGTTGGTATCCCATCCGAGATGAGATTCCAGAGATGCTACCGGATGAACTTCGAGAAGAAAAGGATGAATTACCATTCTTGCGAAAGTGGAAAGAGAAGATTCCTAAGAAGATACTCTCAGAGGGCAACCCCTTCAACCTTGAAGCAGAAGAAAGCTAGTCTAGCGACTTGCTAGCTAAGACTCCTCTTCCGACACCTCGATACACAAAACCCTCTTTTTCCGCCTTATCCGGCTTTATGACGCGCCCCATATCTACTATTGCAGCCGATTTCTTCATCAAGAACTGAATTCTTCTTAAATTCAACCGTCTAAACCGCTTATGCCCTATGGCAATGACTAAACAATCTGATTTCTCAACAGTCTTTGTTAACGTTCTTTCTGCTTGATATCCCATCTCAACCAGCTCTTTGTGAGAAAATAGGGAGTCATACACCCACACACGTCCACCTCTCCTCTTCAGCGCATCCACAAGTCCCTTCACCAAAGACCCTTCGGTTTCCCTCCTGTTTCGACGAGAAGAAACACCAAAAACGGATATCCTAGCTCTTCTCAGATTTTTTCCACATGCCCTCAATGCATCCTTTACAAGGCGAACCGTGTGACCTATCATTCCTTCATTCACTCTTCCAGCAAGTGCCAACATACTGAGCCTTTTGTTAAGAGCCTCTGCCTCATCATTAAGAAGATGTGGTTCAGCCATTGCGGAGCAACCAACAAGTTGAGGAAATGAAAGATGGGAGTGCGGGTTCCCGCTAGCCGCCTTCCGGGCTTCCATGAAATCTATTCCCGCCTCTTCACAGAAACCAGCCAACTCGTTTGCTAACGCGATATTAACAGTCTCATAAACCTTTTCTAAAAGCTTGACAGTTTCTGCCGTCTTTATATCCCTCATCTCAACCATTTCCCCCTCAGTCACTGCACTCAGGACTACACATGCAGTCTTCAAACTCTGCTCATTAATGGCTCCGACCACCCTTCTGTTCTTGATTCCACCTTGTAGAATTCGTGCCGACAACGGACTGTAGGCCAAGCCGAAATCTTTCCCTGCCTCCAGACCGGATGCTTTTTCGAGGCTTTCTTTTACCAACCTTTCGGTTACACCTGGACCTATTCTACTTGTGAAAATAAATAGAGATCCTGAACGTAGGCTGAGACCCGCTTCTTTGCATGCCTTCATTATGTATGAATAGCCCGGTGATTTCCTTTTGCTGATAGCTGCGGGAACCGATAATATTACGATGTCGCTTGCTGAGGCGGCTTTCCTGATGTCATTCTCCGCTTTGATGTGACCATTCTTTATGTGCTCATTCAGGACCGTGTTAAGTTTCCGTCCAGCGGAGGAAATTCCGCTTTTTTCCGTCTGGTTGAAGATGCGGTGATCTGTATCGGCGTATACTACTTTGAATCCTGCTTTAGCGAAAAGGCAAGCTTGTTTTAAGCCTGTTTGCCCGCATCCCAAGATGCAAACAGTGTATTTTTCGCGTTTTTCAGGCGTATCGATATCTCTCCTTCTAAGCATCATTGCTTCAGGCATTTTTGCTTACGTCATCCTCATTCTCGAGTTTTGTGCCACATACTTTGAGTGGTCTGTATAATAGTTTGAGTAATAGTTCTCAAACATAGAAAGAATGTTTCAGAATACGTGTACCATGCTGAAACTAGGACTCTCTTGAAAAATTATATTCAATCGTTTGTAAATTTGCCAATCAACTGACTCAGTTTTGCTTTGTACTCAGTGAGCAGCTGATTTGTCCTTCTTCTCGTTTTTCCTTCTGCATAAAATCTGTAGATGGGTTCGGTTCCGCTGGGTCTTATGAGGATCGAGCTTCTATCTGGAAAGCCTATCTTTACGCCGTCGGTTGTGTCAATTTGCACGCCTTTAACCTGCTGAATCAACTCTTCTAGTACGGGCTCTTTGAGTTCTTGTGGGCATTTGAGCTTGTCCTTCTTAAGATAGTAGCGAGGCAGAGCCGCCAGCAGTTCTGAAAGTTTCCTACCAGTCTTCGCCATGATATCTAAAATTAATGCGGTTGTCATAGCTCCGTCTCGGACTGGCTGATGAGGCGCATAGAAGACGCCACCGTTCTCTTCGCCACCGAGTTTGGCGTCCACTTTCCTCATGGTATGAGAGACTATGATGCTGCCAACCCTAGTCCAAACAACCTTCCCACCATACTCCTCTGCTATCTCCTCTATGAGATGAGAAGAGCTTACTGGCGTGACTATCTTCTCTCCTGGATTATCCTGCAAGAAGTATTTTTCAATGAGCGCGAAGGTTCTGTCTCCCCAGTAGATTTCTCCCCTTTCGTCAACGAAAATTGACCTATCTGCGTCTCCATCATAAGCCACACCTAAGTCTGCACCCACCGCCCTGATTATAGATGAAAGTTCGCCCAGATTCTCTAGTCTAGGCTCAGGTGGGCGACCCGGGAAGGTCCCGTCGATGTTTGCGTTTATCGTCGTAACCTTACATCCAACCTCTCGAAGCAGATAGGGCGTGACTAGGCCGCCGACACCACTCCCGGCGTCAACCACGACGTGAAAGCCTCTTTTCTGAATGGTCATAGCATCTACGTGTTTCTTTACAGCCTCTCTGTAGACATCTAGAATCCCGGGCAACTGATAAATCTCTCCAATCTCATTCCACTTTGCCGCTTTGAGTTTCTCATCGAAGAAGTGATTCTCGATTTCGATTTCTCGCTCTCGAGGCAACTCGATTCCGTTGTCTGCGATAACCTTGACTCCGTTGTATTCAGGTGGATTGTGGGAGGCAGTAACCATAACTGCGCCGTCCATTTCGCAATGCTTAACAGCGTATTGAATAGCTGGGGTAGGAACCATTCCTACGTTATAAACGTCACATCCTGTTGATGTTAACCCTGCAATCACAGCCTGAGCAAACATGGGGCTGCTGGTTCTACCATCATACCCAACTAAGATATGACCTCTTTCAAAGAATGTCCCAACGGCGCTTGCGATTTTCATCACGAATTCTGGTGTCAGCTCTACATTTACAACACCGCGGATTCCATTGGTTCCAAAGAGTCTCCTCGATCGTGACAAGCTATCCCCTCCGAGCGTGACACCAGTTATTGTCTCGTGATTCTGTATTAACAGTACCTGCACATTCTTAGGGATTTCCGATTTTCTTTAGCATTTTCTCGGTTTCTCCAGCCAATTGCAGGGTCAAAGGGTCTAAAACCCCGCGTAACGAAACGCGGGTATCCTCCGGATTTTTTCAAACTACACACTAAGAAAAATAGGGTTGCGGAGGATTTTATGTTTTTACAAGAATATAAAAGAGGTCAGCAACCAAAACAAATAAAGCATGCTACCGTAAATCATGACGAAACGGAGTCAAATAGATGCCCCAAGAAATCAAGGACGTAGAGGAATTTATCCACATGTCAGATCGCGCCTATTACTGCGACATAAAACGAGTAAGCAGGGTCGTGAAACTGAAACTTCGAACGCCAGGAAAGCTCTACACATTAAAAGCGGATCCTGACAAAGCCGAAG
>Ga0209636_10002718_pt1 | contig 18063 bp, 19 predicted proteins | sample DeeMarSWOR152_54_FD_187464 | JGI IMG/M metagenome (GOLD analysis project Ga0209636, IMG submission 187464) | Marine sediment microbial communities from White Oak River estuary, North Carolina - WOR-1-52-54 (SPAdes) (version 2) | ecosystem: Environmental > Aquatic > Marine > Intertidal zone >... | reverse complement strand
AAGTTTTCTTAGTTGCTTGCGGAACCTCTTACCACGCTTGCCTTGCAGCGTCCTACATGTTTTCCAAACTGGCGCTTTTGGCAACCCACCCTGTTATTGCGTCGGAGTTCGTCGAACAGCATGGGAAATCTGTGAACATCGACAGCACCCTTCTCGTCGTCAGTCAGTCCGGGGAAACTGCTGACACCCTAGCAGCAATTGAATGTGCGAGGCTACGTGCCGCTACGGTTCTGGGACTCACAAATGTCGTCGGATCCACCATAACCCGTGTTGCCCGCGTCTACATCTGTCAACAGTCAGAGCCGGAAATAGGGGTTGCAGCCACGAAAACCTTTACCTCTCAGCTTTCTGTGCTCTCTCAGCTTGCTCTGAGGCTTGCCAAGAAAAGGGGAAAAGTCTCCCATGTAGAAATTGAGAACCTTGAAGAGAAGCTTGAGCAAATACCAGACATCGTTGAGAGGATTGTTCAGACTCAAGAGGAAAAGGTGAAAAAACTCGCTAAGAAATACCGAGACAAACAGTGTTTCTTCTTTTTGGGAAGAGGGATAAGCTCGGCTGTCGCCCTTGAGGGTAGACTGAAACTCATGGAGATAGCCTACGCTCCCTCCATAGCCTACCCCGCTGGAGAAAGCAAACACGGACCCATCAGCCTAATTGAGCCGGGCTTTCCAGTGATCTTCATATGTCCAAAAGATGACACTCACAAAACCATCGTGGGAAACATCATGGAAATGAAGGCTCGAGGCGCTTCTATCATTGTTGTGGTTGAAAAGGGAGACGAGGAAATTAAATCGCTGGCTGACGACTACATTGAGATAGAGACGGGGTTGCCTGAAGTTTTGTCCCCGGTCCCCTACGTCATCCCGTTGCAACTCTTGGCCTATTACATGGCAATTGAGAGAAAATGTGATCCGGACATGCCTAGAAATCTAGCCAAGTCGGTGACGGTTAAATAGAAACATGCGCGCGTGCATTGAGAAAAAGAGTTTTGTGGCGTGCCCTTTAGCCCTTAAAGTAGGTCAAAATTTTCTTCATGCAGCCGAATGAACTCTTGAGTTTCCGAATGTCGAGGAAGAAACTAATATTGAAGATGGCAATGTGTTTTAGGCCGATCTTAGCGTACTTTTCTATTTGGCCAATGACTTCATCTGGAGTACCGTGTAGGGTCTGGTCTTCACACAATTTCGCAGGGACTTTTTCTAACGCGTCCAGCATCATCTTCCGATTATACCTAGTGGGAACCAATTCGAGGAGCCCGTAGAAATTCTCGCCAAAGGGGTGTTGAACTCCATAACGCCTAAACATTTCAGATGGTAAAACCAAGGCATAATTCTTCGCCATCAGAGTTCCAAGCATTCTGTGGCACTCTTCGTGATCTTCGTCCAAAACAGCACGAGTGAAAAGTGCAGGTGTTATCTCGTCCGGATTTCGACCTGCTCTCTTCGCGGAATCTCGTACAATTCTAAGCCCATCTTTGTAACGGTTGAGATCCAAGTTCGCTGGTAACCATCCGTCTCCTAGTCTGCCAGTCATTTCAAGCATTTTCGGTCTCATAGCCGCAATCCAGATTGGAGGGTACTTTCCTTTCTCATAGGGTTCTAAACCGAGGACCGCGTCCTTCAGTTTCCAGAACTTTCCCTCGAAATCGACTTTTTCATCGTTTTCCCAAAGTAACCGAATTATCTTGATGGCTTCTTCTAGCCTACCCACAGGCTTGTTCCATTTAATCCCGTACGGTGTGACGTTTTCACGTTCACCTGCGCCGATTCCCAGAATCACCCTGCCTTTAGATATATGATCTAGGGTCAAAAATGCTTGGGCAAGCATGGCTGGGTGCCTCCTGAAAGCTTCAGTGACGGCTGGTCCTAGAAGAATGCGTTTGGTGCTCCACGCTGCAACGGCTATCGTGCACAGAGCTTCAAAGAACACGTGTGGCGTATTCTGATATGCCGCCAACTCAACGATGTCAGGGGTCCATATGGATTCAGGTGTAAAGGACATCAAATGGTCTGCCCACCAGATAGAGTCGTAGCCAAGCTCCTCTATTCTCTTGACTGTGTTTATGCCATCCTCAAAGGGAGGAAGAAAAGTGCCTTGAGTGCCAATTTTTATGCCATCAATGTCCATTTTTGTCACCGAACACATTCCTCTTAGGAAACTTATTAAATATTCTTTCTTTAAATTTCGCTGGCTACTCAGAAACTTCTAATGGTTCATACATTGGGACAAAGACTTTGAGTTGCACGCGTATCATTACTTACTGTCAGAAAAATGCTGATTTGACTCGTAAAGTCTTAAGACATACGTTCGCAGTTATTATTGTGGATGGAATATGGAGAAGCCGGCTTGGGAAGGGTTAATTCAAAGATTGATTAGAGGGGGCTTTCTTCGGTCGCCTAGGGTTATTGGGGCGCTGCGTCGAGTTCCTCGTGATCTCTTTCTTCCCGAGAGAGTGAAGGCTCATGCGGCGGTGGATTCCCCGCTTCCCATAGGGTTTGGGCAAACTATTTCCGCGCCTCTCAGTTGATCCAAGCGGTCAACTGGGCGAAACATGGTATCCATAATGGATGAAGCCCTCGAATTGGAAGTGGGACATAGGGTCTTAGAGATAGGAGCTGGTTCAGGTTGGCATGCCTCCACCATAGCTGAGATTGTGGCTCCGACTGATGCTCCAAAAGAAGAGTGGGGACATGTCTACACCATAGAAAGAGTCTCTGAATTAGCCGAGTTTGCGACAAAAAACATCGAGAAGGCAGGATATGGAGATCGAATCACCGTGATCTGTGGAGACGGCTCCTTGGGATATCCAGAAGAGGCTCCATACGACCGCGTCTTAGTCACAGCAGCTGCTCCATACGTCCCAAAGCCATTGATTGAACAGTTGGGAAACAGAGGAATCCTAGTTATTCCAGTTGGAGGTGTCCACCTCTTTCAAACTCTGGTGCGAGTTAGAAAAAAAGACGGAAAAATTCTTGAGGAAAATTTGGGTGGAGTCGCGTTTGTGCCTCTGATTGGGGAACACGGATTTAAACTATAGCCCATTGGTCAAGCGCCGAACCATGTTTCAAGGGTTACTTCTCCCTTAGCTTTTTTTAGACCTTCAGTCATTTTTTTGAGGGCTTTTCGCACCCTTTTTTCAGAGAAGTCTCTTTCATGGCATAGAAAGTTTACTACGCCTTCGATGTCGGGTTCTTTCCAAATCAATTTGTAGTTGTCTGTAACCTTTGGGTTAAGGAAGATTTCCCGTATTCTTTGGGGTTCAACTGGAAACTCTGCCTCCTTCAGCGTAGGTAGCAGTTTCTCGAGGCTTCCGTGTTGTTTTATTAGCTTGAGAGCGGTTTTTGGTCCTATCCCTTTCACGCCTTCAGGGTTGAAGTCTGTTCCCACCAAGATGCCGATGTCTACAAGTTGTTCACGGGTGATTTTCAACTCCTTGAGAACTTGATCTAGTTCTATAATTTCAGGAACAACCTCCACGTAGACAGGTTTTCTTGGAAGTTTCCTTCTTCCACTTATCGTTACGTTTCTCACGAGCATGGATGCACCGAAAAGGAGACTGTCATAGTCTTGGCTGGCGCAGTAGTTGGTATCACCCTTTTTTGCTAGGTGGGCTGCTTGGGCTTCACCTTCGGATGGTGCTTGAATCCATGGCACACCCATTTGGGTGAGGAGGCGCTTTGAATCTTCTGCCATGTAGTCTTTGAGCCTTGAGGTCATTTGAGCATAAGTTCGGGCCTCTTCTATTCTGCCTTCTTGTAATGCTCGTTCATACTTGACGAGAGCTTCTTCCTTCACTTTGGCTCGGCGTTTGATTTCCACTTCTTTGAGGGTTGGTGGAACCCCGTCAAAGACGTAGACAACTTTGATGCCCATCTCAACGAGGTTGGTTGTTCGATAGAATAAGCCGCTTAGGTGGCTGGTTATCCTGCCGAAGCTGTCTTTTAGGGGTGTTCCGTCTGGTTGACGGATGATGGCGAGGAACTGATAAAGGGCGTTGTAGGCGTCGATGGCTATGGACTTTCCGCTCAAGCTTTTAAGGTCAACCTTTGTTTTGGGCACCAATTTTCTCAAATTTACACCCAAAGTTTTGCACCACCCTGTTAAGGCACGATTAAAGGCTGATCCGTGTGAAGGCGGAAGGGCAGTTCCTAACCTTCTTTCTTCTTGATTAGTTCAACCCTTCTTTTTCCTTTGGTGAGGGTTGAGACATAGATTTTGCCTTCGATTTCCATTCTCATCAAAGTCTCGTTTAGGTTCCCAAACCCTATGGCCTCGTAACTCTCTTTCAACAAATCATATAACTCGACATCAGTCAAAGGACCCTTTCTCTCCAGAATTTCCACTATAGTCGTGTAGAGAGGATGAGGTTTCCAGATTTTTATAGACATTTTTCCGCTCCTAAGGGCATAAGCCTACGCCACTGGTGTTGTGGGCTTCTTTAGTTGCCGAACCTGCTTTATGAAGCCCTTGTACCATGCCTCCATGCCCGACATTATAGTTGGTCCAATTTTTTCTAAGGCTTTTTTGAAATCATCGAGGCTAACTTCTTTAGCTTTTATGTCTCTCCTTAAAGCATTCAGTGCAGCCTCTCTGCAAAGCGCTTCGATATCAGCTCCAGAATAGCTCTTTGTCATGGTGGCCAATTGAGATAAGTCCACATCCTTTGTCAACGGCATGTCTTTGGTGTAAATCTTAAAGATTTCCAACCTAGTTTTCTGGTCTGGTTCTGGAACGTAAATCAAACGGTCAAATCTTCCCGGTCGAAGAATTGCGGGGTCCACTATGTCAGGTCTGTTCGTTGCAGCGATGACAACCACATCCTCTAGGGCGATGATTCCATCCATCTCTGTTAAGAGTTGACTGATGACTCGTTCTGTGACTCCGCTGTCGGCGTAGCCCATTCCTCTTCTAGGCACGAGGGAGTCAAACTCGTCGAAGAAAATAACAGCTGGAGCAGCCATCCTTGCCTTCCTGAACACCTCTCGAATAGCCTTCTCCGATTCGCCAACCCACTTGGAAAAGACTTCTGGACCTTTTATGGTGATGAAGTTTGCCTCGCTTTCGGTAGCTACAGCCCTTCCCAGCAACGTTTTTCCACACCCAGGAGGTCCATAAAGCAGAATGCCTTTTGGCGGTCGTATGCCCATTCGCTTAAAGACATCAGGTTTCTTGAGGGGCCATTCCACCGCCTCTCTGAGTTCTTCTTTCACGTTTTCTAAACCGCCTATGTCCGTCCACTGAACCGCTGGCACTTCTATGTATACTTCTCTCATGGCTGTCGGCGTGATCTCTCTGTAGCCGTTTAAGAAATCTTCCATTCGAACCTCCATTTTCTCCAGAACGCTGGGTGGAATACGCTCTTCTTCTAGATTTATTTCAGGCAGATACCTACGCAAAGCCTTCATGGCAGTTTCACGACCCAACGCAGCCAAGTCTGCCCCTGTGTAACCGTGGGTCATTTCGGTAAGTTTCTTCAAATCAACGTCCTCAGCTAACGGCATCCCCCTTGTGTGTATTTGCAGTATTTCATATCGCGCCTTTTTGTCAGGCACCCCTATCTCTACCTCCCGGTCAAACCGTCCCGGTCTTCTTAAAGCAGGGTCGAGGGCTTCAGGTCTGTTTGTCGCTCCTATGACTATGAGATTTCCTCTTCCCGCAAGTCCATCCATCAAAGCGAGAAGTTGAGCAACAACCCTCCTCTCAACCTCACCTGTCACTTCCTCTCTCTTAGGCGCGATGGCGTCGAGCTCGTCGATGAAAATAATGCTGGGAGAATTTTTCTGAGCTTGCTGAAACATCTGACGGAGTCTAGCCTCTGACTCACCGTAAAACTTACTCATTATCTCTGGACCGTTTATGGAGTAAAAGTTAGCTTCGGATTCGTTTGCAACGGCCCTAGCGAGAAGTGTTTTTCCACACCCTGGCGGGCCATGGAGCAAAACTCCTTTAGGGGGTTCTATCCCAAGCCTTTGGAAGAGTTCTGGGTGTCGTAGCGGAAGTTCAACCATCTCCCTTATTCGCTGAATCTCCTCGTGGAGTCCCCCTATGTCTTCGTAGGTGGTGCGGGGCATGCCTTTGGCTTCAGGGGCTGGCTCGGTTAAAATCTGGACGTTTGTCCCATGCGTGATCCTTACGATTCCATGAGGACGGGATTTAATCACTCTGAAGGGTATGGCGTGACCCAGCATCATGACAAGGGTGGTGTCTCCTTCCACAAAGGTTCTTTCCATAAGTCTGTTTTTCACAAAATTGGTGAAGTCTTCGTCTACATTCAGTTTCATGTCGATTGGAGCCAGAACAATGCTTGTTGCATTGCTTACTTTTGCTGGACGAACTATTACGTATTCGTTTATCGCTACTCCAGCGTTTTTGCGAGCAAACCCGTCGATTCGTATGATTCCTCTGTCTTGATCTTCAGAGTAGGCTGGCCAAGCTATGGCCGCTGTATGTCTTTTCCCTACGATCTCTATTACGTCCCCTGATGAGATGTCTAGATTTTGCATGGTTTTTTGATCAATTCTGGCAATTCCTCTGTACACGTCGCGTTGTCTGGCGTCTTCAACTCTGAGTTGAACTTCACTCATTTATGTCTCTTCCTTATGTTAATCGCAAAGGTTTTCACATCTCGAAAGGCTGACTTTCCTATATAAACTTTAAAGGGAGACGCTAGGCTCTGCGAACCATTATTGTTTCTATCTGACTGATTTCTTTGATTTTAAGGAGGTAATTTTCCACTTCATCTAACACTCCCGACCTGTCTTCTGGAAGGATGATGTGTACGATTAATGCTGAAAGTCCAAAGGCAATGGGTTCTTCGGCGAATCCATGAACTGAAGCAAACTTCGGTAACCGCTTCTTTATTTTTTCCTTCAGTAAATTGAGGTCAACTGTGGCTTCAGATGGAAAAATTTTGAAGGAAATAACAACCTTTCCCAAACCATTCCCTTCTCTTATGGTCCTGTAAACCCACACTTTGGACAGCGGTATGGTCTTCCAAACTTCCGACATTTAGAGCAACGCCAGATAACTATTTCTCCGCAGTTGGTACAAGGAAATTTTGTTGCCTCTTCTCCCGGAGGAATAGTTCGGTTGCATGATGTACACGTAGGCGTGACGATGGTTACTCTCTCACTCACAGCAACACCTCAAGGGAAACTGGATATAGAATTGCTCTCTTATATGTGCTATCTTTTAATGCGTTTCTAAATACTATACTAAAATAAATGGCTCCAAGAAGAGGAAGACAAGTGAACGGAAAGACAGACATTATTGTAGTTGGAGGAGGCCCCTGCGGTTCATTCTCGGCTTTAACAGCCGCCAGGCTAGGCGCCGAGGTTTTGGTTTGCGAAGAACACACAGAAATAGGTGTTCCCAAACACTGCGCTGGTCATCTGAGCATTGCTGGTTTGGAACGGTTAGGGCTACGCTTACCGCGCGAGGTCACTGAAAATGAGATTAAAGGAGCAATTTTCCATTCGCCTTCAGGTAAAGAGTTCGTAATCAGACGGGATTCCCCTGTAACTTGTGTTGTTAACAGAGAATTATTCGATAAGCATCTCTCAGACCTCGCCATGAAATCTGGGGTGCGATACTTTTTGGAGTCGAGGGTGAAGTCGTTCCTCTTTGATTCAGGTTTTGTCGTGGGAGTTGCTGTTAAAAAAGGCCGAGATGAAAAGAGGTTGGCGTCGAATGTTGTGATAGACGCCGAAGGCTGCTCATCAACCCTTCTGAGGAAAACTGGGCTGCAGACGCTTCAAGGATCCATGATTGTTAAAGCAATCCAAGCAGAAGTGGACAGAGTGAATGGAACAAACGGGGACATGGTTGAAGCTTATCTTGGAAGAAAATATGCTCCAGGCTTTTTTGCTTGGATAATTCCTAAAAGAGACGCTTCAGCAAAGGTTGGTTTAGCCACGTGGGCAGGTGATCCTCGGGAATACCTGCATCGGTTCATGAAAAACCATCCTATAGCATCTAAGAAACTAAGAAAGAGTAACATCACCAGTCTTTCTCTTCATCCCATCCCGCTTGGAGGCCCTGTTCCCAAAACATATTCAAATGGACTTCTAGTAGTGGGAGACGCGGCTTCGCAGGTGAAACCGACGACTGGGGGAGGCGTGATGGTAGGGCTGTCATGCTCCAAGATTGCGGGTGAGGTTGCATACGAAGCCGTAAAGAACAACATTTTCTCTGAAACTTTTCTATCCCGATATCAGTCTCGGTGGAAGGAACTGATGGGTTTCGACTTGGCGGTGATGCGTAAAATAAGGAAACTTCTCAACCGTTTGTCCGATGATAAGGTAGACAAAATCATTGATTTATGCGCGAAATTGGGAGTCGATAACGTGCTTGAGGAGGTTGGAGACCTCGATTTTCAAGGAAGATCGCTTATTCCTATGATTAAACATCCTACAACGCTGGTTGTAGTGCTTTATTTCATCTTTTCATGGTTGACTTCTTCGAGTATACGTTCTCGTTCAAAATAATTGTGTACAGACTATGCAACGGTTAATGGAACGCAAAGACTATTAGTCTAGACACCATAACTTGCTGAGGTCAAGAGGATGACTGAAAAACCATCTGTTGGTCCACCTACTTTTCGATATAAGCAAGTCATTGCCATACGAACTGATTTAAAGATGGGTAGGGGAAAGATAGCGGCTCAAGCCGGACACGCTGCTGTTTCTGCGGCTGAGGAAGCGAGAAAGAAATGTTCTGACTGGTGGAAGGCTTGGATAGCGGAAGGACAGTGTAAAATAGCTGTGAGGGCAGAATCTGAACAAGAGCTTCTGGAGCTGGAGAAAAAAGCGAAGAAGTCGAAGTTACCTACAGCCTTAATTATTGATAGAGGTTTAACCGAGCTTCCACCAAACACCATAACCTGCTTGGGAATAGGTCCTGCACCCTCCACCCAAATAGACGCGATAACTGGAAAGCTACCCCTCCTTTGAGGCCACTTCCTTGAAGGTTCCTACGCTTGAGAAAGAACTTGGAATGGAGATTTACGCCACTCAATCTCTAGGAATTGGTGGAAGAATCCGCCAGTTAATAGAGGACTTTGTGGTTGAGGAACTTTTGGTTGACGGATCAAAGGCTGAGGTTTCACCTGTTGAGACTCAGGAACCTGTTGGAAGGGGTCGCTATCTCATCTGCGTGTTGGTTAAGCGAAATTGGGACACTCTTTTGGCGGTTAGTAGGATCGCTAGGCGGTTGGGCATAAGCCATAAACGAATCCGAATAGCTGGTATGAAGGACACCAAGGCCCTCACTGCCCAACACATCAGCCTTCAAGGTGCCGCACCACAGCGGGTTTCGCAAGTCAAAATCAAAGACATAAACCTTCATCCGCTCCGTTTTTCTGATAGAAGAATTTTCTCTCAGCTTCTTCTGGGAAATCAATTTCAAGTTGTAATCAGAGCAATATCCCACACCTCTTCCGTGGTTGAACAGCGAGTCGAAAACGTGGAAAACGAGCTGTCTAGTTTGGGAGGTTTTCCCAACTTTTATGGGCACCAGCGCTTCGGCACCATTAGACCCATCACCCATTTGGTTGGTCGTTTTCTAACAAGGGGTGACTTGGAGAAAGCGACACTTGTCTTTCTCGCTCAACCTAGCATACATGAACATCCCGAATCTAGGGCGGCACGAGAACAGCTACGGGACACTCAAGACTTTGAGGAAGCGCTTCGTTTTTTTCCAAGCCACCTCAGATATGAACGTTTCATGCTTGGTCACTTAGCGAAACTACCGAGAGACTTTGTGGGTGCGTTTCGAGAGTTGCCTCTGAAGTTGCGCAAGCTCTTCGTTCAAGCCTATCAGTCCTTCCTTTTCAACAAGTTTCTCAGTGAAAGAATTAGGCGAGGTGTTCCCCTTAACGAGGCTCAGATTGGAGACTACGTGGTAAAGCTTGACGACCACGGGCTTCCAACAACCGATTTCATGCAGGTGACTGCTTCATCTCTCCAAACCGTCAAAAAGGCTTTGAATGAAGGCAAGATGCGTGTAGCTATTCCGCTTGTAGGTTTTAAACAACTTCCATCCCGAGGAGCGCAAGGAGAAATCGAAAAAGAAATTCTTGAAACCGAAAACGTGAACCCTGAAGCTTTCAATATTTCATTTATGCCTGAAGTAAGCGCGTCAGGCATGTTGCGAGCAATCTTGGCGCCCGCAATCAATCTTTCTGTCGAAGAGGTATCCAGAGACTCAGCAAATTCCTCCAAACGCAAAACAAGAATGAGCTTCACGTTGCATAGAGGCTCCTACGCAACTGTTCTTCTACGGGAATTCATGAAGCCTCGAGACCTAATAAAAGCAGGATTTTAGCTAGGTTAGGGTGTGAGTCTGAAGCGGTCTCTCGGAAAAAGCACAACTTCCCGTATGTTTCGCTTTCCAGTGAGCGCCATAACCAGTCTCGCCAAGCCTATAGCCCACCCTGCATGAGGAGGCATACCATAATCGAAGGCTTGCAAGTGGGATTTGAAGGATTCAGGACGCAGTCCCTGTTCGGTCAACCTCTTAATCAAAAGCTTCTTAGAGTGAATACGGGTTCCTCCTGAGGCAAGCTCTATCCAATTCCACATCAAGTCGAAACCTTCGCACAAATCTGGGTTATCGTCTCGCGGCTTGATGTAAAAAGCCTTGGATTTAGTTGGCCAGTCTGTTAAGAAATAGTAGTAGGGATGAAGTTTTCCCAAAGTCCTAAAGGCTGGAGTGGGAATGTCTTCACCCCACGGAACATGTATTCCCTCTTCCTTTAACTCTTCAAGAACCTCATCGTAGGTGAAACGTTTGAAAGGCGTTTTCGGCACGTCAATCTTGTGTTTCAGAATCTTCAGTTCTCTTCCACACCTTTTTTCCACGTCTTTACATGTCTGATGTATAAGTTCTTCAAGAACTTTCATTACGTCGTCTGCTGTTGCGAAGGCTTCTTCAATGTCGATGGAAATGAATTCGCTCAGGTGGCGGCGGGGGTGCGATTCCTCGGCTCTGAAAAAGGGGCCTACTTCAAAAACCTTCTCAAAATCCAAGATTAACTGCTCTTTATACAACTGGGGGCTCTGCGCCAGAAAAGCCTCTCGTTTAAAATACGCCACGGGGAAAAGGGCAGCACCTCCCTCGGTGGCGGAAACTATAATTCTCGGCGTATACACCTCGATGAAGCCCTGTTTGGATAAGAAACTTCGCGTCGCTTCTAGGGCGACGTGTTGAATTTTGAAAATAGCTTGATTCTCGTCTCGACGCAGGTCGAGAACACGCGCATCCAGTCGCACGTCGATTTCCGCAGGAGTCCGTCCCGTTATGTCTAGGGGCAAAGGCTGTTTCGCTACTCCCAATATTCGAATTTCGCTGGGAATAATTTCAGCTCCTCTAGGAGCCTTCTCCATTTTCTTAACCACTCCCTTCACGCCGATGCTGTATTGTCTCTGCAGCGAGTCAGCTTTCTTCAATACCCTACTGTTAGCTTCGTCTCGGGGGATAGTTATTTGCACTGTTCCATTCTTGTCTTGCAGAATAACAAATCGTATGCCGCCTAAATCCCGGATGTCCTGAACCCAGCCAAGAACCAAAACTTCCTTTCCACTCAGTTCAGGCTTTATATCGGTAGAATAATGGGTTCTGCGCCAGTCTTCCAGTTTGTCGGTTTTCATAGGAAACCCATCTGTCAACCAGAAAATTCCACTCTGAGGGTTATTCCACGAATCTTTTGAGCGATTTCCTTCAATGCTTCAACGTTTATTGGAATCCGTCTCCGTCCTCGCCTCCTCAAAATCACCCTGGTCTCAGTGGTTCCATCAGGCAACCATATTGTGTTTATTGTCAGAATGCTTAGGGGTACAAAGAGGTCTTCCAAAAACTTTCTGTCGTCCACTCCATGCTCTAGGACGCGAATCCTTTTTCCCGTCTTTTCACCCAGAGCCCTGATGATTTTTCCGCCATAACCTAATAAACGGGGCATGTCGCCCCTTTTGACAACTATGGCTAAAACGCCGTTCGCTTCTACAGCCTTATGAAAATATACGTTTTGAAGAAAAGGATACTTTTCTTCCAGAGACAAAAGTAAGCGGGCGATTTCAAAGTCTGCCTCACTCACCTCTCCTGACTTAAGTTTCCCTTGACACTTTGAGCACAATATTCCGCTTTTCAAGCAGAAATTGCATAATGCCGCTTTCACCCCGTCTTACGTCCTCCTTTGAAATAAAGGAGGGGGCGGCGGAGCCTTTTAAAGTTGCGTGTGCTGTCTACTTCGCTAGGGTGATTTCGATGGTGCTGACGTTTGAGGGCGTGCCTCCCTCTTCGAAGGGTGCCATTTGATCCGTGCCTATGTCAATTTTTTTGATTTTCACGTCTGGCATGAATCGACGTCGGGTTACTTCCACAACGTCAACTGCTCGGCTGATTGCTCTGCCTCTCGCCTTCACGTTTACTTCATTTGCTCCGCCGTGGAAGAGGGTTATGCAAGCCAGAACGTAGTTCATAACTGGCTTTCTCCCGATCAACACATTGTTGCTTTCTGACATTTCACCGCCTCGCTCCTCATTTTGCATCCACTAAAGCTTGCTATGCTTTTTGCTGGGTAAATAAATACATTACGGTGTTTTCCTATAGTACAATTTTACATATGTTTATGCCTTTATGTTTGATTCTGTTTTGAATAATGGAAAAATTGAAAATGGGGCATTCCTAGAGGAACTGAAACGAAAAGCATTACGTAGTGACTTTAGTATTTTTTAAATGCTACTTTACTATTGTAAAGGTAGGTTTTAACTAAAATGGGGCATGATGTTGTGAGTAAGGGTACCATATCCGGACGACCGTTTCGTCTGCTTCGTATGCTTTATGCGCAAGGCAGCCCCGCGACAACTTACACTCTACGTTTGAAGCAAAGTGAATTGGCGAAACAGCTTGAGATTAGTCGACAGGCTTTAAACGTGCATTTACGCAAGCTTAGGGATGAAGGATACATTCGAACAGGCAGAGGTTTCATTGACGTAACCGAGAAAGGTCTAGGCGTGTTGGGGGTGTCCTCAAATCCCGCTTTCGTCTTTATCAAGGTTTCTCCTTTAAAAAGGGAAGAAGCGTATAGGGAAATTGTGAAATTTCCCGTTCAACGCATTTTCAGAGTGGCCGGAGACATGGACGCTATCCTCATAGTGGAGCGGGAAAAGCTTGATGACGCTCTTCGAAAACTAGCTTTCTTGGAGGGCATTCAAGACACGAAATCTTATGTTGCCATTCAAGCGATAAAATAGTCTGTGGCTTCAAACTTGAAACTCTTTGAACACGAAGCAAAGACGATCTTCTCTAAGTATAAAATACCTACTCCTCGGGGAGAATTAGTAACTTCTCCAGCACGCGCTCTGGAGATAGCCGCCAAAATTAACGCTCCAGTTGCCGTCAAGGCGCAAGTCCTCGTGGCAGGAAGAGGAAAGGCGGGTGGAATACTTTTCCCAACCTCATTAAGGGACGTTGAGCTTGCGGCGAAGAAGTTGTTAAGCAAGGAAATAAAGGGGTTCAAGGTTCGAAGTGTTTTGGTGGAAGAAAAGGTTCCTATCCAAAGGGAACTATACTTTGGCGTAGCAGTTGATCGCTCAAATCGATGTTACGTAGCCATCGCTTCCTCTGAGGGCGGGATGGAGATAGAAGAGGTTGCTGCGGCTACGCCGGAAAAAATAGTTAGGGTTTTCATAGATCCGCTGCAGGGTTTTCATCTTCCTCATGCACGTCGAATTGCCAAAAGATTAGGCTACTCTGGAAGTCAAATGCAAAATCTTGCCGCGATCTTTCTTAAACTGTGTAATGTTGCGTTGGATTGTGACGCTGAATTGGCTGAAATGAATCCTCTCGTTGAAACGCCTGAAGGAAAGTTTGTTGCAGCGGATGCTCGGCTCATAGTAGATGACAATGCTTTGTATCGGCATCCAGAGTTTAGGGGGCGGTTGATGGAAGAGGGGGAGGCTGAGTTGCTTCCACTGGAGTTGGAGGCTCGGAAAAGCGGGTTGGCATATGTGAAGCTCGGGGGAAATGTTGGTGTGATTGGAAATGGTGCTGGTCTGGTGATGGCTACGTTAGATGCGATTCAGTTGTATGGCGGGAGTCCGGCGAACTTTCTTGACGTGGGTGGAGGTGCCTCAGCTGATGTAATGGCTTCGGCTCTTAACCTTGTTTTTTCTGATCCGGGAGTTGACGTTGTTTTCATCAACATTTTAGGCGGCATCACCAGATGCGATGAAGTTGCTAGGGGGATTCTTGAGGCGAAGGGGCGAGTTGGCTTTCTTAAACCCGTGGTGGTGAGGCTGGTGGGAACCAACGAAGAAGAGGGGAGGCGCATCCTCACAGAAGCTGGGATTCATGTATTAGACAGCATGGAGGAGGCGGCTAAAAGGGCTGTTGAAATCGCAAAAACCGGGGGTTAATTGTTGGGTCTTCTTGTTGGCAAAGACACGAGGGCCATAGTTCAGGGCATAACGGGAACTCAAGGCAGCTTCCATACGAAGCTAATGCTTGATTACGGAACTCAAATTGTTGCGGGCGTAACTCCTGGAAAGGGTGGAGCTAGAGTACACGGGGTTCCGGTTTACAATACTGTGGAGGAGGCTGTGAAAAAGCATGGTGCCAACGCGTCCATAATTTTTGTTCCTGATCGTTTCGCCGCAGACGCTGCCCTTGAAGCCCTAGAGAGCGGATTGAAAACGATCGTGCTTATCACCGAGCATATTCCAGTGAAAGATGCTATACAGGTTATGGCAAGGGCGAAACAACATGGCGCCACCGTTATCGGTCCTAATACGCCTGGAATCATCACGCCGGGAGAATGTAAGCTTGGAGTTATGCCAGCGCATGTTTTTAAGCCGGGGATTGTAGGCGTTGTGTCGAGGAGTGGGACTTTAACCTACGAGATTGCGGCTGGAATTTCTGTAAAGGGGTTGGGACAATCGACTTGCATTGGGGTGGGGGGCGATCCAGTTGTTGGCTTGAGCTTTGTTGAAGTCTTAAAGATGTTTGAGGCGGATGAGCGTACGGAGGCTGTTGCCTTGATTGGCGAGATTGGTGGAAACTTGGAGGAATTGGCTGCGGATTTTGTTTCTAAGGAGGGATACTCTAAACCTGTGGTTGCCTTTGTGGCTGGAAGAACTGCGCCTCCTGGAAAGAGGATGGGTCACGCCGGCGCCATTATTATGGGTGGGGCTGGAACGGCTCAAAGCAAGATTGACGCTTTTAGAGAGGCTGGTATTGGGGTGGCTGAAAAACCCAGTGATGTGGCGAGACTGTTGGCTGAAGGACTTGGGAAGGAAAAACATATTTAGTTGGATTGAATTTGAAACGTAGCTAAACTCAGTAAAGGGAAGATGTATACGATGCCAATCATGGATCCCTTCAAAAAAACCCTTGCTCAGAAGCATAGGCTTTACATGAAAATTTGTCGAGAATGTGGAGCTCGAAACGCTTCCAGTGCTACCAAGTGTAGGAAATGTAGAAGCAAGAATCTGCGATGGAAGAAACGGGAACTCGTTCGCTAACGTAAATACTTCCTCTCTAGTCATCAATCTAACTAGGTATTTCTAAACTAGGCTTGGTCATATTTGGATTCTAATCACAGCAGTATGTTGAAAACAATATTTTTTCCGAATTCGCAGCAAACAAGAAGTGTGCAATGAAGGAGTAGCGAAGCGTTACAAAAAATATAAAGGAATCCGCCTACCGTTTAGACTTTAGCGGGCCGGTAGTCCAGCGTGGTTAAGACGTCGCCCTCACGCGGCGAAGATCGCCGGTTCAAATCCGGCCCGGCCCACCAGCGTGTAGCGCATCTACCATAAGTTTAAATAAGGCAACTTGTCAATTGGTTCAACACGCAAGAATTAGAGTTCCTAAAGAATGCTAGTTCTTCGTTGACTAAATAGGAGGTGCAATTTGCGTGTCGTATAGAGAGCGCCGAGAGATGCATAAAGCAGTCTGCGCCGATTGCGGCCAAGAATGCGAAGTTCCATTCAAACCCGATCCTAGCAGGCCAGTTTACTGTCGAGACTGTTGGGCCAAGAGAAGACAATCAAGAAGACCTAGATATTAGGTTTCATCCAGCTGCTAGGTCGTTTGCATCAATTTTCTCAAATATTTTCTTTTATTTTCTTTGCAATCTCGTCTAAATCTTGCCTTTCTGCCTTTTCAAACCCCATGTGCCCTAGGGTAGTTCTTATGAACCTCGACATAGCGTCTCCCCTAAATCTCGGTATAACATGAACGTGAAAATGCCTCACCGACTGCCCCGCAGCGCTCTCATTAAACTGAAGGATGCTGATTCCCTCAGCACCAACAGCCTTCTTCACGGCAACACTAACCCTCTTAACCACAGCGAACAGCTCAGCTAAGACTTTTTCAGGAATGTCATAAATGGTTTCCCAATGTTCCCTAGGAACAACCAAAATGTGCCCAACGTTGGCTGGATGCAGATCCATGAACGCCATAACACTGTCATCGTCGTAAACGATGCTTGCATGACCCTTCCCAGACACAATCTTACAGAAGTTGCAAGACTCACTCATGTGTATCTTTCCTCTTTCCATGGATCAGCCGTGTTGCTGTATCCTCTTTTCTCCCAGTATCCCAGTTCCTGTTCTTCAGTAAATCTCAGCTTCCTCACCCATTTTGCGCTTTTGTAGGCATACTTTTTAGGCACCACTAGACGTAATGGTCCCCCATGCTTAGGCTTCAAAGGCTTGTCGTCCAGTCTGTAGGCTAGCAGTATATCATCGTCTAGTAGGTCTTCAAGGGGTAAGCTTGTGGTATAGTCTCCTTCAGCCACAACCGTCACATACCTAGCCTCCTTCAAAGGTTTAACCAAATCAGAAATAGTTTTGAAGGCAACTCCTTCCCACTTGTTATCCAGCTTGCTCCATCCAGTTACGCAGTGAAAATCGCTTACGCTCACCTTTTTTGGGAGCTTCAAAAGCTTCTCATAAGTCAACCTCACCGGATTCTTCACCAAACCTTCAACCACAAAATCCCACGTTTTTGGGTCAAACTTCGGTATGGAACCTTCATGCAAAACTGGAAACTTCGAAGTAACCCTCTGATTCGGGGGAATCCTCTGCTTTTCCTCACTCATAACCATCCGCTTCCTAAGAAAAACCTTCACGGTCTCACAATTATTCCTTTTCATGTTTCTATGCAATAGTTAATTAAATGAATGTTATCCTTTATGACTGAAAAGTGGAGAAAACTAGGGAAAGGCAATGCAGGAAACGGATTTATCGAAATTGAGCTCGCTTGTTGAGAAAATTTTGAGAAATCGAGACGTCTTGAACATTATTGACGATTTGAAAGGGCAACTTTTAGAGAGTAACGAACCTTTTGTCTGGGCAACCTTACCCCGTCAGCTTATTGGTGAAGAATTTCCAACAGGCATCCATTCTGCATGGATTTTTGTACTCAAACCCAATTGCCAGACTTCTTCTCATTACCACCCCAACAGCATACAACACACAATCGTCATAGAGGGTGACGGATGGGCAAAAATCGGCAACCGAGAAGTTGAACTCAAAGTTTTCAACCCTCACGACATCCAGCCAATCTGGTACGTCATTGAAAAAAACGTCCCCCACGAATTTGTGACAAGAGATTCCCCTGTTGTGGTTATATCTTTCCACACCTGCCTTGCTGACGAATTGGTGGAAGTTGAAATGGAAAGCGGAAGCAGACGCCTCTACGAAAAGAGAGACACATATTAACGATTTAGAGAAACTTAAACGTCGCTTGCATGCACGCTCAGCCTAACCGACGTCTAACATTGAACCATGGAAACGGGCTATTGTCTATTTTAATCTAGGAGGTATCGCGACTGCTGTCTGGGTTCGTTGAACTCCCTTTAAGGACTGAAACTTGTCTATAATCCCTCTAAGCGCATCCATGTTGGTAAATTCGGCGTAGGCAACGACATCGAACTGACCGGTAACAGCGTGGGCCGTTTTTACTCCTTCAATCTTAAGCGCCGCTTCGGTGATCTCCCACAACATTCCAGGATCGGAATTGATGAAAATATAGGCTTCCACAAAAAAAAACGTCCCAATT
>Ga0209636_10002717_pt1 | contig 18064 bp, 19 predicted proteins | sample DeeMarSWOR152_54_FD_187464 | JGI IMG/M metagenome (GOLD analysis project Ga0209636, IMG submission 187464) | Marine sediment microbial communities from White Oak River estuary, North Carolina - WOR-1-52-54 (SPAdes) (version 2) | ecosystem: Environmental > Aquatic > Marine > Intertidal zone >... | reverse complement strand
CATTACTTATAGGGCATGAGACAAAAAAAGACACCTCCATGCCCATGTATCTCAGCAAGGGTAACTATTCTGCCCCGAGCAAAGGCCAGGATTGGTTTTCAAAGAGCTAAATTGTTACCTTTTTTGGAGAGGTAAATAGACCGAGGGTAAGGTCGAAGAGATCACAAACGAGCTGAATATAGCTAATTTCACTACTATTCCGACCTAATTGGTGTTCTTAAGCGTATAAGGTCATTTTTGGATTTATTATCTAAATAAGGTATGTGCTTCTTTGGCAAACCACATATTTATTAAAATTGGATACCTTACCTGAAGGGCTTCATACTTCTTTAAACGATAACAGGCGAAATGGTTTCCGAGGAAAGAGGCCAAAATAAGACAGTTCAAGAGATAATGGCCGAAGAGAAGCTGGTTCAAAGGAGGACAGATAAAGAAGGAAACAGATGGAAAAAGGCCTATTTTGGTGGCGGGGAGCATTTTAGAAATTGGTTGGTCCAATGAAGAGAGTTAGGCGAGGTTATGGTAGAAGAGGTTGACTATAAGGAGAAGAATGAACTATGCCAATTTACGAATATGAGTGTATCGATTGTGGAAAAGTATCAGAGATTTTAGTGGGAATTGGCGGACAAAGTGACGTCCTGCAATGTAAGTATTGTGGTGGCACGACATTGAATAAGATACCCAGCTTTGCTTCTATTGCCACAACTTCACTGCGACCAAAGGGTCGAACCTGCTGTGGCAGAGAAGAGCGCTGTGATAAACCGCCTTGTTCAACAGATGGCGTGTGCGGCAGGGATTGAAATAACGAGATGTGTAACCCTTCAGAGGGTTCTTAGGAGAAGCAGTAATGGCTGAAGAATCCTGGAAAGATTTGTATGAGAAAACACAAGAACCTAATTCACCCCCTACGGGACCTATACTTTTCTATAATGATTTAGTTATTGAGCACTTTACCAATCCCCGTAACGTAGGGGAGTTGGAAAACTTCGATGGTGAGGCAGTTATTGGCGATCCCTCCTGCGGCGATCAAATGAAGGTCGCCATAAAAGTTGATAGTAATAGAATCGTTGATATAAGGTTCAGATCCTATGGCTGCCCAGGTGCTATTGCCACCAGTAGCATGGTGACGGAATTAGCTAAGGGAAAAACCATCGAAGAGGCCCTCATGATCACAGATGATGATGTGATCATATCATTGGGAGGCATACCGGAGAGAAAAAGGCACTGCTCACTATTGGGAGTGAAAGCCTTGCAGGAAGCAATAAATGATTATTTTAGAAGAGGATACGACTTAGACTGAGCAAATTCATGAGAAGGGTATATCTTGATCACAATGCCACTACCCCTTTGGAATCAAGGGTTTTTGAGGCAATGAAGCCGTATCTAATGGAAGCTTTTGGAAATGCCTCCAGCCCCCATCACTACGGGCGTGTTGCCAAACAAGCATTAGAGGAATCAAGAATAATAATTGCAGACCTTATAGGTGCCAAGCCAGAGGAGATCATTTTCACCAGTGGTGGCACAGAAGCTGATAATCTGGCCTTACGGGGAATTGCCTACCGGAAAAGGGAAAGGAAAGGACATATTATCACCTCTTCCATTGAGCATGACGCCATATTGAGCACGTGCAATGATTTGGAAAAAGATGGCTTTACAATCACATACCTACCCGTAGACAGTCAGGGCAGAGTTGACCCAGATGATGCCAGGAAATCTATTAGAAAAGATACAATTCTTATCAGTGTGATGTATGCCAATAATGAAACCGGTGTAATTGAACCCATTGCAGAAATAAGCGAAGTTGCGAGAGAACACGGTGTCCCATTTCACTGCGATGCTATTCAGGCGGTTGGAAAGATTGCTTTGGATGTGAGAGAGCTATCTACAGATCTGCTTTGTTTGTCTTCACATAAGATATATGGTCCTAAGGGAATTGGGGCCCTCGTGGTAAGAAATGGAATTGAACTCTCTCCCGTACTCACAGGTGGGCATCATGAAAGGGGACTAAGGGCAGGCACAGAGAATATTGCGGCAATTGTGGGTTTTGCCCATGCTTTGAAGATTGCAATTGAAGAGATGGACTCCTATCAGATAAGGGTCTCAGCCTTGCGAAACAAACTGGAGTCAGACCTGTTGAATGGAATTGATCAAGTTGAGATCCATAGCGCAAAAGCTAAGAGGCTTCCTCATACCACTTCTATTTCTTTTGCATCGGTCGAGGCTGAATCCATTCTCCTGCATTTAGATCTTAAAGGCATTGCGGCCTCTTCAGGTTCAGCGTGTACAACCGGTGAGCCAGAGCCTTCCCACGTGCTCTCGGCAATGGGAATCTCACCAGAGCTTGCGCAGGGGTCGGTAAGAATCTCTTTGGGCAGGGAAAATACAGAGGAAGAGGTGGATTATACGGTTAAGGTTCTAAAAGACACTATGAACCACTTGAGGAGAATATCTTCTCAATGGAATACATTGAAAGCCTTATAATCGTAAGAAGTAGCTGGCGGTAGAATCAGAGAGGTACAATGTGAGTCGGGAAATGGCTTAGAAAGAGACAATCAGATATCATACGCCCAGGGTTGGCTATCATCCGCCTTTCTAGTGAGAATTCCTATAGAATTGTCTATGGCCTATTGATCTGAAATGTATATGTTTCTGCTCCTGTGAAACAAGTGCGGCCAATATTCTAAAGTTGTGAAAAAATGTCGAGTCAACTCAATATATAAAATCCAACACCACATGAGTAGGTTTTGTGCAATTGGAGACCTTCACTAAGTTAAAGGACTTTGTTGACAACCCTCGTTTCCATGAGCAACGGCAGAACTGCCTGGGCAAGTTGGAAATCAATACCATTGACGCTCCCATAGTTGAATTAATCGAAGGTTTTTCACAATTGCCCTACTGCTTTACACTACAGAGCTGTTACGGTCACTTTCTGCACGGTGCCCAAAGGAATCCCAATAACATCGAACCCTTGCCGGTCTCGGATAGCATTGCAAGTGTCGAATACAGAATAGCCTATATCGCCCTCTGTATAGATAACGACAACTTGGGAAGATCGCTGTTTCGGGCTTTGAATGAAATCCCAGCAATTGAGCCGGAATACATTCAAATCGGCTGCGCAGAATGGTTTTGGCAAAGCCAGGTTAATTCATACGCATTGCAGGTCGAGCCAAGGCGACACATGACGAAAGACAGGGTTTGGGTTGATTATCAGGAAGCGTTACACTTGGAGAGGACCAGGGATCGGTTCTTGGCTCAACTCAAGCAGTTGGTGCAGGAACAGGTAGAGAGGAGCGAGTCTGGTTAAAAGACCAGTGAGCGCCGGCTACTAAAGGTGACGTCATGGACAAATTGAAGTCGAATCTGGATTTTAGACTAATGGTTCTTGCCTACAAAGTCCGTGACTTCTTATCACCGCGGATTAACGTTCTGAAAGAAGCTGATATAGAGCCAGGATTTCGCGTGTTGGATTATGGTTGCGGTCCCGGCAGTTACATCCTGCCCCTCGCTGAGTTGGTGGGAAATTCTGGGGAAATCTATGCTCTCGACAGAAACCCGCTTGCGCTGAGAAAAGTGCAAGGCATAGCTTCAAAGCGGGGCCTTAAGAATGTCAAAACCATTAGGTCGGACTGCGCCACCGGGCTACAAGCCAGCTCCATGGACGTGGCTTTGTTTTACGACACATTCCATGACATCAGCCAGCCCGGAGCGGTGCTGCGAGAGTTGCACCGAGTACTGAAACCCAATGGTACCCTATCCTTCAGTGACCATCATATGAAAGAACAGACAATACTTTTGAAGCTGACAGAGGGGAAGCTGTTCATTCTCTCAGAAAAAGGACGAAAAACATACGGCTTCTTGAAGCAGATCTCCTAGACGTAGCATGAGGGTCCGGGTAATTAGGTAGCTGGGGGTTATTGTCCCCAACATCTTCCGGGCCCACCTTCCCTCCACCACGGGAAAATCGCTGATTCCAAAAGCCGACTTTTATTGGCTATCGCAAAATATTTCACACTGATCAACATAGTATATATCTCATTTAGCTAAGGTAATATAATCATGAAAGTGGATAACGGTTAATCTGCGCTTCCTGCAACTGGGTAATGACTTGATGCATACGATGCAGCACGGCTTCTTTGCAAAAATAGTCCTGGTTATCCTAATCTCGTTGACCGCCAATGGGTTTGGAGGAACAATGCAGGCAGAAGTCCCCTTCCTTAGGCTGACGGTAATTTACAACAACATACCCTTTGACAACCGGCTGAGAACTGGTTGGGGGTTTTCCTGTCTCATTGAAGGCACCGAGCAGACCATCTTATTCGACACCGGCGGTGAGGGAAGCATTCTGCTCGGTAATATGAAGCGTATGAACATAGATCCCATGGCGGTTGACATGGTCTTCCTTTCACACATTCACGCTGACCACACTGGAGGGTTAGAGGCCCTTCTTAAGAAAAATCCTCACGTTACTGTCTGCCTGCCAGAATGCTTTCCAGATTCGTTCAAACAGGCGATCAAGAGCTATGGGGCGAATGTCAAATCGCTGTGCAAGCCTACACGACTCTTGCACCGGATCCACTCGAGTGGAGAGATGGGTGACTCCATTAAAGAGCAGGCCTTAATCCTGGAAACTTCAAGTGGCCTCCTAATCATTACTGGCTGTGCTCACCCCGGCGTAGTCAATGTGGTAAGAAAAGCCAAGGAGCTGTTCAAGGTTGAGGTCTATTTGGTGATGGGAGGATTTCACCTGGCAGGCATGAGCAACGCACAGGTTCGAGAAACAATCAGCGCTCTCAAGGAGCTCGGTGTCAAGAAGGTTGCCCCAAGCCATTGTACAGGAGAAAAGGCCATTGCCTTTTTCAAAGAGGCCTGGGGAGATAATTTTCTGGAAGGTGGTGTTGGAGCAATTATCGAAATGCCTCAGTAGGTTGGTGTTCAAAAGACAAAGGGGAAAGGCCCTCTGAAATTGCCCACGTTGTCTGCCGCGGATCTTCTGGTCTTTTTTGCTCAAAAAAGTGATCCACACCATCACCGCCGGATTTCGATTTTTCTTGCTGACATCGCATCTCGTCCGTTTGCCCGTCCCGCGGCGGTACAGATCAAGAAGGCGAGATTTCGATCGTTCTTAGCATATTTTCCGATCTCTAACCCCATCAGTTGAGGAAAGGGGTATGGATTCAAGGTCACAATTAAAACAGTCCCCTGAATTTTTATCAAAGAGATGAATAACCATGAATGATCTTTATGATGAAATAAGGGAAAGAACACGTCAATTGTTAAAGGGGCAAGACCTCTTCGGCGAGCGGGTGCGTATACGGGCTCGAGCTCTCAGCACAGAAGAGGCCATTGGCAACCCGGAGTCGGATGATTTCCCTCTACAAAAGGGGAAGGAGAGGCTCATGCAGGCAGAGTTTGGTAATGCACTGGGGCAGGCATTTACCGACCGCTATGGAGACTTTGAAGGCACCCTTGAACAGGTCTTGGAGATCTCTCTTGAAAACAATTATAGGCGGGCCATCTTTGTGGCTACCTTGAATGCGGTACTGCGCCATATGAACCAGATTGACGGGACGGTCCATTGCCGCGACCAGGGGCCTGCCCAATGCGCGGAGGAACTGAGACATTATATCAGAACTCACTATGGCTGGATAAGAATCGTCCTGATTGGATTCCAACCCCGTATGGTAGAATCTTTGGCTCCCTGTTATCCCCTGCGCGTTATTGATATGGACCCGGACACCATTGGTACCCGGAAATTCCAGATCGCCATTGAAGGCCCGGAGGCCACGGAAGAGGCTATCCTCTGGGCAGACCTGTTGTTGGTGACCGGGACAACCCTAGTAAACGGCACCATTGGAAGCTTTTTGGAAAGCAAGCCTGTCATCTTCTATGGCACCACCATCGCAGGGGCAGCCCATCTGATGAATTGGGATCGGTTCTGTGCCAAGGGCACATAAGGAGGCAGAAACGTTCTTGTCCTCGTCTTCCAATGTCCTCCTGGCCCATCGAAGCCTTCCTCTTTGGAGGGCCGTTTATCAAAATACGCCTCAAATGGCAGAGCCTTTTTGATTATCACCCGCTCAGCGGGGTTTAGGATCTGGACGAAGATTTATGAAACAAAACAAGGTGGTTGAGAATGCGAGTTAACTGCGGTATGATACGCGTCCTTAAACCACCAAGTGAAAGGAGCGCTTATGATGTCGGATCCTTGGTCATGCCTGGCAGATGAGGAAGGGTAGAGGAGAATAAGCTCAATAAAAAGGATAAGGTCGGCATTGCCAATGGGTTTCAGAAATGGGTAACCGGCAATATGGGAGGGAAAAATCATGAAGTTCGTAGTTATTGGCGGCGATGCAGCAGGTATGAGTGCCGCAAGCCGTGCAAAAAGAAATCAACCTGATATGGATGTGACTGTCCTGGAACAGACCGGAGATGTTTCTTACAGCGCGTGTGGAATGCCTTACAATATAGCTGATCCTGATCGAGAAATAGATGACCTTGTGGTCAGACACTCCCATATCTTCAGGGACCAGCAGGGTATAGACCTGAGAACGGGGCATCGCGTGGAAACAATTGACCCTGCCGCTAAAATAATCAGTGGAAGGACATTGAAAGGAGATGACTTTCAGTTGCCTTACGACAGGCTGCTAATCGCTACCGGAGCCTCTCCCGTCATCCCGGATCTGCCGGGCTTTGATCTCTCCGGGGTTATGGGGTTGAAAAATTTGGAAGATGGCAGGAGAGTTAAGCGGTTTATAGTTGATCAAAATGTCAGAAGGGTAGTCATTATCGGGATGGGATATATCGCCTTGGAGATGTGTGAGGCCCTCCGCGCCAGAGATATAGAGGTAGATATCGTCAAACCGCGCCCCGTTTTTCTTCCCTGGATGAACGAAAAACTCTCTTCCATGGTGAAAGAGGAGATCGAGACCAGTGGTGTCAAAATGTATCCGGGCCACGAGGTGAAGAGAATCGAGAAGGTTGACAGGGGCCTCAAGGTGATATGTTCAGACCTGGAACTCGAGGGTCAGATGGTTTTGATGGCCGTTGGAGTGAAGCCGAATAGCCAGTTGGCCGAAAAGGCGGGGCTCCGATTGGGACCCAAGGAGGCTATTGCCGTACACAGGACCCTGCTCACTTCAGAGAAAGATATCTATGCCGCAGGTGACTGTTCCGATGCCTATCATGTGGTGACAGGCCAGAAGACGTGGATCCCTCTGGCCTTAAGGGCCAACAGGGCTGGCTGGGCGGTAGCGGACAATATTACAGGCGGAAATGTGGAGCTTGACGGTGTGGCAGGAACTGCAGTCTTTAAGGTGTTTGGCCTCCAGGTGGCCCGCACCGGCTTGAGTGTGGGAGAGGCTGAGAAATTCGGTTTTGATCCGATGGAAGTAATGATCCAGGGCAGAACCCGTGCGCACGCACATCCGGGAGCATCCACCATAGGGGTTCAGATGGTGGGCGATAGAAAATCTGGCCGTCTACTCGGGGTCCAGATGGTGGGAAAAGAGGGGGCAGCCCACCGGGTGAACGCTCCGGCTGTAGCCCTGCACGCCAGAATGACCGTGGGAGAGTTCAGTCAATCTGATCTGGCCTATGCCCCGCCTTTCAGTCCGGTGTGGGACCCTATGCTCACGGCTGCAAACCAGTTATTGAAAAAAATGATATTAATAAAATAACAGCCGATAAAGCAGAATCACTTATTGGGTGTGTACAGGAACAGATAGAATAAAACACGCTGCAACTAATTGACTATGCCCTTACCTAGACAGTGAATAAAATCTACAAAAGACTCTTGGCACAAAGCCCCTATTGATTTTCTATTATTTAGGCTTCTCTGAGCCAATCCATTATGATACCATAAGGTTGGTTCCAGAACAGGTGAAGATACATGGCAGATCCATTGGATGAAGAGAGAGAGAAGAAAAAAAGGGCTATTTTCGATGGTATGGGCCCTAAACGCCGGCAGAAAATACTGAAAAAGATAGGATACGAAACGTGGGATCCATTTCAGGAACCAAGGGATCCCATTGATCTCAGAGATCATAAAGCAGAGCAGATGGCATCCTTTCTATTCAGGCAATTCACCCTGGATTGCACGATCAAGAATTACAGCGATGAATCCATACAGGCGGTTAAAGAGATGGGCAGGGGCCTGATAAAAGGCGAAGAAAGGTATAAGGCTATGTACGACTTTTGCTGCTGGTATAGGAAGGCAAAAAAAGGCCTTAGGGGCTGAAGATGAAAGATTTAAGGCTGGCCGTAGTCTGTATGCAATCTGATTTTGGCGGCATAGAAAAAAACATAGTAAGGATGGAGTCTTTTTCTCAGGAGGCCGCGGCCGAAGGGGTCAGTATGATATGCTTTCCCGAGCTTTCTGTTACCGGCTATACCGTTAGAGAAAATCCCCAATTATATGCAGAGCCTGTACCAGGACCTATAAGTGACCGAATAGTGAAAATTGCTCAAGAAAACAAGTTACTTATCATGGCTGGAATGCTTGAAAAGGGGAGTGGTGATAAGCCCTATATAAGCCAGATAGTAGCAGGACCATACGGTACTATTGGCATGTGTCAAAAGACCCATCTCTCACCTCAAGAAAAAGAGCTCTACCAGCCAGGACAGACAATAAAAACCTTCACCTATGACCAGCGTAATTTTGGAATTCAGCTTTGTTACGAGACCCATTTTCCTGAACTGAGCACCATAATGGCCCTCCAGGGAGCCGAGATTATCTTCTTTCTTTATGCCTCACCTCATGGAAGACCGGAAGAAAAAAGGGATAGTTGGCTGAGAGACCTCCCTGCAAGGGCCTTTGACAATGGACTCTTCATTGTGGCCGGTAATCAGGTTGGAGAAAATGGTGCGGACCTATTATTCCCCGGCGTAATCATGGTTCTGAATCCCGCGGGAAAGATCCTGCATCAATACACCGGCACTGAAGAGAAAATGATTATCGCAGAACTTAAGGGGAGCGATTTAGCTAAGATTAGAACAGATAGGATGAGCTATTTCATAAAGCACCGACGACCTGAATTGTATAGGGCCATATCTGAGTAACATTCCTATGAAAGTCATATAAAAGTCTTGACAAAAGGTAGGTTAGGCATATAGATACCTTGTAGACAATAGATAGATATGATAATCAGATACCCTCAAATAGTATCTGTGAGGAGGAGAAAATGGATGATGAGAAACAGGCCGTATTAGACTTCTTCACCAAGAAGAAGGGAAAGACAAAATTCTATTTTAATGACATTCTCAAGGCGGTTCCAGGTGCAAAACCGAGACAGTTCAAAAAGATACTGAACGAGATGATTCAGGAGGGATCACTTACCTACTATTCAACCGGCAGTACAACAATGTATTCTCTGCCTCCTGATAAAGATGCCTTAGCTAAAGAGGAGGCAGGAATGAGTGATGAGGGTAAAGAGTAACACTCTTAGAACGAGACCCTTACTCTTACCCTCCATCCATTGCGGACTAAACACACCCAGTCGGTTTCGGTAGCCCGGCCATCTTGCAGGCGCCCTTAGCCGGACCCGAAGGAAAGAGCTCATAGATATACTTCAATTTGAAACCTGTCTTCTTTGTTAATAATCTGATCATTGGAGCCAGGCCATACTGTTTATAGTAGTCCTGGAGATAGTTGATCACCTTCCAATGGTCATCGGTTATTTCCGCAACACCCTCAGTACCTTTCACATACTCTACCCAATCCTCAGTCCAGTTGGTGAAATCATCTATGAACCCATCTTCATCAACCGTCCAGGTATTACCTTTAAATTCTACTGTTGCCATTTCCTTCTAACCTCCTTCCTAAAATATCATATGCTTTCCTATAGTCAAAAACCGACCTAAGGACCTTCATTTAGCGAAAAAACTCTTTGATGTCAATCTATCTTTTCAACCCCCTTTAGAGACTCTGTCTTCATCTTGTCGATAGGCAAGGGCTGCCCCGAAAAAGCTCTTTGCCCATCCGGTATTGCCAGCCGCGTGAATGTGGGTATAGGTGGCCAGCAGGTTTTTCTTGCAAAGGCCGTCTCTTCGCCCATCCACCCCGTAGCCCCGGGTCACCTTGAATACGAAATTCACCCCTTCCTCCCTGGTGATGACCGCCTTTGAATAATGAAATTCATGCCCCCTTAAGACTTCTCCTACCTGATAATAAGGGTTTTTCCGCGTCGCCTCTAAAATAGTATATCCGTGCCCTTGAGGTTTTTTCCCCAGCACAGATCTTAGGGGCAGGGCACCAACCATTGGATAAGTCTTTCCATCAACGATAAGGCTTTCCCCCAGATACAGCAATCCGCCACATTCTGCATAGGCTGGCAGGCCTACTTCTATTTTCTTCTTCAAAGAATCTCTGAACCTCTTATTATCTGCCAAGGCCTTTGCCTGGGTTTCGGGGAATCCACCTCCTATGTACAGGGCATCCAGGTCCGGGAGTTCCCTTTCGGTTATGGAATTGACTTCCACCAGGTCCGCCCCCAGACTCTTAAGCTGATCCAGATTCTCCGGATAATAAAACCAGAACGAGCTGTCCCTGATGAAGCCAATACGGGGAGAATCAGCGTTCGCTATGCTAGATGTCCTTTCTTCCTGATAGTGATTTCCCCTTTCCAGGGGCCCCACGTCATGCGCCAGTCCCCATATGGTATCTAGATCCAGGTTTTCCTCAACGACTCTCTTTGCCCATGCAATAGCCTTTTCAGATTTCCTTGTTTCCTGGAAGGGAACAAGCCCCATATGTCTTTCTGGAAAAGGATTCCTTTTCAATTTTGGAATAGATCCAACCACGGGTTTACCGCAGTATTTTTCAATGGCATCGCTTATCAGTGTCTCCTGCCGCGATCCGGCTACTCTGTTCAGGATAACCGCGGCGATATCGAGATCCGGATCAAAGGCCTGACATCCTTTGATTACGGCTGCCATGGTTCGGGTCGCCATGGTCACATCGAGGACGATCAAAACCGGTGTTTTGAGCAGTTTTGCCAACTCTGCCGTACTATATAAACCGTCGAGGTCAAGGCTATCATAGAGACCCCGATTCCCTTCAATCAGAGAAAGGTCGGCATGAGTTGAATGGGAGAGAAAGGCCTCGATGATCTGTTCCTCATTCATTAGAAAAGGATCCAGATTATAGCACGGTCGGGTGGCTGCAAAAGCCAGCCACCCTGCGTCTATAAAATCAGGACCCTTTTTGAAAGGGGATATCTTGAACCCCTTCTCCCTCCAGACGGATATGAGGCCGAGGGTCAGAAAGGTCTTGCCCGACCCTCCTCTAAGCCCGGCCAGAACGATTCGAGGCGTATTCTTACCAAGGTCTAGTCTGTCCACTTAAACTGTGTAGTCTGTCGCCAGGAAAGATAGGCAAACCTATAATCATCAATCACATGCTCCGTAAACGGTATTCCACATTTTTCATAGAACCTTTCCCAACCTATCCTTTGGGCCCAGTCGCCCAGCCTCTCATACTTCCTGGCATCTTTGGCATATGCCTCCAGGATATCCTTGACCGCCTTTACCGTACTTGGCCATCTTGGTGGCTCGTTAGGAAGGAAAGGGATAACGACCTTTGAAAATTGAGGCTTCGTTATCCTGTTCGAGATCTTGCCACCGACCACTATGGCTATTCCACTACCCTCCGGGTCTGCCAGGGGCATGGCAGGACACATGGTAAAGCAATTGCCACAGAACATGCATCTCTCGATATTAATCTCTACACTCCTTGATCCATCCTCTCTCTTAACCTGTTTGATTGCCGCAGTAGGACATGCTGCCAAAGCCAGGGGAATCTCACAAAGCTTTTCTAGATATTCGTCATCTATCATAGGGGGTTTCCTGTGGATTCCTACGATAGCTATATCAGAGGCATGTACTGCACCACACATATTCAGGCAGCATGCTAAAGAGATTCTTACATGGGCTGGCAGCTTCATGCCTTGAAAATGGTCAAATAATTCATCTAAGATCGATTTAACTACACCAGATGCATCTGTAGCCGGTGTATGGCAATGTATCCAGCCTTGCGTATGTACGATGTTGGTAACACCAGCACCTGTGCCACCAATGGGGAATCTGTTTCCCCTGGTTTTTAGATCATCAATTAATGGTTGCAGCTTGGATTTGTCATCGAGCAGAAACTCAATATTATTCCTGGTGGTAAATCGAAGATGACCGTTACAGTATTTATCTGCGATATCACATACTTCTCGTATATGTTCAACACTCATTATGCGGGTTCCACCCACCCTGACAGTATAGAGCTCATCCCCCGTCTCTGAATGATGCACCATAATGCCCGGCTCTAAGATCTCGTGGTAATCCCACTTCCCATAGTTCTTCTTAACAATTTCCGGGAAAAACTGCTCGTAGTGGGCAGGACCGATATCTGTAATCCTGTCTTTCATTGGATTTTCTGGATCATACGGCATGTTCATCACCTCCTATCTGGCATGTTTTTTTCTGAATTCATGGACATCTCTGGTGAAACCACCTGGTACGTCCTCTTCCTTCCAAAAGATGTATGGATTCTCCCTTGGATATTCTATCATCTGGGGAATTGCCTTCCGTCCTGTTACCTCCAGAAATTCCTGCAAACCCTTTCTTTGGATGAGTTCACCAAGTCTCTCCCGGTTTCTACCCTCCTCCATCCACCAATCCCACATCTTTTCCACAAACTCCTTGAATTCCTCAAAGGGCTCTTCCATCTTCATGAAAGGGATCACTAAGGTGGATAGCTGAGCCCCCTCCAGGATAGGGGCCTTACCTCCTACCAGTATGCTAGCCCCCTGCTCAAGACCTACTCTTAAGGCTCTCGGCATAACATTGATGCAGTGCATGCACCTATTGCACTCCCGGTTGTTGATCCTGAGTTCTTTTCCATCCCAGCCCATACAGTCAGTAGGGCACAGATCAATGACCTCTTTTTGTATGTCAAATGGGCCCCAATCTCTGCCACTGTGCGCTCCGCCATTGGGTCTTAGCTCACCGTTTACATATGCCTTGACCGCCTCCTGATCAATCCTGATGTCATCTCTCCAGGTACCAATTATTGAACAGTCAGCCCTGGCAATAGCTGCTACACAGTCATTGGGGCAGCCCGATACCTTGAACTTGAATTTATAGGGAAAGGCTGGACGGTGAAGTTCGTCCTGATATTCATTGGTTATGCCATGGGTAATGGCTTGGGTATCCAAACAGGAGTATTCGCACCTTGCTTTACCGATGCAACAGGAAGGTGTCCTCATATTAGACCCTGAACCGCCCAAATCCGTATCCAGATCATGGGTCAGATCATAAAAGGTTGGCTCTAGCTCCTCTGTCTTGCAACCGAGCAGTATGATGTCGCCAGTGGAGCCGTGCATATTAGTAATACCACTTCCGTGTTCTTCCCATATATCACAGAGCTTTCTCAAAAACTTAGTCGTGTAAAATTTACTGGAAGGTTGGTTGACCCTCAGTGTATGGAAGGCTGCTACCCCGGGAAAAAGATCTGGTGCGTCTGAATATCGTCCGATCACACCTCCGCCATATCCAAACACACCTACAATGCCACCGTGTTTCCAATGGCCCACCTTGTCTTTATAGGTGAGCTCCAGCTGCCCCAAGAGGTCATCAGGCGCCTCTTTTTTCTCTGCCATCCTCTTGAGGTCAGTAACAAAGCTTGGCCAGGGACCACTTTCCAATTCATCCAATAACGGTGTCTTGTGCTTTGCCATAAAATCTACCTCCTATATTTTAAGATCCACATAAAAAGATTTCTTTTCCTAAGTTGAGACATCTATAATTCTTTCTATTCTTGCTTGTCAACACAAAAATATTATTTGTCTGTTAAGCTCATAGTTACTACTTTTTCCCACTACTCCATCACTCAATTACTCCACGCCCCCCTATGGAGGATAGGGCAGGCAGAGTCCCCGGCGAAATGTATTTTTTCGGTTTTCCTTTTGATTTATCTAAACATAGTAGTATATAAGAAAGAGGGTAGTCTACACAAATATTTCGGATCTTCCACAAATTGCTCAAGTAAGGTAGCTTTGGTATTTCCATTGTGGAGCGAACCAGAGCTAAGTTCACTCTCACATCTCTCCTCACGGGTTGTGATAGTAATGATTAGAGATTATCATCTCAACAGTAGGGTTACTAATCAAAGGTTTGGAGTTTGGGTATGGTGGAGATAACGTGCCCACAATGCAACTATGCAAAGAGCATCTCTCCTGAAAAGATACCTCCTGGGGTAAGATGGATAAGGTGCCCAAATTGTGGAAACAGGTTTGAATATCTGAAAAAGGAAGAAGATGTAAGCACTGAAAGACGACGCGCCACACCATGGGAAAGACGTTTAGAGCTTGGGCTATGGAGAGGCATAAAACAGACACTTAAGTCCGTAGTCTTTTCACCCACAAACATGTTTTACGCCATGCCTGTCAGGGGGGGATGGAGAGAGCCGTTGGCATTCGGACTATTGGTAGGCTCCATCAGTAGCATGCTTGACTCTTTCTGGAAATTTATGATTTCTACCAGTGGACTTATCAACCCCTTGGGGGGTCTTTCCACATCATTGAGCTCACCAGTTATTTTCCTATCCCTTATCTTCCTTTCACCCTTATTGGTGATACTTAATCTCTTCATCTCAAGCCTTCTCATCCATCTTTTGCTCCTTCTCGTCGGAGGTGCTAAAAACGGATCTGAGGCCACCTTCAGGGTCGTGGCCTATTCCGAGGCGACTGGGGTCTGGAGCATAATACCCTTTATAGGGGGCCTCATAGGATGGGTCTGGAAGACCATTGTTCTGATTATCGGGCTCAAAGAGGCCCACGAGATAACTTATTTGAGAATAGTTGTTGCCTTCTCTATCCCGTTAGCCTTGCTGCTGCTCACCCTAGCTAGTGCGCTCTTCTTGATTATGAGACTCTGAGGCGATGAATCTATGACCCCAGAGGGGACTGATGTCCGGTAAACTTCAATACAAGAAAGTCTTGAACAAGGCCCAGTTGTCTGCAGTCACCGCCCCTGATGGCCCGATCCTCGTGATTGCAGGGGCTGGAAGCGGAAAGACAAGGACCCTTGTCTATAGGGTCGCCTGGCTGGTAGAAAGAGGTGTGCCACCAAAGGAGATACTTCTTCTTACCTTTACAAGAAAGGCGGCCAAAGAGATGCTGGACAGGGCAGCAAAGCTAATAGACAGGAGATGCAGAGAGGTTTCTGGCGGCACCTTCCATTCCCTTGCCCAGCGTGTTTTGAGAGAAGAGGCAGAGAGGGTCGGCTTTACTCCATCATTCACCATCATGGATAGATCAGACATGGAGGAGGCGGCTCATGCCCTTATTCATGAGGCAGATGGAGAAAAAAGGCCTATGAGGCTTCCTAAGAGTTCTACTATTTCAACCATTCTTAGCAAGGCGGCGAATATGGAGAAGCCCATGGCCGAGATTATGGAGATGGAGTATCCTCAATTCTTACCCGTTCTTCCACAGATAGAGTACCTCCTTCAGGTCTACAGAGAATACAAAAGAAGAAACAACCTCATGGATTATGATGATCTTATCCTGTTTCTTAGACTGCTTTTGAAAGAAAATGAAGATATCAGGCTCACTTTGGCCAATAGATACAAACATATCATGGTTGATGAATATCAGGACACGAATACCATTCAGGCAGATATCATCCGCTATCTGGGTTCTCACCATAAGAATGTCATGGTTGTGGGTGATGATTCTCAATCGATATACTCTTTCAGGGGGGCCAATTTCAAAAATATGTTTGACTTTCCAGTTTCTTTTCCAGAGGCAAGGATCATAAAACTGGAAGAGAATTACAGATCCACCCAGTCCATACTCGCTATGACCAACGCCCTTATGGATCAGGCAAGCCAGAAGTATACCAAGTGCCTCTTCACACGGAGGAAAGGCGATGAAGTGCCCTTGACTGTTGGCACCGGAACCGAACGCGATCAGGCAGTCTTTGTATGCAGGGCTATTGAAAGCCTGGCACATGAGGGACGGCAACTGAGGGATATAGCTGTTCTATTTAGGGCAGCCTATCACTCATTTGAATTGGAACTTGAACTTGCACGTCGCGCTATTCCCTTTGCCAAATATGGGGGATTTAAGTTCATGGAGTCTGCACATATCAAAGATCTTCTGGTTCACCTCAGGGTCATTCTTAATAAACAGGACGTTCTTAGCTGGGGCCGCCTTTTACGGTTAATAAAAAACATTGGTCCAGGAAAGAGTCAGGCAATAATAGACTGGATGAAAAAAGAGGATGTATTACCGGCCAGGGTGGATGAATGGCCAGGGGCCAATAAGGAAAAAGGGGGGCTGGTTGCGTTAGCCAAACTTATGAGTGCTCTTTCCAAACGAAACCTGAGACCCGAGAAAATGGTAGAGCTCGCCATTGAATATTACAGTCCCCTCTTGGAGGAAAGATTCGATGATTTCCCAAGAAGGCACCAGGAGGTAGAGCAGGTAATTTCAATGGCAAGTAGGTATAGAAGCCTGAGGGCATTTTTGGATGACCTCTCCCTTGAACCTCCGGCAAGCCCAGTGGACGTTCGGCCTTTAGATAAGACGGATTACCTAACCCTCTCCACCATACATTCAGCTAAGGGTCTTGAATGGGGAGTAGTTTTCATCATCTGGCTCGTTGATGGACGCTTTCCCCCTGGAAGGTCGTTCACAAATCCAGAGAGCCTTGAGGAAGAGCTCAGGTTGTTATATGTTGCAGCCACGAGGGCAAAAGATAAACTTGTCATGGTCTACCCGGGGCAGGAGGCAATGTATAATTCTGGAGGATGGAAGGGCAATTACAGGGGGGGGCTTTCATCATTTATTGGCGCCCTGCCGCAAGACGTGATCGAGCACCGCTCCTTCGTGTCATCCAATGTCTGCCCCGATGACGCAATGCCAAGATCAACACCTTTTGCTGGGCCCATGGATCCACTGGAGGCGGACTCATCAGGGCTAAAACCAGGCGACAGGGTCAGTCACCCAGCCTTTGGTACGGGGGTAATAGCCAAATTTCTGGGCGAGGACAGGGTAGAGGTTATTTTCAGAGATAGGGGCATCAAGCTACTTCACCTTGGCTACACGAGTTTAGAGAAGATTTAGGATGGATATCCCAGATTTACATCCCTGGAATGTGACACCTGAGGAGGCCATCAAGATCCAGGAGTGCCTGAAAGACAGAGTCATCTTGAAGAAGATAGATGGGAAAATCAAGTATATTTCCGGGTTAGATGTCTCGTATGCAAAAGGTGGTAATACAGTCTGGGCGGGGGTTGTTGTTCTTGATTTCCCCTCATTAGAGAAGATAGAAGAGGGATGGACTCAAAAGAAGGTTTCTTTTCCTTACATCCCCGGTCTTCTAAGCTTCAGGGAGATTCCTGCCTTACTTGACGTACTTAGAAAGATAGAGGCGGAGCCAGATTTGATCTTCTGTGATGGGCAAGGTATTGCGCACCCGAGAGGCCTCGGCATCGCCTCCCATCTGGGAGTCCTCTTGAACAAGCCCACCATTGGCTGCGCAAAATCCAGGCTAGTAGGTGAATTTAATCCTGTTGGGGAAGACAGGGGTGAGTATGTCTATCTCAGATATCAAAACAGGGTTATCGGCGCCGTGGTTAGAACAAGATCAAGGGTCAAGCCCATCTTTATTTCTCCAGGATACGGGGTGATGCTAAAGGATTGTATAAGATTTGTTCTTGAAACATGTCCAACTTACAGAATCCCTGAACCTACCAGACAGGCCCACCTCCTTGTAAATTCAGTTAGATGTGATGGTCCACTATGAGTTTCTTATCTGGTTTTATAGCCATAATCGGGCCACCCAACGTCGGCAAATCTACCCTCTTAAATAGGCTCCTCGGGCAAAAGATAGCCATTACATCACCCAAGCCCCAGACTACCAGGAACCGGATCCTTGGGATTTACAATGAAGATGACTGTCAGATGGTATTCATAGACACCCCTGGCATCCATCAAACGAGAACCTTGCTCCATGAAAGCATGGTTAGATCGGCTAAGGCTTCTTTGGGGGAAGTTGATATCATACTTCTCGT
>Ga0209636_10002716_pt1 | contig 18064 bp, 17 predicted proteins | sample DeeMarSWOR152_54_FD_187464 | JGI IMG/M metagenome (GOLD analysis project Ga0209636, IMG submission 187464) | Marine sediment microbial communities from White Oak River estuary, North Carolina - WOR-1-52-54 (SPAdes) (version 2) | ecosystem: Environmental > Aquatic > Marine > Intertidal zone >... | reverse complement strand
GGCTGTTCTTTTATGCATCGTGCTCGTAGCAGCGGTTTTGTCCAGCTTCTGAACAACAAGCCGGTATCGTTCCCTCGCAGCTTCTATGTCACCTCTGGATAGCGCCTCCTCAAAATGTTTGATTTGCGTCTTTACCTGGCTCTTACGCGCCCGATTAATCATCTTACTTTTAGCGTTCTGTCTTACTCTCTTCTTGGCTGATAACGAATGTGCCACGATAATCTCCTGAAAAACCTTGTTACTTCATTTACAAACACTCACTGCGACGTTGTCTCTTTTCACTTGCCTCTCAACTTATCAATCCGCTGCCGAACATCCTTATATCCAAAATCAAGCTGAGCAATCTTATGATAAACTCCCAGCGCCTTTTCAGTATCACCCCGCTCCTCATAAGAGCGAGCAAGATTATACCGCATTTCCTTTGCGATGCCATCTTCTTTTATCTTGTAGAAGTCTATCGCCTGGGTCAAAACGTCGATTGCATCTGAAAACCATCCCTTCATAAAAAAGCACTGCCCTATTTTACCCATCGCTGAAATCTTATTCCGCGGGTCTCTTTGCGCCGCCTGAAACAAAGGTATTGCCTCGTCATATCTCTCATCCCGGACCAGACGAACGCCATAGTCATACTTCGCACGCAAGTCGGTCGGATAATTCTCCACACATAAACGGTAATGCTCCAATTCAGTGCTGTTCAGCTCCGCCGACAATCTGGAAAGCTCGGACTTGGCCTGCGCATCCCCGGCGTCTTTCTCAATGGCTTTATTTACATCTCTTATCTTGCGTTTGATTTGTCTTATTTTCAACTGGCCTGCTCGTTGTTTAAAGCTAAAATCGCTTTTTTCTTTATATGCATTCTCCAACAGCTCTATCGCTTCATTCTCAGCTTTATCTTCTTGCAAATCTGATAATGTCTCGGCCAAATAAAATATGTTCTTCGGCGAATCTGGGTCCCGCTCCAATGCCCCTCTGGCTTCTTCAACTGCCGAAACGCGGTAATCTTGGGTCTTGACTACCCTCTCCTGGGCTTGAAGTTTTTCTTGAAGCTCACGGTCCTTAATCGACTGTCTGAAATCACCCTCATGGTCATACTTGCCTCTGGCAACAGTCAGTTCTGCCGAGAGTCTTTTAAACTCATCCGCCAATTCTCCATCCTCGGGTTTAAGCCTGGTGGCGCACTGACACGCAACAAGCGCTTTGTCAATCTCACCAAGTGCGTCATAGGAATCTTTTAACAACAGATATGTTTGTAAAGAAGGTTTTTTAGCGGCGTTATTTGTCTGGAACACCAAATTGGCAAGCCATTTAGCCGTTTTGTTATAACCCCCAGCCACCGCGGCTTTCAGCATCGCCTCAGCATACGGCAGATGGTCGGGAGCCTTCGCGAAAAGATATTCGGCGTTAAGCATCTGCTCAAGAGGCGTTTTACCTCGCATCCGCTTTACCTTTTCCATCATTGTGGGCTTTTTACCACCCTTGCCCTGCCGGTGAAGGGCCAATTCACAAAGCGGTAAATGACCCTCCTCCAGCGCATCCGGTGCACACCGCAGACCATCAAGGTACATATTGATAGCGTAATCGAAATTGTTTGTCTCCGCTACTTCTCGTGCTCGCTCAAAAAAAACCTTTGCCTTAACCAATGCCGAATCAATATCTCCTTCTTGCATAAATCTCCCCGGGTTCCCTTCTCGGGCTTCCGCAACCGCCCAGAGCCCATAATCCCCTGCTTCAAGCAAACCTCCCCGCTCATATTCGCCTCTGGCAACCGCCCGTTTGGCCAGGAGGCTCTTAAGCTCCTCTGCCAACTCTAAATCGTCGTGCTTAAGTTTCACGGCACATTCACACGCTGCAACCGCTCTTTCCAATTGGCCCATTGCAGCATAGGAATCCTTCAACAACAAATATATTTGTAAAGATGGTTTTTTGGCATTCTTATTCGCCAGAAACATCAAGTCGGCAATCCATTTAGCCGCTTCCTTATAATCCCCTGCCACCGCAGCCTTCAGTAGCGCCTCGGCATACGGCATATGGCCGGGCGCCTTCGCAAGAAGGTACTCGGCGCCGAGCATCTGTTCGAGGGCTGTTTCTCCCCCCAGACGTTCAGCTACTTCTGCCACTGAGGGCTTCGCCCCTCCTTGTCCCTGTCGCAGAAGCGCCAATTCACGAAGCTTTATATGTCCCTCCTGCACCGAATTCGGGGCGCAACGAAGACCTTTAATGTACATATCGATAGCGTAATCGAAATTGCTCGTTTCCGCTGCTTTCCGGCCGCTTTCAAAAAAACCCCTGGCCTCAGCTAATGTCTCACCAACATCTTTTTCCGACATAAACCTTAACCGACTCCTTAAGAAGCCAAAATTAAAAACCATAATTTCAAACTCAAAATCTTATTTAATTTTGAGTTTTACGCTACGGTTTCGCACTTCCCGATTCGCGTTTTGGCTATTCAACCTCCTTATCCTAATCTTCGGCCTAATCTTGTCAACAAATAAATACTTGTACAAAAACCGAGCTTGTGCTATAAGGAAACCCAAATTCTAAAATAACTCAAAAAAAGTTTATGGAGAAACAATATGGTAACAGCCCTCGAGCAATATGACCCGCAGATTTACGAACTTATACGACAGGAAAAGGCACGCCAGAGCGGCTCGATTCGCCTCATCCCCTCCGAAAACTACGTATCCAGAGCCGTGATGGAAGCCAGTGGAAGCTGCCTCACCAACAAATACTCCGAAGGCTATCCCGGCAGAAGATACTACGAAGGCCAGCAGGTAACAGACCTCATCGAAAAAATGGCTCAGCAGCGCGCAAAAAAGTTATTCAAAGCCGACTACGCAAACGTCCAGCCATATTCCGGCTCAGTAGCAAATTGGGCCGCTTACCTGGCACTGGTCAAACCGGGCGATACGATTATGGGCCTGTCTCTTCCACATGGTGGTCACCTCACACACGGCTGGAAAGTCAGCGTCACGAGCAAAATTTTCAACTCCGTACAATACACCGTCAGCCCAGATACCGGAAGACTTGACTATAACCAGATTGAAGACCTCGCAAAAAAGCACAAACCCAAAATCATTATCTCCGGCGCCACTGCATATCCCAGAGAGATTGATTTTGAAATCTTCGGCCAAATAGCACAAAAAGTAGGTGCATACCATATCAGCGATATTGCACACATCGCCGGCCTTGTCGTAGCCGGAATACACAAAAGCCCCGTCCCTTACGCCGACATTGTATCGACCACTACGCATAAGACACTGCGAGGACCTCGCGGTGGAATGTTGCTCTGCAAAGCAGAACACGCCGAAAATGTAGATAAAGCTGTCTTCCCAGGCCTGCAGGGCGGCCCGCATATGCACACACTGACCGCCGTCGCCGTAGCATTGGCTGAAGCCGACACCCCGGAGTTCATCGTATATGCAAAACAAATCGTCAAAAATGCAAAAGCTTTGGCTGATAAGCTGCTCGAATACGGCTTCAACCTCTCATCCGGCGGAACAGACAATCATTTAATCTTAATCGATTTGCGAAATAAAAACGTACCCGGCAAAAAACTGGCAAAGGCATTAGACAGGGCAAGAATCGTTACAAACTATAATACCACACCTTTAGACCCGGCCCATCCGGCTAACCCGACCGGCCTGCGTATAGGTACACCCGCAATCACCACCCGCGGAATGAAGGAAGAGCATGCTGAGCAAATCGCCGGCTTCATAAACAAAGTGGTTGAAAACGTCGACAACGAGTCGGCTATCGAGGAAGTGGCAAAAGAAGTTCTGCTTTTATCTTCTCAATTCCCCGTGCCGGAGCACTTCATCATACCCAATAAGAATAATCCGCGTACGCCGCAAACCTCAAACCATCTGACACCGTGGCTGTTTTAAATTCAGGAAAACTAAAATGCTAAAAGACCTATTCAAAAAGCAGGCGGAATTGAATAAACGAACAGGCTTTGACCCCGATGCCCTGCGGGCCAACTTCGACCCACAGACGGCAGGCATCTGGCTCAACAACTATATTGCAGCAATGGCCAATGAATTAGAGGAGCTGCGAGATTGCACCTTCTGGAAGCACTGGTGCAAAGAAGCAAAAGATGGAAAAAGATTTCTCCTCAATGATTTGCAAAACGCCAGAGTTGAGGTAATAGATATGTTGTTTTTTTGGATTTCTCTTGCCCAATGCCTCGGCCTAAACGCCGACGATACCCTCCGATTATATGAGCAAAAGTGGAAGGTAAACTGGAATCGTCAGGATAGCGACTACTCAATGGCCGACAAATCCGAGGACGACAACAAAAACATAATCTGACCACGTTCTACCTTATGCACTTATGCTCTTATGCCTTATGCAATAATTTGCTTTTGTGGAGATATTTAATATGACTAAAGATGAGCAGTATAACTTTTTAAATGCAGTAGCAGGAATTTGTCTTAGATGTTTTGTGCTGGCTGTCTGTGTATTGTTGTTCTCGTTTGTTTTCTACCTGCTCGCAGCAGATTGGGCCTACAGCATTCACTCAAGATGGTTCGAGATAACAAGGCTGCATTTCGACCTGATGTATTATTACGTGTTGGCATTTATGAAAATAGCCAGCTTCTTGTTCTTCTTGCTGCCCTATGTTGCTATCAAGCTGATGCTGCGAAAGAAAAAACCTAGCCCGTGAGATAATAAGGCCAGGAATCTACACGAGATACGAGATACGAATTTGTTTGCTGGCAATTGCGGGTCTAAATAGTTATTCTGCAAAGACAATTTCCCTCAGCCATGTTCGTTGTTTGGTATGTTAGTGCTCAAAATGAGAGGGGCTCCACCTCAAGGTGGAGCCCCTTGGTTTTGTCAACGTGTCGGCTTGGATTAGCCGGGGATTACGTTGGTCGCGCAGGGGCCTCTTCTGCCCTCTCCGACCTCGAACTGAACCTTCTGGCCCTCATCAAGATTGGCGTAGCCGCTGCCCCTGATTGCCGAGTGATGAACGAACAAATCCTCGCCGCCATCATCGGGGCTGATAAACCCAAAGCCTTTTTTCCCATTAAACCATTTTACTGTACCTGTACTCACTAAAGTCTCCTTTGGCCTCTAAATGGCCATAAAATCTGTCTCTCGTATTGTTTTTGAAGAGAATATTCCTGAGAGACGTGAGAATATGCCCCACTAATATTCATAATACCATCAGAACTAACAGGGTGTCAATAAAAAAATAAAAATAATCGTAACGGCACCTCGGGCCGCTGCATCAGAGATTAGCCGATACTACGACCCCGGTATAATTAAACAGCTTGAAATCCCGGCGAGTAATGTTATACTTTCCGATTCGAAATCAAAGGCCTAGGATAGCAGAAGGCTGAAAAAATAAAGTAAAAAAGACAGGGAAAAGCAGTTTCGGACTTCTTGGCAGGATAAATATTTTGGAGAATCATCGTAAGAGCAGGATTAAGAGGTCACGCAAGAGCGGTTTTCGTGCTCGTATGCGAACTCGCCACGGCCGCAAGATAATGAGCAACAAGCGCCGGAAAGGACGCTCCGTTAATGTCGTTTGAGGCTCTATTCCCCAAATATGATTTCCCTCAGCCACATTGATTAAACGATAAGAACAGCCTTAGGCGGACTCAACTTGCGAGATACACTTCACGCTTCACGAGATACGAATTTAATTCTACCAACCCTTTCACCCTGCCGGTATCACAGACATACTCTCTGCGCAAAAAAGCTTTTGGCACAATTCGCTTTAATTATTACCGAACAGGAATCTTATTGTTCTTTGACCTTCACTTTAATCGGCTTTGCCTTTTCGGTCTTGGGCAGCTTTATCGAAAGCACACCATCTTTGCACATCGCCTCTATTTTTTCCGGGTCAACATCGCTTGCCAGATTAAGGTCCCGCCTGAAGCTGCCGTATGCTCGCTCAATATGGTAGTAGCCTTTCTCTTTTTGCTCTTTTTCCTGCCTTTTCTCACCGCTGATTGTAAGCATATTGCCGTGTACTGAGATATCAACGTCTTCGGCCTTACATCCCGGAATTTCAGCTTTGATCATGAAGGCATCGTCGGTCTCACCGATATCAATAGCCGGCCAGCGACCTCGTCCCCAAACAGGCATTTCCCAGGGCTCAAAGAAACTCCTGAACAAATCATCCATCTCTTCATGAAGGCGTGCAAGCGAACCTCTTTCTGCCTCACGTTTTTTTACCGGTAAAAGTGCCATAATTGTACTCCTGCCTTTTCTGTTTTCTTAAAGCTTGAGTTTTTAATTTAACACATTTTTAAAGTTTAACCGGATTACAAAGGTTTTCGCTGCTCTTGGCTTTCCCGCCACAGGTGCCACATTCATACTTTGGATTGGCTGTAATCTCCTTGAATCTGCTGGGATTCTTCTTGTCGAAACCATTTTCCTTCATTGCACAAACATGCATCTTGTGCCCTTGTTTTTTGCACATTGGATTACCTGCCATAATTTTCTCCTTTCTTTCATAAAACGTTAACAGCAGCACAAAAACTATTTACTGCTCTTGCCTTTGACGGTCGTCTTTAATACATTTCTTACCGCATCGACGGTTTCGGTCCCGATTTCTTCAGCAGCCTCAATTGCCCCCGTGGTAGCCTGCTCAATAGCTTCGGCGGTATCCTCGCCAATGTCACCGGCAGCTTTAATCGCTCCTTCAACACCGGCTACCGCTGTTTTGCCAACATCAGCCCCGACCTCAGCTGCACCGCGGACAGTGCCACGAACAGCAGATTTGATCGCCAGCATAACATCCTCACCGACCTCAACTGAGGCTTCAACAGCACCTGCAACTATCTGACCGACTGCTTTTTCTGCAGCTAAAGCGATATCTGCTACCCCATCAACGCTCACGCGCAACAAGTCTCGTGTAGTTTCCACAATCGCTTCGGCGGTTTCGCCTGCTCCTTTAACTGTTCCAATAACGGCTCTTTTTGCGGTTCTTCCAATTTTTGATAATTCTGACTTTGCCATTCTAAAGCTCCTTTCTTTGATTGTATGCTAATGATTCAGACAACACGCTTTGTGATAAACATACTCAGACTTCATCCCCTAAAACTTCGAAGGATTCCTTTCCCCCTTTGTGTTTTTCAACACCTTAAAATTTTCCACAATTTCAACCTATCGTCAGAAACAATCCCATTTCACGGCCGACAAGGTCTTTAAAGTTCTCAACAGCAGGTTTAGGACTATTATAAAGTTGGAAGCTCCAAATCCCTATCAGGGCAAAACCTGTTTTTTCCATAGGCAAAACCACTACACCTTAACTTGCATCCACCTATGCGTTCCACTAAACCGATTTCAACTGTCTGTATTTTTTGAACAACCTTTTGGGACAAGTCGGTTTGTACAATATCTTTCGCCGGGTCAACCCCATCTCGTGCATAATCTTCCATACGGGCTTCTTGTTAATTCTCTGGACCTCCCACCACAATAACGCCCAAAATTTCACAACTACTCAAGCACAAAAACAACATCAGCTAAAAAAAAGCTCAGTTGTCTTTTCGATTGGTCAAAAAGACTATGAGCATTATGACAAACAAACCTCAAACAATGACATATGAAATACGAGAGACGAAATTACCTATTTCTGAACCTTAGGCACTTTAGCTCACTTTACCCACTTCAGTTCAATTTAATTTCTCCTCGCAATCTGTGAAACTTGTGCCCAAAGTATCTGTTGCTAATTTCTCTATGAACTATAAACCACGAACTATGAACCACGAACTTTGAATTCCTCCCCCACCCGGTTGAGTCCAATATTTTCAAGCGCCTCACTCCATTTTTCGAAAATTTTCAAACGTTTCGCATCACTTTTCGAACGTTTTCAATCGTTTTCGAACGTTTTCAAACGTTTTTATTTTACCCATCTTACCTAATCATCACAAACCAACCCCCTCACGCTTGATTCTGGTCCAAAAACCCGCACAACCCCTAAAAATAATCCTTAAAAATCCCGATTTTTAAAAATTCTGGATATTTGTAGACTTTAATTTTCTTGTTTTTATCGAATTAGCGGCCGGTAAAAAACATTGGAGTTGTAGCCGGATTTTACCTATCATACGCGAAATCGACCAGCTTTGCAGCGGCAATAGCTACGACTAATCTATGGACAGCGTATATGAGCGAGAGCAAATTAAAAACCGCAGTACTTGGCCTTGATGATAACGGGCAACTTCTGCTCGAAGCGGCCAATAAAATTGACCATTTCCACATTCAAGCTGTGGCCGACAAAGACACCAATCGTGCCAATGAAATGGCAGAGAAATATCAATGCACAGCTTATGATGATTACCGGCAACTGATAATCCAGAACCAGTTCGATTGTTTATTAGTTGCCGCCGGTATGTACAGTTGTGATGAATACATCAAGGCAGCGATGAAAAAGAAATTCAACATACTCAAGCTCGCCCCTGCCGCGAGGAATTTTGAAGAAGCCGCAGAGTTCGTACGTCTCGCCAAAGATGAAAATTTAAAATTTGCCATTGCCAACGTGAACCGGTTTACCCAAAGCTTTCTCGCCCTGAAACAATTTTTAGAAGAAGGCCGGATTGAACAAATCTTTCTGATAACTGCCTTTTGTGCCGTCGGCAATGAGAATATCCCTGCTTGGCAAACCGACCCGAAGCTGGCTGGTGGAGGTGTACTCCTGCACAACTGTTACGAGATAATCGACCAGATAATTTGGAACTTCGCCGTACCACAACAGGTCTATTCTCTAAATACCAACCAGGCCGGTGACAGGCAGCAGCGGCTTTACTTAACGGAAGATACCGCGGTTGTAACGCTCAAATTTAGCGATACTTTTTTTGGCAATCTGATAGCGAGCAAGGTCCTTGGGCCGGAAGAGAAATTTTTGAAGGTCTACGGCAAAGATAAAATTCTAACGGTCAGCAACAGTCGATTTACCATTAGCGATTGCTTAGGAAAGGTCATTGATGAGTTGGAATACGAGGACGATGAGCTTGCATGGTATACGGCCCTGCTGAACAATTTTGCTCTAAGCATATTATTACCCGATCAAAACAATCTTTGCAGCAGCGCCAGCGAGAACCTAAAGGATATGGCGGTTATTGAATCCGTTTATCTTTCGGCCCGCACAGGTATGCCGGAGGAGCCCGCCAGAATCCTCAAAATGGCACAAATCGAGCCTATAAATATTTGGGAAAGCCGCAAATAATAGAAAAATAAGCATTTGACAAGGAATTCAATAAGTAATATATTATTGTGAACCGTTAATCATATTGTTGTCTATTTGGAGATTTTGACATGGAAGAGAGTAAGAAAAAACCAATTATGATTGGAATTATTGTGGTATGCCTTGCTTTGGCTGGTGCAATAACTTACATAACCAGCTCGGGTGAAGAAACCGGCATCGATAGCCTTAAACACGGCCAACAGATGTTTTGGCTTAAGTGCCGCAATCCAGACTGCGAACACGAATTTCAGATGGATATGAAAGACTACTTCATCTATATGAAGGAACATCAAGATCCTATGTCGATGGCGCCACCGCCAGTTGTTTGCCCTGAGTGTGGGGAGGAAAGTGTTTATAGAGCTGAAAAATGTGAAAAGTGCGGACTTGTCTTCGAGAGGAACAGCATTCCCAACGATTTCGCAGATAGATGCCCTGAATGCAAGTATAGCAAAACAGAAGAACTGAGAAAAGCTCGCAAACTCGAAGGCAAATAACGTACGATAAAAAACGGGTAAAGCGATCGCTGTTTTTCGGGTTAAGCGAAAGATACTCGGAACCTTTTTGTGCTGCCCTGAGCGGAAGCGCAAAAAGTAAGAATGAACAATTTCACAAAGCCCAACCTGTTCTCGGGTTGGGCTTTTTGTCCATAATCAGCCACCGCACCCCAGAATTACCAACAGTTTAAGATTGGTTGATTCTAATTGTCTATTTGTCTTAAAACAGCCCTGTGGTAATCTTCTTTTCCGATTCTCGAACCCGAAAGATTACGATACTTTGTTTGAATATTTTGCGTCAAATACTCCACACGGTTTTTCGGAGATGGATGTGTTGAGAAAAACTCAATGGGCCTAATTTCCTGCCGGCCTTTGAGCATCTGCATAGTTTCAACCATTCCGTAAGGACTGTAGCCAGCCAAAACCATATAATCCATGCCGGCTACATCGGCCGCCTTCTCATCCTCCCTGCTGTATTTAAGGCCGAGAATCTGGCGAGTCAGGTCTGCTGCTGTTAAAATGCCCTTAGATGTTTTTTCAGAAGTTACGGCAGAGAGCAAAATGTCTATTCCAATCTGGTTGCTCATTGCATTCGAGGTGTCACGAGCAACAACGTGTACTATCTCGTGGGCCAATATCCCTGCCAACTGTGCCTCAGTTGTCAACTCCTTAAGCATGCCCTTTGTGATAAAAAGATAGCCACCGGGCAGAGCCATGGCATTAACCGATTTATCATTCAACGCCACAAAATGATACTCAAAATCGGGCCTGTGACTTATGCGGGCGATTCTTTGGCCGACACTATCAATGTAGTTTTGCAAAGCTTCATTGGCGATTCTGCCGCCCATCTGTCTTTCCACCTCAGGAGCATATTTTTGGCCTATTGCAATATCCTGATCTTCGGGTAAGAACATAAGCTCACCTTTGCCGGTTATGGGGTTGACTGCGCAGCCTACGCAGAGGTAAAGGATAAGGCCTGATATTAAGAACCCTAATTTTTTAGGCATGATTGTATCCCCGACTTATAAAGTTACTATTTGAAAACCTGACTGGCATTTATTATAAGATTAGTTTACTTTATACGGCAGAAAAAACTATGTTCGAGAAAAAATTCTGTGAGGAATGCGGGCAAAGGCACAGCTGCCAGGAGCTTTACCGGCAGTTGGGGAACAGCAAAAGCCCTTCCGTTGTTTTCAAAGTCGTGGTTGCCTTCTTGATGCCGTTAGTGGTGTTTATTGCTGCTTTAGCAGCCTTTGAGAAGATTTTGGCCGGGACGATAAGCGGAAAAGAGCTGCGAACTGGGCTCAGCTTTATGCTTGCTCTGGGAGTGACTTTTATCGTTGTTGGTTGCTCGTTGCTTGCGAGGAGGAAAAACAAAAAGCTAACAGATAGATGCCAGAATTCAGGAATCAGGAGTCAGAATCGACTTTGATGAGGACGCATCTGCGGAGTGTATCAAGCGTTTAGGCACGGAGTTAGGACAATGCGAATTTCTAAGGTTATTTGTTGTCTATTGGTTGCCTGCTCGATCGGATGCGGCCCAGTGGAGAGGAATTTTGGGCCCACCCAAGTACGCTGTGACTTGGCTAAAACAGTACCATCAGTATATGGGTTAAAGTGTGAATACAAAACAAATCCCATTGGTATAGATGTAAAAAAACCACGACTTAGCTGGAAGATCGCATCATATGAACGGGCTGTCAGACAGTCAGCGTATCAGATTCGTGCCGCAGAGTCCCTGGATGGTCTGACAGCAGGTAACAACCACCTCTGTGACAGTGGAAAAGTGCCCTCTGAGCGGTCAATCCACGTCCTGTACGACGGGCTTTGTCCGGTATCGCGGGAACGAGTTTATTGGCAGGTGCGTATTTGGGATAATCACAGCCGCTGTTCGGACTGGAGTGAGCCGGCTTTTTGGGAGATGGGATTAATTAACACAGCAGACTGGGAGGCTGACTGGATAGAGCCAAATCTTACAGAAGATGCTAACGCCTCAAATCCATGCCCCATGCTGCGCAAAGAGTTCGTGTTGGATAAGCCAATAAAATCGGCACGTGCCTATGTTACTTCTCTGGGGCTTTACCAGATGGAGCTTAATAGTTGCGTAGTTGGTGACGAGCTGTTCACGCCCGGCTGGACGGCGTATCGGCATCGGTTACAGTATCAAACTTACGACGTGACAGGACTGCTAAAAGAAGGCCGAAACTGCGTTGGTGTGACCCTTGGCGACGGATGGTACCGTGGCCGACTGGCTTGGGAAAAGGGTCGTAACGTTTACGGTGAGAAACTTGCTTTGCTGGCACAAATCGAAGTTCTTTACCGAAATGGCAGCAGAGAAGTAATAACTTCCGACCGGACATGGAGGGCCTCGACCGGACCCATCCTTATGTCTGACATCTACAACGGTGAGGTATACGACGGGCGCCTTGAAATAGAGAACTGGAGCAAACCTGGATTTGATGAGGAGGGTTGGTCAGGTGTTACTGTTAAGAATCACAGCAAAGATATTCTCGTTGCTCGTGTTGGGCCGGCAGTAAGAAAGATTGAAGAGATTGAGCCGAACAAGATATTCGAGACACTATCCGGACAAACAGTCATTGATATGGGGCAGAATATGGTAGGCTGGGTACGCTTCAAGGTAAGCGGTCCAGCGGGAACGTGTGTTAAGCTGCAACATGCAGAGGTTCTGGATGCGGCTGGTAATTTGTACACCGAGAATCTGCGCGATGCCAAACAGACTGACGAATACATCCTCAAAGGCGACGGCGAAGAGGTTTTCGAACCGCATTTTACGTTTCACGGATTTCGCTATGTGGCCATAGAAGGTTGGCCGGGCAAGCTTTCACTCGATGATTTTATGGGAGTGGTTATTCATTCAGACATCAAACCGACAGGTACCTTCGAATGTTCGGATTCTATGATAAATCAGTTGCAGCACAACATTAATTGGGGTCTGAAGGGCAATTTCCTGGATGTGCCCACCGATTGTCCCCAACGCGACGAGCGCTTAGGCTGGACGGGAGACGCACAGGTCTTTGCGCGTACGGCTTGCTTCAATGCCGACGTTGCAGGCTTTTACACCAAGTGGCTGGCCGACCTCGCTGCCGACCAGCAACCCAGTGGGGCAGTACCGCATGTGATTCCCAATGTTTTGTCGCTGGGAAAGACAGAAGGTGAGTCGGCGTCTGCCGGCTGGGCTGATGCAGCTACAGTGGTGCCCTGGACGGTGTACCTGTGCTACGGTGATACCCACATTCTCGAGCAGCAATATGAAAGCATGAAGGCGTGGGTTGATTACATGGCTGAGGGTGCGGGAGAAACTTGCCTCTGGAAGAATGACTCCTCTTTTGGCGATTGGCTTGCCTTTAGCACTGACCGTTCAGACTATCCTGGTGCAACGACAGACAAGGACCTTGTCTGCCAGGCGTACTTTGCCAGGAGCACAGACCTGCTTCAGCGCACCGCTAAGATTTTGGGTAAGATGGCTGATTCGGAAAAATACGCCGACCTTCTCGAAAAAGTAAAGAAGGCCTTTCGTAATGAATTCATCACACCAAATGGGCGCTTGGCCTCTAATACACAGACGGCGTATTCACTAGCCCTTGCGTTCTACTTAGTACCGTGCGGGCTAAAAGAAACAGCAGCGAAGCGGCTCGCCGAAGATGTCAACGAATTCGAACACATCACAACCGGATTTTTAGGAACACCGCTGATCTGTCATATGCTTAGCAACAATGGTTATCTGGAGCAGGCGTATACGCTGCTTAATCGAAAGGAATATCCTTCGTGGCTATATCCCATCGACAAAGGTGCTACCACCATTTGGGAACGTTGGGACGGCATCAAGCCGGACGGGACGTTTCAGGACAAAGGCATGAACTCATTCAATCATTATGCATACGGTGCAATCGGTGAGTGGCTCTACCGGGTAGTGGCCGGTATCGAAATTGACGAGCAGAATCCCGGATATAAGCATATCATCATTCAGCCTCATCCCGGTGGAGAATTGACCTATGCAAAAGCGCGACTGGACTCGATGTACGGACCCATAGAATCAGGCTGGAATGTTGCCGGTGAAACTGTCAATGTCAATGTCGAGGTTCCTGCGAATACAAGTGCCACGCTAAGATTACCCGATGCTAAGGTAGACGATATCCAAGAAGGTGGCAAGCCTTTAGACAAGGTGAAGGGAATTGTAAAGACTGCCCAGGAGGGCAACACGGCAATTATTCATCTGGGCTCCGGGCGATACTTGTTTGAGTACCCCGCTGGCAAAAAGACAATGCCCAGCGGTGAAGCAGAAAACGAAGGGCCGTTAGCAAATGAATTAAATCACTACAGTCCGCATCATTCACTATGGTACATGGGCCCGGCAGTATTCGCAGCCGATTATATTGTGGACTAAAGGAATTGAGCGGGCTCTTTTAACACCGCAGAAAAATCATAGACAGGAGCAGAGCAAAATGGGCAATTCAAAAGAGGTTGAAAAAGCGTATGAAACAGCGAAGGAGTGCTATGCCAAGATGGGTGTTGATACCGACAAGGCAATCGAAAAACTAAGCAAAATAGCGATATCGCTACACTGCTGGCAGGGAGATGATGTGGGTGGGTTCGAAAGTAGTACCGGGCTGAGCGGCAGCGGTATTATGGCTACCGGAAGTTACCACGGAAAAGCGCGGACTGCAGATGAGCTGCGAATGGATTTGGAGAAGGCGCTTAGTCTGATACCAGGCAGGCACAGGTTGAATTTACACACAATCTATGCTGAAACCGGCGACGAGCGTGTCGACCGCAATCAATTGGAAGCCAAACATTTTTCAACCTGGATAGACTGGGCGAACAGCAAAAGACTCGGTTTGGATTTCAACGGGACTTTCTTCTCTCATCCGAAGGCTGAAAGCGGGTTTACTCTTGCGAGTCCTGACGAGGGAATCCGCAGGTTCTGGATCGAGCATGGGATAGCGTGTCGAAAGATTGGCGAGCAGATGGGGCGTCAACTTCAAAGCCCATGTGTAACAAACGTGTGGATTCCGGATGGATATAAGGATATTCCGGCGGACCGCAAGGGCCCCCGGGAGCGGCTTAAAAAATCCCTCGACGAGATATTTGCGGAAAAGATGGACCGGCGGCATCTTCTGGATTCTGTAGAAAGTAAACTCTTCGGCATAGGCTCGGAAAGTTATGTTGTCGGCTCACACGAATTCTACATGGGATATGCCGTCGAAAATAAGATGCTGCTTTGTCTGGACACAGGGCATTTCCACCCGACGGAGGTTGTTTCGGATAAGATATCATCGGTGCTGACGTTTCTCGATGAGATACTATTGCACATTAGCAGAGGTGTGCGGTGGGACAGCGACCACGTGGTTATTCTCTCGGACGAATTGGCAGCCATCGCCGAAGAGATAGTCAGGGGCAATTACCTGCAGAGGGTACACATCGGCCTCGACTTCTTTGATGCCAGCATTAACCGCGTGGCTGCGTGGGTAATCGGTACAAGGGGCGTGCTTAAGGCACTTCTGAAAGCGTTGCTGGAGCCGACGGATCAGCTGCGCCAGATGGAAGCCAGTGGAGACTTCACATCACGGCTGGCAATGCTTGAAGAATTAAAAACATTGCCGTTTGGTTCAGTCTGGGATTATTACTGCCTCAAGGGCGACGTCCCCATCGGCCCTGCATGGTTACAAGCCATAAAGGATTACGAAGCCAAAGTACTTAGTCAGAGAACCTGAACCGAGCAAAGGGATTCGCCGCAAACGATAAGGGAAAAAAGTAATGCGAGAAAAAATGACCTCGAGAGAACGCCTCCGGACAGCTCTTAACCACGAAGTTCCTGACAGAGTACCTATCGACCTCGGCGGATTTCAAACGGGGATTCATAAAAAGGCATACGCCGAATTACTCTCTCATCTGGGGGTCGCCGATGAAATAACAATTCTTGACCCTGTCCAGCAGCTTGCCAAACCTTGCGAAGAGGTTCTGGAACGGTTCAATGTTGATATTCGCTATGTTTGCGCGCATGGGCCGGACAGCTTCACTGGCAAAATCGAGCAGAATACTCGACAAGGTAAAATGTGGCACGACCTTAAGGATGAATTTGGTGTTGTCTGGTCTATGCCGGACGACCAGCAGCTTTACATGGACATTTCACATCACCCCCTGGCGGACGCAACTGATGACGACACTGCTGATTATCCTTTTCCTGACGGCAGCGACCCGACCCGCTTTACCGGCGTCAGGGAACAGGCTTTACAAATACGTAACGAGACCCCGTATGCCATATCAACAGGCATCGGAGGAGTTGTCTATGAATACTGTTGGTACATGCGAGGCCTGGAGCGATGGTTTATGGACATGCTCGAAAACACTGATTTTTGTGAAGCTTTACTGGACCAGATGCTGAAATTCTGGATGGATTTTTATACTGGTTTTATGGCCGAGGTCGGTGATATTATTGACATCGTTATGATTGGTGACGACCTTGCGGGTCAACATGGACCGCTGTTTTCGCCTGATTTCTATCGCAAGTTTGTAAAGCCGCGACATAAAAAACTCATTCAGCATATCAAGTCTATTACCTCTGCGAAACTATGGTACCACACATGTGGTGCTTGCACCGAATATATACCTGACCTGATAGATAATGGCGTTGATATTCTCAACCCCGTTCAAATCGGTGCCGAGCGCATGAACCCCGAAGAGTTGAAAAAAAAATTCGGTGAAAAACTGGTTTTCTGGGGTGGAGGTATAGATGCTCAGCATATCCTACCATTTGTAAGGCCTGACGAAATTAAGAAACATGTGCGAAAGAACATTGAAATATTCAAATCCGGCGGTGGTTACGTTTTCAATAATGTCCACAACATTCAGGCAGGCGTACCGGCAGAAAACATTATTGCAATGTACGATGCGGCATATGAATTCGGCTTTTATAACTAAGAATTAAAGGCGCGGCCGATGAATCCATTTTTGGGTGTTTTTCTACATGCTGTCGGGGGTTTGGCAGCAGGTAGTTTTTACATTCCCTTCAGGAGGGTCAAAGGCTGGGCCTGGGAGACGTACTGGTTAAGCCAGGGCTTCGCCGCCTGGATAGTTATGCCAATAGTTATGGCGTGGCTGACTACGCCAGATTTACCGGCTATCCTTTCAGCAAGTCCGGTTAAAAGTATGTGGCTGGCATATATATTTGGGGCTATGTGGGGAGTCGGAGGGCTGACTTTCGGTCTGAGTATGCGATACTTAGGGCTGTCACTTGGATATGCTATGGCGCTTGGCTTTTGTGCAGCATTTGGGACCATGATACCGCCAATCGTTGCTGGTGACGCTGTGGCCATGTTTACTACTGCCTCCGGATTTGCTGTCTTCGCCGGTGTGGTCGTTTGTCTTTTGGGTATTGCTCTATGCGGTTACGCCGGAGTCCTTAAAGAGCTTGAACTGACAGAAGAACAAAAAAAACAGGCCATTAAGGAATTTGCCCTGATGAAGGGTTTTATGGTGGCTGTCTTTGCGGGAATAATGAGTGCATGTATGGCTTTTGCTATTCAAGCCGGAAAACCTATCGCACAGGCTGCCTTGCAGGTCGGCACAACTGAAATCTACCAGAACAATCCTGTGTTTATTTTTGCTATGGCCGGCGGTTTTACCACCAATTGTATCTGGTGTCTCATTCTCACTTTGAGGAACAAATCTGCGGGTGACTATATAAAAGACCCGCGCAGGACACTGCTTACAAACTACATTCTTGCCTTTGTAGGCGGCGCTACCTGGTATCTGCAGTTCTTTTTCTACGGAATGGGTATGTCCAAACTGGGGAAAGACTATGATTTTGCGAGCTGGGGCATCCACATGGCTTTTATCATAATTTTCAGTAACATGTGGGGTCTGTTGTTCAAGGAATGGAAAGGTTCGAGTCAGCGAACTTATAGTTTAATCTGCTTTGGTTTGCTTGTTCTACTCGCATCAACGCTTGTTATAGGATACGGCAATTATATTGCATCGCGGTAAATGCAATCTACATACAAAAAATTTAGAATATCTTAATTGACGATCCGAAAAAGCACAATAAACGTGTTGGATAGGCCATATGACTTTGAGCGTAAATTCTGAAGAAGTTTACGGATGAGTTGAACGATTGTGGAAGAAGAAAAACATCAAGGTCAGCCACCGGCTGAGTACGAACGCGAGCCGGTGCCGGCAAAGGCTTGGCTGGGACTGAAGGAATTTGTCGGCATGTACGCCGGCGAGCACTGTGCCGGGACGGAACTGATGATAGGTCCGTTGTTTGTTGCTGCGGGAGTCAGCGCTTTCGACCTGGTCATGGGGCTTATCGTTGGTAACGCTTTAGCGGTATTGAGCTGGATGCTTCTTTGTGCAC
>Ga0209636_10002715_pt1 | contig 18065 bp, 19 predicted proteins | sample DeeMarSWOR152_54_FD_187464 | JGI IMG/M metagenome (GOLD analysis project Ga0209636, IMG submission 187464) | Marine sediment microbial communities from White Oak River estuary, North Carolina - WOR-1-52-54 (SPAdes) (version 2) | ecosystem: Environmental > Aquatic > Marine > Intertidal zone >... | reverse complement strand
GCTCCCGAGATAGAAATCGCGAGAACACTGAGAGACTCTACTGAATCTCTGCCAGGCAGGGAGCAGCTCGCAGTTCAAAGATACGCCGAAGCGATAGAGACTGTGCCGTTAACACTAGGAGAAAATGCTGGTCTCGACCCCATAGACATGCTTACGGAGCTTAGAGCTCGTCATAAAAAAGGCGAGAAATGGGCAGGCGTCGATGTCTTCGAGGGCAAAGTTAAAGACATGGAGAACCTTGAAGTCTACGAACCATTGGTGGTCAAGAAACAGATAATCAAATCTGCGACTGAAGCTGCAACAATGATATTGAAGATTGACGACGTTATCGCCTCAGGAAAAGCGAAGTTGCCGCCAACTCCTCCTGGTGGTCCAGGTGGAATGCCACCAGGATATTAACCGATCGATAGATAGCCCCCCCAAATGATCGGGGGTTCCACATTATGAAAAAGGGAGGTTCCTGCTGAAATGAATGGTTTAAAAGCCGTCATATTTCAGAAACTTGATGTGTCCAAGGCAGATATTCTGAAAGAAGTTCCAAACTTGAAACCGGAACACTATTTTTCACTGGTTAATCTAGTTATGCATGCATGCGGCGCGAGCGCACCCTATTGTTCTATTCCAAACGACCTTTTCTTGCGAGATACTCTTCTATCTGCTTAATATCTCTCTCAAAGGTAGTCGTCAGTTCCTTCTCTTTCTCAATTATGGCTTCCATGGAATCTGTTGTGGCTGGTCTGATACTCGCATAGCTAGCCAAGATGCTCTTGTGCTTGGTTGCCATCTTGTTCCAAGATTCTGACAATCTTTTCAGTTCTTTCAAAGTCTCTTGTAACTTGCCTTCCCTAGCCAATCTTTCCAAATCCTCTTCTCTCAAGACAAAGACACCGCTCTTTACGTGTTTGCAATTCGCGCGCGCGTATTTATATTGCTTGTTGCTCGTAACTAGATAGGTCTGGAAGGATGGGAGTAATAAAGATCAAACCGTTTGACAATGTTAAAGATCAGATTGGATTTTGTGGGATTTGGTGTGGCAGCTGCATAGTAGGCAACGGAGCCTTGGTGGAACTCACAAAACGGTATGAGAGTATTGTTGAGAACTATGGCTTGAAAGAGTGGGCCTCTGGGGATTTCGATTTCAAAGAATTCGTGAAAGGACTAGCTTCCATACAAGCCGTTTCTTCGTGTCCCGGATGCTTGAACGGTGGCGGCAAACCAAATTGTGAACTTAGAAACTGTGCCTTGAGCAAAGAAATAGCTGACTGTAGCGAGTGCAAGGAGGTTGCGACGTGTAAGAACTCGGAAGAACTACAAAAAATGCGCGAAGGTGCACGTAAAGCGGGCTTATTTGTCAAAGTCGAAAATGTCCATCGCCAAGAGCTTTTGAAAAAGTGGACTAGTGAGCTGAAAGGGAATTTTCCTTCCTGCATTCTGCTGTGTGGTACGCAGTAACTTCTGCAGAGTGATGTGCGTGCAATATTCTTGGAAAACAGGCGGGTATTATGCGCTCTGCCCTTTATTCTTCCAGAACCTTCGCTTCAATTGCTTTCTTCAAGATCCCCTCCATAAATTCGTGTCTGCGCTTTTCGGATTCGCTTTCTTTCTCGATCAGCCCAAATCTTTTACACATCTTTTCTGCAATGAGCGGCAAGGTTTTCTCTATTGTCTCTGTGAGTTGGTTGTATATGCCGTTTGTTGCTTCGATTATAAATGAAACCGTTGGTTTAGCGTCTAGGAGTTTGGCATTCAATTTGAGGTATGTGTAGATAACCATGTCAAGGGTTGCCTGGTGTAAGTGCACGGCCGTCCTTAATTCTTTGTTTTTCATCAGCTCTCTAGACTTTTTGTCGAGAAAATATGGATGTTGCATTTTATCGTCTTCTGACAATCCAAATTTTGACATGAATCCTTCTCCTTGTACTCCGCATTCTTAGGTGTCCTCTTTATTTGTATTGCTGTGCCCCCTCAAGGTCGAACAAATGTTGACGATATTAGGCCTTTGTGTTTTCTTTTGTGAGCCAATCTGCCAACGCGATCTTTTTCGTGTTGTAATATTTCTCAGCGGATACGATTCCTCTCTTGGCTAACCTGAAGAGTATCCTATGCGTCCTCACCCGTGAAAGACCAGTCTTCCAGCGAATGTCCTTCTGTAACATGGTTCCACCTTCAGCGATTATGGTCTCAATCACCTTCCTCTCGTCGTCATTCAAAACTCGCAAAACCGCATTGAGAGCAGACTCTCCTCTCTGAACCGTCGGCATCGAAGAAGGCTTTTTCACGGGTTTCTCTCCACCAAACTCTGGAAAAACGAGAACATATCCCAATGCGGTCACCGCAACAACGAGCGGCACAACAAACAGAGCAAGCCAGAAAGACCGTGGGACCTCTGCGGCCATTCCGCGACCTCTTCCTCCAAAACCACCTTCAAATCCAAAAAAGAACAAGCCAACAACACTGAGCAAAAGTGCAACAATTACAATGAAAAACAAAGTGCCTAAGCGCATGTTTCACTCAAAGAATCTAATGGCGAAACACCATTTATAAGCTGTTTCAAAACTTGAAACGTTTTGTTACAGCGAACATTCAAACCACACGAAAACTATGAGTTTCTTCTGAACAAAAAACGGAGGTGACAAATAATGAATCGGAGAATAAAGATGATCATGGGAATAGCCCTAGTCTTAGGCGTCACATCCATCGCTTTACTTGCTGCACCTATACAAGCCTACGTCACTGGAGCTGCCAATGGCGATATGCTTCAGACACAAGACCCCGATAGAGACCAAGACAGATTGAGGGCACACGACTGTGATTGCCAACCCACACAATATCGCTGCAGACATAAAACGGGCGAATGCACCGAAAACGGAATGTGTAACTGCACACAGAGCCTGGAGCAGTACAGAGAGCAAAACACGGAAAGAACAAGAAGTTTAGGCAACTAATGCATTCCCATTGATTAAGCAATTTCAACCCCTTTTTATTTTTGAATCTCAAGTATGATTTTCCACTTGATTTCAAAGGAGCAAAATAGTAGGCTGCAAGTCGAATTTGGGATCTGAATTTTCAAGTCATAATTCTTATTTTGAATTATAATCCACACGGATTTTGCAGCTACAGGCATAGGGCCGTTGCTGGACCAAAGAGTTAGATGACCATATGAACGAGAGCAGATACTCAAGGAGCCTGAGAGTTCAGAAGTCACATTTCTTCGTTGGCTTAGCGATTTCGCTGGTCTTCACGTTACTCGTCGCATTTAACGGGTTCAACTTCTGGGTTTGGCAGGCAAGCGTGATGGACCAGCTCCTTTCTTTTGCTGGTGCCTCGCATAAGCTATTAATCCCAGGCGAGTTAGCTGAAGGTAACATCTTTCCATCCGTTTCAGATTCATATGTCTCGACCGGTCTCACCTTCGAGATGCCCGTGCCCTACAGAACAATTCCGTACATGGCAGTGATCGTTTTACTAATTGTCCTCGCATCGTCGATTCTGATCGTGAACATCTTCCAGATAGTACCGCCTCCTGCCAAGGCTGTTTGGTCAATTATGTCAATCCTCGCTATCTTGACGCTTTTGTGGCAAACCACGATCTCTCCAATCCCCTCATACTCCTTGCACTGGGTTACCATTGACTGGTCGTGCTCTGGGGTGATCAACCTATGCCTCATAGCCTTGATCTACGTTCCTTTCTTGTTCACTATTAAGGGTCCTCTGTGGGTGAAAGTTTTCTGGCTCTTCATGGCGATAGGGTTCTCTATAGTCTGGAACCTCCTGCGGATGTCCCTTGTGACAGCGACTCTCTACTACCTCGGCGGCATAGTGTTTCTGCTATTTCATTATATGCTTGGTGCCTTCATCGATTTTGTCTACATTGTCGTATTCTACTCACTTGCGCTAGCTCACCTTTCAAAGTATGAAGTAGGCTTGGCGATGAAATTTGAGGCTTGAACCACAGATTATCTCGTTAATCGGATTCCTGGCGAACCTCATTCTGATCGCCATATCCGTGATCATGTGCCTCTACATTGTGCGCCACTTCCGCTTCTTCTGGGATCGGATGTTCAAAGAGCAGCGGAGGTGCCACCAAGACCTAGCTGGAGCTTACACGCCGAGCGTCTCAATTCTGATTCCCATGCACAAGGAGGAGAAGGTGGCCGACGACATCATGAAGCGTTTCGTCGAGATGGATTACCCCAAATATGGTGGGAGGTATGAGGTGATCGCAATCGACGACGGGTCGACGGATGCCACTCCGTCGATCGTTGATGATTATGCCTCGAAATTCTCATTCATTAAGGCTGTACATCGGACCGGGAATGGCGGGAACGGCAAGCCAGAAGCGCTTAACGTTGGACTCAAGGTGGCGTCAAACGAGATAGTGCTTACCTTCGACGCCGATTATTTGCCCCCGCGTGACTGCATTAAAAGGCTTGTAGCTCCCTTCGCTGATGTAGAGGTCGGTGGGGTTATGGGGCGGGTGGTTCCAGTCAACAGCCCGGAGTCTCTTGTCACTAGGATCATGGATATTGAGAGAGCTGGAGGCTACCAGGTCAACCAGCAGGCAAGGTATAATCTAAACCTTATCCCACAGTTCGGAGGAACTGTCGGAGGTTTCAGGAGGAGCGTACTGAAAGCAGTTGGGGAATTCGACGAGACCAAACTCGCAGAGGACACAGACCTCACGTACAAGCTCTACTTGCATGGTTGGAAAGTCGCTTACGTAAACGCTGCCGAGTGCTACGAGGAAGCAGTCCTCTCGTGGGACATGAGGAAAAAGCAGCTCACAAGGTGGGCGATTGGGCATGACCAGTGCTTCTTCGAATACTTCTTTGAGACCTTAAGGTCTCGTGTATTGACATTCTGGCAGAAGATTGATGGCATTCTCCTGCTTGGAGTTTACATCACACCGTTCCTCATACTGATCGGGTGGTTGACGGGGATGGTCACTTACCTAGCAGGGGCACCATGGTGGTGTTCCTTCTTTCCAGCAATACTCTTCATCTTCGCATACAACAGTATGGGAAACTTTGCTGTATTTGCCGAGACCGGGGGAAGCCTTTTCCTCGATCAGAGGAGGCGCGGGATCTGGCTTCTCCCGCTGATGCTTTTGAACTTGCTTGCCAATGTCTGGGTTTGCAGCAAGGCATTCTTCCAAGCGATATTCTTGCGTCAGCGGCGCTTGGAACAAGTAAAGCCGCCCGTCTGGATCAAGACTCCGAAGAGAGGGGTGGGAACAGACAACTACAACAAAGCACTGAACAACTTCAGGAATAACAATGCGCATCGATGGGACAAGACAGAACGATCCGGATATGGGATGCACTTCTACAACGATAAGAAGAACGCTGAAATCAGAAAGAATCATAGGAAGGGAGGTTGATCGATTGGTCACTTTTGGTTACCTTGTCCTTCTCGGTCTCTTCGCCGTCATGATTGTCCTTTGCTTCATCTGGGGAATCTGGGAGTATAAGAAGCCCAAGGACGCTGGCCCCCTGTTCATCGACCTAGACAGGACAACCGACGAGAGACTGGAAGAGCACACGCGCAGAGTGTTCAAAGCCGCGGATTTTGAACCTTCCGCTCATGTGGGAGACTTGGGCAAGGATGAAATGAAACTAATACCATTTGCTTCTGCAAGAAAGGCATTAAGAGTTGAGTTGAGTGAACCCATTCAATTGAAAGCTGAGTTGAGTGCGCCTGTTCGATGGAACCCTAAGATGGATGAGACGGTTCGTGTACGAGGTGATGTAAGAATCCTGAAGGGAGAGGTCGTTCCATATAACATGATAGTGGAAGGGGACCTCACTTCTCAGGACGACGTAACATTTCAAGGGGGGCTCCACATAAAAGGGCGAGCCATCATAGGGGCTCGTAATCGCTTAAGAAAGTCCGTCGTGTGTCAAAAAGAACTTGTTCTCTTGGAAGATGTGATTGTGCACAATTGCATCGACTGCGAGGGACTCATCTTCATCAAGAAGGGTGTGAGGGTTGGCGTAGGTCCGGAGGGAGGCGGAATTGCCTCCGCGAGCACCATATACTTGGAGAAAGCTGAGGGGCCGCTAAAGATCCATTCCAAAGAGGGGGTTCGTATAGTCAGATCTCTTAAGGAAGTAATTCCTGACGACCTGAAACTAAATTATTGAAGTGGAAGTCGCATGAAGTGTTCTATAAGGTTGGTGCAACCTGTGATCATAGCTGCGTTCTGCTTATCACTACTGATTGTAGCATTCTATCCTGAGACTACACAGGGCTTGGTCTTAACACGAGCGCGTCGGAAAAATAGAGCCGACTTGGAGTCAGACCAGTCGTTCTCCGGTGCCGCGGGATCAACCATCGAATATAACATCTACATCCTCAATCAGGCAAGTTCAATGATCAACTACTCGCTGACCGCTTTGTCGAACCAAGGCTACTACGTGGAAGTTTGGCGAGACAATGACCAGCTCGGCGGTGGTGATATTCAGCTAATACCACCTCAAGGATCTATCATAGCACTGGACGCGGGTGAGGTAGCCACACTAATCGTAAGTGTAACCGTTCCCTCAAATGCGACTGACGGTACGGTAGATGCTACAATAATCGAAGCGGTGAACACGTATTTGGACACTTCGGATTCCGTCACTGTTATGACAACCATAACCTCTGGCCTGCCACACCCTTCGAATTGGATTCAACTCGGCTCCGACCCTGCATTCCCTAATGAACAAGAGCGCCCCAAGAAAGTGGACATCAAGGCGTTATACTATACTAACAACGGGACGCATGTCTTCTTCAGAATGGCTGAAGCGGAGACGCCCGACCAAAAAGCCTTTCTGTATAACGTGTACGTGGATACTAAAGCTGGTGGGCAGCAGATCGATAGCTATTATTACGACTACATGCTAGGTTCGGATGGCATCTTATACGAGTGGAATGGCACGGATTGGGTTGACTCAGGACACCCAACTTACTGGCGGGTTGACGGCACGAGCATTATGCTTTGGGCTGATTTGTCTAATCTGGGCTTAGATACTCAGGACATACACATCCTCCCGTTTACTGCAACAAAAGACAGGATTATGAAGGACAAAGAGGGACCCTACATTATTTTGAGAAACAACATCTCAGAAATACCGCTGATCCTGATCCCACTTGTGACTCTTGCCATTTACCTTGCCATTTCTAGCAGAAGGAAAAAACGACTGGTGTTCGTATAGAAAAAACTGGGTCAAAAACGGATGCCACGTAAAGGATTCTCAAAGAATGCTCGAGCAAAGGGGAAGGTAAGCTGACCCATGAAACTGCCCACCACTCTATACTAGCATTCTAGTTTAGCGATTTGTATTCTTGCTTCACAAGTTTTTAGTGTTTTGTGCGCGTGCAAAATAAAGGAGGCTCAGTACGGTGATTAAGGTTCTCATCATAGGATTAGACGGTTTGGAGCACAGTCTCGTAGAAGACTATGACCTAAAGAACCTGAAACAGATAGAACATGGGAAAGTGGACTTGCTGATGAAGAAAGATGAGGAACCTTTGACACCTACAATATGGTGCAACTTCATTACTGGAGAAACACCTGATGTACATGGGGTTGTAGCAATCCAGAAATGGAAGTATCCACTGCTTGAAAAGATTTACTCGTCATTGCGTTCTTTTGATGTTAAACATCGAGGATACTGGAGAGGAGTTCTTTTCAATATATTTGATAAGATGAGCCTATTTGAGATGCGGGGCATGAGGAATTTCTTCACAAGAGAGGACATAAACTGTGACACTATTTTCGACGACATGGATAGTACCATTGCAATTTCAATTCCATCTTTCAATGAGGATGAAATCAATAAAGAGTTACGAAGATTAGTGGTTGAAGGACGAAAGTTTGAACTCAAGAAAAGAGCATACGAAGCTTTTGGGGGAAGAAAAAAACGCTTCCTGAACGCCTTAAATCAGAAGCCAAGCCTCCTAATGGTTCATTTCTTCTTGTTAGATCTGATACAACACATGTTTCCCTACGACACTGAATACATAAAAAAAACGTACGAACGGATAGACAATTTCGTAGGAAAAGTCAAAGAAAAGCTTTCTAGCAACGAAGTCTTCTTTTTGATAATCTCTGATCACGGCCTACTCAATGGCTACCACACTCCATACGGCTTCTACTCATGCAATCAAACACTCAACCTGAAAAACCCGAAAATCACGGACTTCACCAACATAATACGAACGAAGCTGGGCGTGCCCTCGAAACAAGACACCGAGAAAATCAAGAAGAGACTACAGGGACTAGGATACATATGAACGTGAGAGCACTCGCTTGCCAGTAGGCTCCTACTAATACTGCCGACAGGATGGACGCCTAAGAACGGCTTTTCAACCTAAACGCTCTAGAGCTGAAACAGATTGTTATTTCTGGCCTCTACAATAAGCAAACATCTGAACATGAACTGATCGTTATGTGCAATTTTGAAACCAGTTCTATCAAGTAGGAACCTTAATCTTCTTCTTGTAAAAGATTTATGCTTAGTTTCTAACATTTTCGTACGGATTCTCGTCCAAATCGCTTCCACAAAAGCCCAAAGTAACGAAATATTTGGTGTAGTAACAATTAATTTACCCCTTGGACGAAGAACTCTTTGGAATTCCTTCAAGGCTTTCTCTGGATTTTCCAAATGTTCCATAACTTCCGAACAGACGATTGTATCAAAACATTTGCTCGGGAAAGGCAAACATTGAGCGTCTGCTTCGCAAAAAATGGCACTCTTATACGTAGATTGACAATAATCAACAAACTTCTTTCCAACATCTACGCCAGTTACTTTCTTTCCTTTCTTCAAGAGCATTTTTACAATAGTTCCAGAACCACATCCTACATCCAGAATATTCTCTCCTTCAACCCTTTTTACAACTTCCTTGTTCTTGTGAGCATGCCAGAATCTTCTGGGCAAAAACCAGGATTTGCGTGCCTTCTCATATACGTCGCCTTCGATTGAATCGTAAAAATCTTTCACATTGTTCGTTTCAACCTCCTTCTTTTTAGTTCCCAGCCAAACCATCAACAGATCTCGTCCCATAGCGACAATCTGACGCAGAGAATCAACTTTCGACCCTTTCTTGTGCGACCACTTAATTGGAAGTTCTAAGATTCTGTAGCCTTTTTTGTTTGCTTTTACGATTAAATCTACATCAAAAGCGAACCCCTCTACATTCAAATCATTTGACAAATCTTCCAGAACTTCTCTTCTTACGGCTTTGAACCCGCACTGTGTATCAAAAATTCTAATCTTGAAGAATCTTCTGAATAGCCAATTAAACGCCTTCCCTAAAAATATTCTGTGGATTGGAGGCTTTACCATTATTTCCGAACCTTTCAGACTCCTCGAACCTAGAACGATGTCTGCATATTCCAATGCCTTTGCGACCTTAGGAATTTGACTGGGAGATGCCGACAAATCTACATCAGTAATCACAATTGCATCCCCCTCAGCCAGTCTTAGAGCATTCAAAATTCCTCCTCCCTTCCCCAACCTTTCGTGAAAGGTTGCCAACTTTACTGGAAAATTTTTTGCTGTCTCAACAGTTCTATCTGTACAACCATCCGCAGAAACAATAATTTCACAGTCTCTCGGCAGAGACCGAAATAATTGATCTAGGCAATCATAGATCCTATTTTCTTCGTTGTGAACAGGAATGATTAACGAAGTTTTCATGGTTATGTTCCTCTAAACCTCGTGCATGCATGCACTTGGCAAGCGTAATGATGTGCGCCTTTTCGATTGTTCTCCTGAAAAACCTCGCTGGTTTGACAGTTAAACCTTATTAACTTTGTATATGGATCCAAAATTACGATCAATTCGGAAGATGCGCGCATGTCTGTGAGAGAGAAGTGAAATTTATAGCAGTCATGGAAGGACCTTCTCTTGACCCATCAAGACAGAGGTCTCAAGCGGCCTGAACACATAGGAAGCGCGCGCACATAGTTGTACGAATGCTGCCGCGCACACACGCACCAAAGATTGATTGACAATTCATAAAATTTATAAAAATTTTTCAGAGTTAGCGAATCTGGGTTTTCACAAAAATGATTGCCTACGTTCTATTTCCATGTCATACCGCGGAAAGTACCTACGGACATTCGTTCACCGGGATTTCTCAAGGGTACTGGAATATCCACTGTATAGGCGCGTTCAGCAAATGCTAAGGAAATTGTAGAACGCTATCAATCTAGACGAGGAAAGGGCAAATGTCATGGTTGACTTGAAACGTGTATTCAAATCTGCACCTGCAAGTTTGAGAGGAAGAGTTAAAGGTCTTATCTGTTACACGATAATTTACGCTGTCGCTTTGTATGCGTCTATTCCTCTCTTTTCAGTCTCTTCCTTGCCACCCGGCTGCGACTCTGTTATGCACCTTTCCAAAATTGGGATCTTTTCCCAATTTTTTCCTTCGATCCCTCGATGGTTTCCCTGGTGGTACTGCGGAACCACTTCATTACGTTTTTATCCGCCGCTGAGCTATTTTGTTGCTTCATCGATAAGCTGGTTGTTCAAGATATCCGCCTTGGAAGCTTATCAGTTCACTGACTTTTTTTCTTTCTATCTTGCAGGCCTTTTCATGTACCATTTTATGAAGGCGGTGACCAATAGCCGTTTTACCGGTGTTTCTTCAGCGATTTTCTATATGCTTGGGCCTCAGGTTCTCTATGGGCGCTTCTTCGTGGGGCATTTCACCCACAGTTTCTCAACGTTCCTCATACCGTTGACACTCTTTTGTACTGTAAAATGGGGGGAAAAAATCAAGACAACAGCGTTGATCACAGCGCCGCTCTTTTCACTCCTGTTCCTCTCTCATTTGCAGACCACTTTGAGTTTCGGATTCATGCTGGGAATCTACATTTTCTTCTCTTTAATCGCTAGATCGTGGAAAGGAGAACTTGAATGGGTAAGGATTGAATGGGTTAATTCGCTGGGACTCCTTCTAGGAGGAGCATTAGCTGCTCTACTGGCTGGTTTCTGGCTGTTGCCATGCCTAGTGGAGGGCGCAGAGATGCGCCGCCTAACTGGCGAGATCGCACTTAGAATCAAGCCTCCTATTGAAAGTCTTTTCATTGAAGCAAAAAATCCTTGGCACAAAGCGCTTTTTCTTGGTTTTCCCTTGATCCTCTTGTCTCTTTTTGCGATGGGGCTTATTGCGAAGAGAAAGCTTGATGCGAAGAGAACGTTCTGGGGAATCATCTTTACATCGTGGATAGCTTTCTTTCTGTTTGCAATTGTCTCCCCCCGCTTAGGACTTGTTTTTGGAGACCCAAATAGATTAGCCTACTTTGTCTCGATGCCTATGGCGATGTTAGCTGGTCTCGCTGTGAATTGGATTAAAGACTACTTTTTCTCTTCCTTTGGGAATAGTGGAAATCTCAGGCGGCTGGTTTCATATTGCCTCTTGGCTGGTATGATACTTTCTGTCATGGTTCATACTCTCAACATGGAACGGTTTGCGTTTGCACCTTACACAGGTGCGATGCAAGTTTCCGAATGGATTGAAAGTCAAAATCTGAAGCCGGGTGAAAGAATAGCATCATTTGGAACGTTTTCTTACGTGTTTAATGTATTCTCCAACGGCTGGCAGTTGGATGGAGGATACTTTCGAGGACACATTAATCTGGATTTCTATTACAAGTATTGGCTAAACTTGACGACGGTTGATGATGCAGATGCTGTTTTAAAGACATTGAATGAGACTAACAGCCGATACATAATCTTTCCCCAAGGCTCAACAATACCCTCAGTCTATCGAAATCAGACATTTTTCGAACGGAATGACATGTTCAGATTCACCATCTTTAAGTTGAGAGACAACCACACATTGAATTTCGTAGAGGTTACCGATGGAAACGCGTCGATCAGCTACAGTTATCCCAATCCAGATGAACTACACCTCAGCGTGTGGAACTGCTCTGAAGACGTGACCTTGGTTGTAAAGATGAACCATTATCCGGGATGGACTATCCATTCTTCACAGGGGGAAGCAAGGTTGACAAAAGACTCTGATGGTGTTATGAAAATTGAGATCAACGGGAACGACAGTTCAGACATCATCCTACAATACGGTTCAACCTTCATCGATAACATAGGCTCAGGAGCCACAATTATGGGAGCCGCGATATACCTTTTCATATTCCTTGTGAGTGCAAGTGAAACAATTAGAAACTCGGGCAAGAGACGAGAAGAGTCCTACAAGGAATGACCAACGTTCTCCACCCTAATTATTCGCGCCGTAAACCCTGGCAAATCGATTAAGTACAACTGAGGAGTTTGAATGCAAACCTCCTTCAACGACAGCGTTTTCACCGATTTCAACGTGTTCGGCGGATTCTACTGACCCGCGCACGACGGAACCTGGCCCTATCACAACTTTGCCACCAGAAATAACGTCTCCGTCAATCGTTGTGTTTGCTCCTATTCTGATATCTCTTAAGGCTCTTACTTTTCCCAGAATTCGACAGTCTGTGCCAATTCTTAGATGACCTTTCACCTTGAGAGTTTTGTGCACGATCGTTCCAGAGGGAATTTCTACGTCTCCTGCTACTCCGGCAACGTTGTCTCCAACACGAAAAACTTCTGTAGCGACTTTAGCTGGAAACCCAATCCTCTCTTCAATCTCTAACATTCTTGAAACTTTGTGTGAATTGATTGTCTTTTTTTTTAGATGGCTGGCGATATCTCCTATCCCATCGAGCTCCGCCATACGAGGTGAGTCTGGGAGTTCAGGTTCACCTTCAGCTATTCTTTCCTTTGTACGATGTGAATGCTTACTTTGGGCTTTAATGAAATTCCTCATGAATTTGCCTGAGATCGTCTTGTCAAATCTGCTTAGGATCGTCTTGCCGGTGACACCATCTATTTTGGCAATGATGTCTTTTCCGGTCTTTACGTTTCGAAATGAAAGCTGATATGTGGGAGAGTAAATCAGAACACGCTCAGTGACTTCAAATATCTCTTTGATAACCTCTCCTACATCTGAAGGTCTATTAACGATTCTAGATCGGAGAAATTCTATCTCCTCTCCGGAAGAGATTTTAACGTCTACTAGTTTCATTCTAGCTTTCACCAATTCTTCAACAGTGCGTCCTTCAGAAGAAGCAAACGGTATCAGTTTCATTCTGGCCTTGGCTAGTCTCTCCACGGTGCGTCCCTTGGAAGACGAAAAAGGTACTAGTTTCATTCCGGTCCGCGCTAATTCTTCCAGAGTACGCCCTTTGGAAGAAGCAAACGGTAGTTGTTCAGAATCAATTTCGTGACCTATCATGTCAAGAACGCAATGTGCCTCGTCCTCATAGTGAAGACGCGCTACATTACCAGTGAAAGCGCGCTTCTTGTGGTAGTCGATGGCGTATTTTCCGCCAACAACGATGTACGGTTCATAGTATTTGTCAACCGAAATAAGCTGTACTTCTTCAGACTTGAGCTTCAGAAAGCCTACCTTGGTAAACAATTTGCTTTTGAGTTTCTCCTCCAAGAGCTTTACCTTGATAGTGTCAAGGCGAGACCTCAAAACAATGGTCTCTCGCTTGGCGATCTTTGTTGTCAAAATCGTGTTGGATAGGTTATCGTGTTGGATAGTTACTCCCACCGACTCGTAGCGGTTAACCAATAAGCAGGCAATTCATATCTTCGATTGCAAGCGGAAGAGGATTTGATTGAAATTCTCCCCCGCGCGCGAACAAAAGGAAAATATTCGCGCAGTAAATGGAGAGTACTGATTTGTTCAACCCGGTTAAACTGATCTATGCTGGGGTCTGTCAAACGACCAACAGCCGTATTGACTCCCAAAATAAACTCTAACTTAAAGCGTTTAATTGTCTGTCTCATCTCTTATCCTTCTCTAAGATGCGGACCAAAGAGGCTTTTTACTCCCTCAGTGTCCCGTCAATCCCCACCACCATGGATTTCGATTCGAATCAGAATCTAACTTAGTAATATGTATGAATATGTTGTGACTCGACAATTCATATTCCTAATCAATATTTCAACATAACAACAGTATACTACGATGATTGAAGTCAGGCATTACCAGATGAAATGGGAGTTTCACGAGACACTGCATTTAAATTTCAGGTGGTACTCGAATCGTTCCTCACCGCCCAATTCAAGTATCATGTACCTCGGAGGTAGGATTTTCAGAAAAAGGTCAATGGTTTTTTCAAAAATGGCTAATATTTATTCTAAATTCAGAAAAATAAAATATGTGCCTTTCAACTTTCTTAAAGGAGGCATCTGCTGTTGGGAATTCCCGAAGACGATTTTATTCGTTTTTTGAGACAATCGTCTGAAAAAGGCCTTACCATGGAGCAGACGGCAGACGAACTTAATGTGGAATTAAAATTCATTGATGAATACGCAAAACAGTATGGTATACCATTTGTTTCGTCTCAGCAGGAAAAAGCCTCCATGAAACGAGAGAGAAAAAGAAAGAATAAAGAAAAGAAAAAGAAAAAAAAGGTCCAAAAGACGCCGTCAAAAGAAAGACAACTTGAAATTGAAGAGCTCAAACAATTAGGCCTAAACGAGGACCAAATTGACGTTTGCCTCAAAAAAGCCGAAGAAAAAAAAACCAGTCCAGTAGAGTCTGCAGAAAAACTGGGCTTCATCCAAGCGGCCAAAAGAATACAGAAGATGCCTGATAACCTACATTTCACGTACAGTGACATAGACATAGAGAAGAAAAGAGCGGAGCTCGAACAGAAACTCTTCGATTTTCTCAAAGTCATAAACGAGGGAACTATCCGACTAAATGAATCTCTAATAGAAGAAACCAAGTTGTCGTATGAGATCTGTAGAATTCTGAGACAAATTCTAAAACGTTTGAAATTTTCTTTCACAATACCTTCAGAGGCACTCCCGCAGCTGAGAATAACGAAGCAAATCGTCCTCAACGAAGAAGGACTCCTAATCATGGTATATGAAAACGGCGATGTAGAGTCAAAACTTCTGGAGAACTATCCACCCAGTATCATTTTGACGGTACTTCAATACGCAATCCCCAAACTAGGAAAACTAGTTGAGTTGTATGGCGAAAGAATCAACGTTAGAGTAAACTTTTTCAAAAAAATATACCAAGAATTGGATAGTCTTCAGAGGGCGTTTGAAACTTATGCCGAAATGCCCTCGGAAAAAGAGCGCTTCAGACGAGAGGAAATCAAAAAACTTCTTTCAGAAAGTTGAGAAACTAAAACCAGAATTCATTTCCAGGATTCTACCGGTTCGTGAAGGATATCGAAAGGAGTCTTCATGGAGAAGTTTTGCGTGAGACTCACCACATTCATCAAAGACTCCAAATACGATTGCCTGTTCTAGTTGATGCACCAAATTGATTTTGCGCGCACGTTTTAGTAATCATTATTTGCACTTCAGAAGCGTTAAATGATCTTCATTATCAGAAGCCTCTGCACCAATAGGAATTGAAACCGCAAAGTGGAGAATGGGTTGTGGTGACAGACTATTTGGTTCTACTCAAACTAAGCTCAACGAAAGTTATAGAGGTGATAAATGGTCTAAGGACTCTTCCTCAAAAACCTATCCCGGGAATAGATCTGCGATATGTCATGAACGTTTTCGGAACGTGGGATTTGGCCATTTGGCTTGAGGCGGAGAAATCTAATCAAGCTTTAGACTTCATACATGAAAAGCTAGATCATGTTCCTGGCGTTGTTGATCTGTACACAGTGCTTGCTTTCCCTAACAGAACACCGAACCGAGAATGAAAAGAGGGATATAGAGATTGAACCAGTCTTTGAGGATGAAGTCAGCAAGAACGGAAAAAGCCTGCCTTCTTTGTTCAAGACTTTGGTTTACTGCAGTAGTTCTTGAAATGCCACGCATATATTAAAAGTTCATCTCATGTTGATTGGTTTATGAGCGTGAATCAGAAGCTTTGATTTGTTAATGATTTCCACGTAGAAATAAATCTGAAAATGTGTATTATTGATCAATATTTGTAATTCACAAGAGTTAAATCAATTCAACGCGTAGCATTCAATACGTTTAGAATTTGAAGCGGAGGTGGAATTTGAGTGACAGAATATCTGGTCCTACTGAAAGTCAATCCGGCGAAATTAGTGAATACAATAGGTGCTTTGAGGGATCTCCCTGAGAAACCCAGTCCAGGTGTAGATCTGCAATACATAATGAACGTTTTCGGAACATGGGACGTAGCTATGTGGTTCAACACTGAAAACCCCGACAAAGCTGTAGACTTCATCCACAGAAAGATCGGCCAGCTTCCTGGCGTGGTCGATGCGTACACAGTGCCAACTTTCCCTAACAAAAAGCCTCGATGGCCACAAGAAGCTCCAAAAGACGAGTCAAGTGGAAAGAAAGAAACCCCTGCAAACGAATGAAAGCTATCCAACAAACTCTGACCTCTGTAAGTATTTCCAAAACAGATGGAGGTGATTGATCTCATGCCTGAATACCTAGTTCTTCTCAAACTAGATAAAGCGAAACTGCTAGAGACAGTGGACACCCTGAGAAATCTACCCAGAAACCCAAGTTCAGGAGTGAATTTGGACTATACAATGAACATTTTCGGAACCTGGCACTTGGCTGTTTGGTTCAAGTCCGACAAGTCTGCAGAAGCCATAGACTTCATAAACGAAAAAATAGGTCAAATTCCAGGCGTAGTCGAAGCCTTCCCAGTGGCTACCTTCCCTCACAAAGGATCACACAAAGAACACGAATAGCTCAACAAGGCTAGCAATAAGAGTCTAAAAAGAAGCTACTCCAACGTACAATCGACATCCTTAGGATCAAGAAATAACGACAACGAAAATTCTAGCTTTTATTTCGCCTTAGTTTCTTCACCCTTTCCAATATGTTATCTGGAACCTTGTCTTTTGTCAAGTTTCTAACGAAGATAACATCGTTCGGATGAAGATGGAACGTCAAGTTTATTTGCAGCTTTTCAGCATCCAAGAATCCTTTGATGGCCCCATCGAGTTTTCCGTCTTCAAAATCAATATCGATTAGTGTGTGAATAGTCTTCTTCAGAGCAGTCTTAACTTTGAAAAAGGTTTTCTGATTCACTTTCGTCATACTCCAGAGTGTTCTAACATCAAAAAATCTTTACAATTGAGATAAGCGTTATTTCGAAAAAAGGAATATGAAAAGTTCAATAGTGACTCAGACACCAAAACTCTTCCCAAGAATAGCTTCATTTTCTATTAATCGTTGTTCCTATCACAGGAACGCTATCGCCTCTTCAAGCGGTATTCCCAAAAGCCGTAGGAAGGCGATGCAGTACCCCTGACCTCCTGAGCCCGCTATTGCGATGGAGATATTTACAAGGGCGCTCTCGAGGGGCTGGGCAAGCCACGCCTAAGAACAGTAAAGATGAGCTACAATACCATGGAATACGTCGCTATCGTACGCATGCGATTCATCTAAGGTGGAGTTGTCATTTCCCATGTACTTGGGTCGCAGTACGAATAGTACCAAACAATGATTTCACCGGCACTTACGATGTATTTGTCACATGCGGAACCTCCATGTGCCCACCCGTATTCTGTCCATGTCCACCAACCCCAGTATTTGTATTCGTCCACTGACTCTTTCAACCCATTGATTGAATCTACATAGTAGCCCGTTACGCCAAAGGATTTAACTTCAACATTCCATCCAGCTTGCATCATAGCATCATAGAGCGTGACTCCTGTTGTTTCATTAAACCACTGTCGAGTTCCATTTGCGTAGTCGATGCAGAGATTAATTGGGGCAGGTACTCCGCCAATCCTAGCCACCAAATCCGTGTATTGATAGTAGTAGTATCCAAGCGCGGATGAAGCAATAATCGCCCAGCACAGAATGGTCAGTGCGGCTAAGGCCCATTTATTTTTAAGAAATGACAACTCGCTCACTTCCTAACAACTTTTCCAAAACTGTAATCACTGGAATTGAACTCATGCCAAAGATTGCCGCATTGCTAACTTGATGTAAAATCGTAAATGGTGCACCAAAAAAGAGAGCCACGATAACTGACACGTTGAAAACTGATGCATAAACAACATTTGTCGCTAAGTCGTAAAAAAAGGTTGA
>Ga0209636_10002714_pt1 | contig 18066 bp, 20 predicted proteins | sample DeeMarSWOR152_54_FD_187464 | JGI IMG/M metagenome (GOLD analysis project Ga0209636, IMG submission 187464) | Marine sediment microbial communities from White Oak River estuary, North Carolina - WOR-1-52-54 (SPAdes) (version 2) | ecosystem: Environmental > Aquatic > Marine > Intertidal zone >... | reverse complement strand
ATGAAGTGTTGTCCTAGACGCTTCTTTGGAAAAACCCTGTGGAGGCGGAGGAGACCTCTCGTCCTCTGAAGAAGGTTCATCGCCCTATCACTAGGGCACCCGCGTGAAGAGTCGGTGTTTGCTTTCACCTGCAAGTTCTTCCAGAATCCTCTTCGTAATCAGTTTGGCAGGGTTAGGCAAGTTGGCGCGCTGCTGCAGATCGTTGAAGTTTTGGAAGGCCTTCTTCTCCCGTTCGTCAAGAATCTGCCACATATACTTCTTTCCAATGCCTGGAAGTAGCTCTAACGCATGCATTCTAGGCGTGATCGCCTGGGCGGTGTTGAAAAAGTCAATGAACCAGCTTTCGCGATTAAGCACGATTTTCTCCACAGCCGCAGCCAGTTCCATCTTGGCGGTTGCAGTTAACTCTTCATAGCCGATTCGACCTATGATATACGTGATTTTTTTGCGGGCTTCCTTTCCAACGTAAACCCTGTCAAAAGATGTGAGGAGAATACCCTCTTTAACGATTGCTTCGAGGAGAGTGAAGTACCCTTCTCCAACGACCTGAACTAGAGCGCCTGCTCTGTAACCTGGTCTGGTTCTAGGTCGTCCGTGAGGCAGAAAGTCAAGAACGTACGCGTATTCTTCGTACCTTTTCTCCATGCTCTCCTCGCCCACACAGCAATAGACTAGTAGGAAAGTCCTTATTCCTTTTTTCTATAATCATCCAAAAAGGCTAGGATTTTCTCCAGCTTGGAGGTCTCAACGATCCGGCGACCGCCGGCCAGAAACACTCGTATTTCCTCCACGCTCTCTGGCATACAGTTGACAACTTGGACAGCCTCCTCCTCTTCCAGCTCAAAATTCTCTACTAGCTCGGTTACGAGCTTTTCTGCCGTATGGGCATCGACCTTGGAGAATTTAGAGGCATAGTCTAAAGACCTTCGCTGGAACTGGTCAAGTTTTTCCTCACCGAGCGATTCCAGCAATTCTTTTACTTTGGGAATTGTAACAACCCGTTCTTTAATCGCTTTCCTAGGCATTTTCAAGCCTCTCTATGGGGTTCAAGGTGTTCAGGGCGCACGATGATCTCTGTAATCGCTTTTCCTTGGGTCACGCTCACGACGTAGGCTCTGCCTTTCTTGCTAGCTATGACGCCGATTCTTCCTTGATATCTTCTGTGAGGCATGCCCCCATGGACGCTCGGGTCTATCTTCACCACCACCTTCTGCCCCGATTTGTATTCATAGAGGATCTTGCTGAGCCCAGTTTTGCCTCGGTTTCTAGGTTTCTTCTTCAAAAGCGTACGGGTTTTTTTCCGGTAGCCTTTTGATTTTCTAGGCATCAGCCTCCCCTTCTGATTACGTTTAAGACGTCAAGCTCCAGAGACTCAGCTCTGGCACTGACAATGTCAGTAATGTTCGGGTCAGTTCGACCTTCATCACCTGTAATCAACTCTTTTATGTATAGCCCACCTTCACAGTGTACTCTTATCTCCGCACGGTTGGGCGACAACCTTTTTACCTTTGCCTCATATATGTACTTTTCTCGAACCTTGTCCGCTCTCCTATGCAATACACGTAGGGGTGTTTGCTGACGGACCATCGCTCTAGTGAGCCGTTTCTCCAACGTTTCCAACTCGATCTCCGTGAGATTTCTATCAAACTGGACTACTGCTCTGTAAATTTTTTCGCCTGTCTCACTTTTTTTCAATCTCCTTACAGTGTCTCTGTCACCAAACCGTAGGTTTAGAACCTTCACCTTACCTTGCGCTTGGCTGTTGATTGCTCCTGTAAGATCATGTACGTTAATTAAACGTCTTTTAGGCTTCTTCACTTCCATGACGAAGGGCCTCCCGCGCCCCAGCATACGAGCGTCAACATCTTCCCGCCCTGCTACATGAAAAGAAGCTTCTTCTCCAGCTGTCCTGTCCAGAGTTGGACCAGCGATGAGTTCTTCAACCGATTCTTGATACATTTTGCCAGTCCAGTTGCATCGTAAACAGCCTTTCCCTCCACACTCTACACATATCCATCTAGACTGGGGGATGCCCCGGACTAGTTTCCGGTATCTCCCTGCAATGTAGAGTGGATTCGCCTTAAGTTTGACTTTTTGGATGAAAGGGTTGACGAGGATTACTACGTTCGGTTTTTTGTAATCTACTGGTTTTTGTGTGATTTTGGAGATTTCCTTTCCGATATCGTGGCTCAGGTTGTTTCGCATACTTTCTCCGTGTTTCACCTGAAATTCCGCTCTAAACTCGTCTTCCTTCTCCTCTATTTCAGTAGGTAGTTCCACTCCTACCAAAAACGTGGCATACTCGTAGGCTTCTAATTCCTTTAGAGATAGCCCCACTAATTCGTTTATGGATTCAAACTGGCCGTGGCATAGGCAACATTCTTTCCGTTTCCTCGCTCTTTTTCTAAGCTTTTTCAGTATTTTAGCTGCCATGCAAGAGGAGGCGTTTACTGCAAGAATTCTAAGAAGCGAGAATCCTTCTTTCTCTCCCTTCAGCGCCAACTGATGCCCTTTCATTGCTAGGAGGATTTTCAGAACTTCGCCACGTTTTTGATTGTCCAGTTCATACCCTAGGAATGCAAACTGTCTCCCCAAACAGTGGTTGCAGAGTGGATATTTCTCCAACATTTTCTGCGCTTTTTCAAGAACCTCCATAAGTTTACCTCTTCAGGCTACTTGTTTTTGCAGCGCTCAAGTCTCAGGTCCTCTTCATGTCATCTTCGGAAATTTTTTTCCGAAGAAGGGGAACCTTTTCCTTCGTAGGGTCTTCATCATCTTTTTCATCATGGAGTACTGTTCGAGAAGCTTTTTCACTTCCTTTTCAGCCGTGCCGGAACCGCGTGCCACACGCCGTATTCGGGATTGTTTGAAAATTTTCGGCTTTTCCCTCTCTTCATTGGTCATGGATTGGATTATCACTCGCCACTTTTCTAGGCTGTCTTGAGCCGTTTCCATTATTTCTTCAGGTACGTTATAGGAGAACCCCGGAACCATCTTTATGAGGCGTTTAAACGGACCCATGCTTCTCATCGACTCAAACCACTCGTACATGTCAGTGAGGGTAAATCTTCCGCTCAAAAAAGCTTGCATCTTTTTTTCGGGCACCCTGACCTCTGCCTCTCGCACCTTTTCTAAGAGGCTTTCAAGGTCGCCCATTCCTAGTAATCTGCCAACAAATCTTGAAGGAACAAAGGATTCAATGTCATTGATTTTTTCGCCTGTTCCAATGAATTTTATTAGCGCTCCGGTTGCTGCTACTGCTGAAAGGGCGCCTCCTCCCCTCGCAGAGCCATCGAGCTTGGCGACGAAAATAGATCCGATCGGCGTGGCTTCTTGAAAAGCCTTAGCCTGTATTGCTGCTTGCTGGCCGATTGTTCCGTCGACCACCAGAATCGTTTCGCTCGGTTTGATCGCCCTCTCCAGCCTCTTCATTTCGTCGATTAGGCGTTTCTCGTCCTTGTGTCGTCCGGCTGTGTCGATGATGACCACTTCCCAACCCTCAAACCTTTTCAGGCCTTCCAAGGCTATTTTTGTGGCGTTCTTTTCTTTCGGGTCACCATAGATTGGGACATTTGCCCGGCTAGCTAATTGTTCGAGTTGTGCGTAGGCGCCGGGTCTAAATGTATCCGTGCAGATCAGCGCTGTCTTTAGTCCCCTCTTTTGGAAGTATCTCGCCAACTTTGCGGCGCCGGTGGTCTTGCCCGAGCCCTGAATCCCTACTAGCATGAGGATATTTCTCTTCCCTATCTCTATCTTTAATGGGGCCGGCTTCTCTCCTAAGAAACGGGTTAGTTCTTCGTAGACAACTTTTGTGACGTGTTCTCTTCTGGAGATTCCGGGGGGAAGTTTCTCCTTCAAGGTTCTGTCTTCTATGCGTTTAGATATTTCTAGAACCAGCTTAACGTTAACGTCTGCTTGCAACAAAGCTCTCTGAATATCTCTAGCAACTTGTTTGACGGTTTCTTCGTCTACAACCGGAGCTCGAAAAACTCTTCTCATAGCTTCATATAGAGAGGAGCCGAGACGGTCAAGAGCCATAATTTCTCTCCATCCTTTAACACTGAAATCGCTCTTAAATACATATTAGTTTGTTCGCCACTACTCTTTTTCCTTGTTTTGACAGAATAAAGATCTTGAGGTTCATCTCTTTCCTGAACTTTTTCGAATAGTCGAGAAGCCCTCACCTACGAGGTCATGTAGAAGTTCAAGGTTTTCCCAGTATGGGTTTAATTGGACTAGTTACAACAACTCATACGCGCGCGGGGTCTCAGTTCAATTTGAAGTGGGTGTGCAACCTGTTTTGACACTTTTACAACAGAATTGAAGCCTCAGCGCTCATAAGAATGTCTTCACGAATCCGACGGCTCTTCTCGCATCATCGACTTCAGCAGAGACTAATTTGCCTTTGTTAATGAATGTTTTCCATGGTCGCTGCTACTATGATGGGAAAGGCTATTGTAGCGTCGCAGATGACATTTACTGCCTTACCCTTGGGCTTCACCTTGCTCCAGCTTATCGCTTCTTCGAGAGGAGCCCCACTTAGACCTCCCGGTTCTGGTCTATCCATAGTAATCTGAATGGCGCAGTCAACGCCCTCGCGAAACGTGTTCGCAAACAGCGCAAAGTGCTTTGGAAATCCCCCTCCCAGAATAATAATGCCTGTCTTCTTGGCCTCAAAAACCTTCTCCATAATTGTAGAAGTGTCTAAAAGGGAGTCGATCTGCAGTGTTTTGTCTTGCCCGAATGCCCATAGGTGGAAGCCAGCTATGCAATCTGCGAAGGCGGGGCAGATTATAGGTACGTTCTTTCTTGCTGCCACAGCAAGGATAGATTTCGGATCTTCAATTTTTTTCCCAATTTCCCTGAGGAGTTCTGACACTGAAATTCGCCGTCTTTTTTCCTCTGGTATGCTCTCTAACATTCTATGTATCCACGTTTCCAGGTGCTTGAACACCTCTTGTTCAACATAAATGTCTGCAATCCTACCAATGTTCTCCGCTTTTAGCTTCTTGTCCTCAGCCATTAGAGTGCCCTGCAAGTGTCGGTACCCTAGTGCTTCCACCATGTCGTGAACCATGTTGGCTCCTGTCGTGACTACAACGTTCACATATTCCCCATCGATTAAGTCGGAGATGACTCTTCTGAGGCCTGCTGGAACAAGTGCTCCAGCAATTGTGAGGAAAACCGTGTACTCTGGATCGGTAAACATCTCAGTCGCCAGTTGAGTTGCCTTTCCGATTTTTCCAGCGCCAAGCACGCCGCAGGCGCCCATCTTTCCTACAAGATCGCCTACACTCATCCCCCGAACTAGTTCTATCTGTTTCACAGGTTTCAAGGTTTTCACCCTACAAATTACAAGACAGACCAGCAAGATAATGTTATTTAAACAAAAAACGTGACGAGCCAAAAGATCAGGATTGAGCTTAGCTTTTTGTCCGCATTATTCTTATTCTTCCGCGGATGCGCCAGTACTCTACCTCAATACCCGAGGCAAGTTGTGACTTTAGCTTTTCCTCCTCGGGAAACGGAGCTTCAAACACTTGGTACGTTTCCAAGTCCATAATTTGAACTGAGGTGGGTAATAAAGCTATGACCTGGCCACCCCTCTTTTCGATAATGGGCACCTCAACCTGTGCCGCCACCGGCTTTACAAAACTCCTTTTCGCTCCGTCGAACACGCCGATGGCAACAACCCGCGCCTTCGCGGATCCGTGTTTCCCAGGCTTGGATTTTGTGTAATCAACTATGCGGCAGGGTTCGTCATCTACAATAACATAACTGCCGACTCTCAAGGCTCCTAATTCCATAGGCTTGCTCATCCTCTTCGCCTCGCAACACATGTAATTTTTACAACAGTCAACCATTTTAGTTTGCTTGTAAATATAAAGTGTATGTGGTGACCGCGTTGTTTAAGATTGTTGGTTTGGTCGAGCATATTGAGCACAAAGAAGCAGTGAAACTTGCAGAGAAGTCGATTCCTCGGTTGGAAGATAAAGGACTTTCCGTTTCCCTCGAGCCTAGTCTGGCGGAAGCATGCACAACAGACGGAGACTACACGAACCTTAGAACCTGCTTTAGGATGCCCAAGCTTGAGCCGCTCATATCAATCATAAAATCCGATTATGAACCCTCGTTTGTCAGGCTCGACGCTGACTTCTACCACCATCTGAAAGTGAAGTTTCTATTCCTCAGAGGCGAGAGAATCTGAAAGCGAAAAACAGAGCTGTCGTTCTAGATACTTGTGCTTTCATTGCGGGTTTTGATCCCTTTCTGGTTGATGAAGAACAGTACTCGGTACCCATGGTTAAGGGTGAGCTCGTCTCAAATTCACTGCCTTGGGTGAGGTTCAGCACCGCGATAGAGAATGGAAGGTTGAAGGTGAGGAACCCCGATATCTGTTTCCTCAAAAGAGCCAAAGAAGCTTCCAAAACGGTTGGAGACTTGCGTTTCCTCTCAGAAGTAGACATGCAGGTTTTGGCTCTGGCTCTCGAGCTCAAGAACACAAGCCACAACCCGCTTATCGTAACGGATGACTATTCAATCCAGAACGTAGCCAACCAACTTGGTATAGATTTTGCTCCACTCATGACCTATGGCATACGGTTTAGGTTACACTGGATACTCTACTGCCCAGCATGCCACCGAAAGTATCCTAGCGACTCCAAGTATGAATCCTGTAGGATCTGCGGCACGCAACTTAAGAGAAAATCTCTGAGAAAGGTCCCCACAGAGAGAAATATCACCTAACACGGCGACAAATGACCGCCAGAATTCAGATTTCAGTGGAGACGAGCAGGCTTACTCTTTCTTGGTTACCAATACTATTCTTGGGCTATCTTCTCGGTGTTTTGTCTGGTCGAAATTCCCGTACACATTTTCTATTTTAAATCTGTTCTCTTCCAACAATTGGATGATTTTGTCTTTCGATATTATTGCGACTTCTCCATATTCATGGTATCTTTCGAGCAACGTACCATTCTCGTAGAGGTCAAAGAATAGGTTCAAATTGCATGTCTGTTTTGTTATCTCTCTCTTTGTGAATATGCTTCTAACGACCATCTTCCGTTTGTCAATTTCTTTTCGGTCAATACACCAGGAGGCTTCAGGCTTGTCTGGTGTTGCCAGTTCAAGGTCAAATGCGAATCTGCCGTTCTTTTCTAAGTGTTTATAGATGCAATCTAATGTGCGCTTCTGATTTTCAATCGTAATATTGTGGTCAAATGTTGAAGCTGGAACATAAATGAACGGGAATGACTGGTTCAACGCAAAGCTTCTCATGTCTCCTCTCTTCAAGATTATACGTTTCTTGACGCCCTCGGTTTCCTTTGTCAATTTCGCTCTGGCTACTCTGAGCATGTGAACTGAGTTGTCGATACCTACAATCATGATTCCTGCCCTAGCAAGGGGGATAGCCACTCTGCCTGTTCCTACACCAAGTTCCAAAGCTCTGTTTCCATGCTGAAGAGCGAGTTCTTTGTAGAAATCCAAATCATTTTTGGAGCCAAATAAATCATAGAATTTAGCGGCGAGTCTATAGGTCATGCGTGTCACCGAAAGTAACTATTCTGTATGGTAGATAAATTACTAGCGAATGCTTCAAGATGAAGCAAAAAGTGGAATTAGGGCTGCTCTGGAAGCTTGGCGCCGGGGATGGGATTTTCAGGAGGAATCAAATCTTTATTCTCCCCTTTTGAACCCATGAGGCCCGCAAGAGCCACTGGCTAACTCCTCTCAGCCCCTAGCTCAACTACAAAGGATCTCGAGGCCAGCGCATGTGTGGAGCAGTTTTCCACTCTGCCACCCCGGCCGTTCACTGAATTCTGAAGAGGGCCTGGAATGTAAAAACATTTTGTTTCAAAAGATTACCTTTATCCTTTCGCCTTGAAATCAAAGGCAGATGCCTAAAATGGCCAAGCAGTTATCCGAGGTCTGGAAAGACAGAACGGGAAGAGCACAATCTAAAAGATCTAAACAAGTCTAGGCATAACCAAGTCTGCAACGTCAACACTGTGATCGTAAATTCGTTCTATTGAAGAAACAGCAGCAAGAATGCGAGGGGCGACCTCAACGGGCTGAGCTTGAGCATCGAGCTTGATCTTATGCAGAGAGCTTACAATCCCTGCCTTTTTGTCTCCCACAGACTCTGCCAGTGAAACGTCACGAGAAAACATTGCCCTCAGAGCGCACTCATGAGAGTCGTATACGATCTTATGAAGGCCCAGAATGAGTCTAGAAAGCTCGTCGACAATTTTGACGCCGTTCAACTCGACAGCTTTTTCAGCAACTTGAACAGACTGATCACCAATCGATTCAACCAAGCTTGCAACCAAACGATAGTCCAGACAGTCGATGGCAAGAATCTTTAATCTCTCGCTCAATCCTGGGTTTTGAATCACTGTTCGCAGAATCCTCACTAGGAGGAAATAAAGCCTGTCAACCTCGTTGTCCCTAGCAACCACATTCTTGGCAAGATGTACGTCGCCCTCAATCAGAGCCGTTATGGCGTCTCGATGCATACCCGAAGCAATAGAGTATTCGCGACGAAGAATCTTTTCTGGCGGAAAGGCGGAGGGCTCTAGCAGACACTGCATAATAATTCTCGCCTGATCTTCCTCAATGATCTCCAATCCGACCAAGCGACTCGACGTCTGTTTGACACGATCACGCTCACTCAAGCTTATCCTCTCTTTGGCCTCAACTTGGATAATGTCATAACCCAAGAGATATTTTTCAATGATCTCACGATCAAGATGAGGTGTAGGATTGACTACCGCGATCTGCGGTGTGGGTTTCGCGTCATATTCCTTGTCGATAATGAGCCGCCCATCAGCAGTTTCTGAGATGGCAACTACAGAGCCGCGTTCAAGTTTGTTTTGCTCAGCCCAATCCTTGGGCAGACAAACAAAGAAAGTTCCGCTACTTGTTCTCTGAACTTTGCGGAGGTCCATATGAAGCACTCGATAGAAATATCTTCTCGTCTAAATAAGAATATAATTCTTAGACTAAAGGGGTATGCTCTCATTTCATTTTCGCTTACGGAAGATTTTGTCGCAGCCCATGTCGGTGGCGTATTCAAGGTGGGCTTCTGGGAAGTTGCATGTTGAGTCTAGGGTTTTGGGAACTCTGGCTGCGCGCGGTCCAAGACCAATACGCATCGTTCAACGATTGCTGGGAAAAGGTTTTAATGTAACCGAGATTCATCCAGCATCCATCGCAAAGCTTTAGAAATGCCTCAAGAGACTAGAAAAAGATTCAAACAGTCTTCGTGCATATAGGTTGCGCGAGCGTGACGGCAGCCTTAACGGGGCATCTTTGCTTATAGGGAAAAAACTGAATTGATAGGAGAAGAAGGATGAGTCGCCGTCCAACAGAAAAAAGCTGGGGGAGGCTATGGTTATAAGCGAGAGAGTTCAAAAGGCTGTTTGCTTTGCGATAGAATCTGGGTACCAGCTAGACAAAGGCGCATTCGATTTCTTAGAAACCATGTCTCAAAAGGGAGATCCAGTGCAGCTAATGGAGGAAGCCATGAAAAAGGTTGGTGCTCTCCCAGAGAAACCATTGTTCATCGAACGGAGCGTTCTGGAAGAGGTCACGAAACGGATTTTCCCTGAAAGGGAAGAAGTGAAGACACCTCTACCTCAACCCATCCTTCAAGCCAGAAAAGTCGCTTTTCGTGCGTACGCAAAAGATGTGAACACACACGTTGAGGTAATAGAGGACCCTACGGATGAAATATGCACAACGGGTTCCATGGAGGAATATCTAGAATATTTTCAAGACCGCTTCAAAAGAATTGAGAGGCTCCTAAAAAAAAGAAGAGACACCAGAGATGCAACAACCATATCAGAAGCTCTTAAGGCTCCTGTCAACTCAAAGATAAAGATCATCGGAATGATCATCGAGAAGAGAGAACGCAAACAAAGAGTTTTTCTGCGAGTTGATGATCTCGAAGCCAGCGCGACAGTGCTTCTACCCCCCAAGGTGATGGAAAAGGCACAAAAAGTGTTGTTGGATCAAGTTGTCTGCATCAGCGTCATCAAAGGAAGGAACGATCTGCTCATAGCTGAAGATTTCCTTTTGCCTGATGTGCCTCAAAAAACCCCACAAAAAGCCTCGATACCAGTCTACGCAGCCCTCATCTCTGACCTGCATGTTGGGAGCAAAATGTTTATGCATGAAGCGTTGCAACAGTTTGTGCTCTGGCTGAATGGAAGATTGGGAAACAAAAACTTCAGAGAGACAGCTGGCCATGTTAAATACGTCGTTATCGCTGGAGATCTTGTTGATGGAATAGGCATATATCCGGAGCAGATGAAAGAACTTGCAATAAAAGATATTTACAAGCAGTATCAAGCAATGGCGAAGTTTGCAGAAGAGATCCCTGATTACATCGAAGTAATAATCATACCTGGAAATCACGATGCCTCAAGAAAAGCGTTGCCTCAACCCGCCATATCCCGAGACTACGCTGAACCGCTGTACGAAGCGAGAAAATTGTTCTCCTTGGGAAACCCTGCGACTGTCAATCTTCACGGGGTTGAACTGCTTCTGTATCATGGACGCAGTCTAGACGATGTTGTTGGAGCTGCTTCAAACGTGAGCTTTCATTCACCGGACAAAGCCATGAAACTTCTTCTGCAAAGCAGGCACTTGGCGCCTACCTATGGACAGAAGACTCCGATAGCCCCGGAAAGGCGAGATTTCTTAGTTATAGAAAGAGTGCCAGACATTTTTCACACTGGGCACGTGCACGTCCTTAAGTATGATACGTACCGGGGAACGCTTATGTTGAACTCGGGCGCTATGCAGAGCCAGACTGAGTACCAAAGGAAAATGGGACTCGAACCCACTCCAGGGATAGTTCCGATAGTGAACCTTCAAACACTGAAGGTCACACCAATCCCTTTTCCAATCTCTTCAGCACAAGCCCCCTCGCAATGAGCTTGGCAACTCGTAAGGGCTCAGAAACCCTGCAACAAATTGCGGAAGCACGAATCAATTTCGTTGCCCGGTCTACTGTGGTGCCCACAACTTCTACGTAGAATGGCGGATCGCTGAAGATAGAAACAACCTAGTTCACAAGACCAAGTGCATGCATGCAAGCTTCTCGGAGGCGTCTAGCTCATTCACGCCAATTTTGTCGACTTGAACTGGTCGATCCACGTTCCTTGTAATAAAACGGAAACGAGCAATGTCTGGCAGTTGTAATCTGCAGACAGCCTAGTGAATCCTCCATCTTCAACTCCGACCACGTGAAATTTCGGCCAAACATCTTGGCGCATAACTGATCAGACGCCCGAGTCTATCATCAGTAGCAAACACTTCCTTAATAAGGCTGCGAGCAATGCTCAAGCGAATCTTTTTTGTACGTCCATATCTCCCCATACTCACGATCCGAGAGTTCAGTACTCCGGTCACATCCAATTCGTTGATCAAACTGCTTACGCGTCTCTGAGTTAGAGGAGGAAGCCCAGACTGGTCGCACAGTTCAGAGTAGACATTGTAAATGTCGCCAGTAATGGTGTAGTTTACCTTCGCCTTTCTGAGAAGATAAATACTACACAGAACAAGTTTTGAGTGAAGAGTGAGATTCTTCAAAGCTTCCACAATTCGGTCGTGCTCAATTCTTTCTTCAGCCTTTCGTATGTGTTCTTCCAGAACGTATTCAGTGCCCTCGCGTTCAGCTAGTTCTCCTGCAACGCGAAGAAGATCTAGGGCTCTTCGAGCGTCTCCGTGTTCCGCGGCTGCTAGGGCTGCGCACAAGCCCACAGCGCCATCAACTAGAACACCACGACGAAAGGCTACTCGCGCTCGATCCCACAGAATATCTTGAAGTTCGGCAGCATCATACGGTTTAAAAACTATTTCCTCCTCACTCAAGGAACTCAATACTCGGGGGTCCAAAAATTCCTTGAAACAGAGATCGTTGGAGATTCCCACAATTGAGGCCCTACTACGATGGAGGGCTTCATTTATTCTAGTCAACTCATAGAGCAGCACATCGCCTCGCATCTTTATGAGCGAATCAATTTCGTCCAGGACAATCAGCAATAGGAGCTTCTGAGAATCCAAACCAGCCTTAAGTCGGTCAAAAACCTCCCCGAGAGCCAAACCGGTGAATGGAACTTTCACACCTATTAGGTCACAAAGACTTGAGTAGATCCTATACTCGGTACCAGCTAGCCTGCAATTTATGTAACAAACTTTCACAGGAGCTCCGAACTCTTGCGCTTTCTCCACAAGTCTATTCAACACATACTTTACGACAGCCGTTTTTCCGGTACCTGTCTTCCCATAGACGAAGATGTTTGAACACCGAGAGGTCTTCAAAACAGGCGCGACAATTTCGCCTAGGCATCGAATCTGACCTTCGCGATGAGGGAGAGTGTCAGGAATGTGATCGTGCCGCAACACTTCTCTGTCTATGAAAACACTGTCATTCTTAATGAAACGCTCGAAGACGTTGTCCAACATAGTAGGATCTTTCACACGAGGGATCTCCATTGCACAAAATATGAGTTATCCCTGACTTTCAACTCGACAAATAAGAACTATCCTACAAAAAAATAAACGTGCCACACAAAAACCCTAAAGACAAATGAAGGAAAACTGTTGGAAAGGTGATTGCGTTTTGTTTAGAAGTCGGGTTGGAGGACAAATGACTTCAAGTTTGAATTGTCTAAAGAATCTCAGCCCCCTGTATTTCCACTGGAACAGCCTTGGGATAAGTGTTATGATGTAATTTGTTCCTGTGAAAGGAACAGCCCTTCAACGGTTAGTCGCCACAAGTTTACTTAAAGATTCTTGTAAAAGACTTTTGAGCATTTAATAAAAATTTTTCCTCAGAAAGGAGGCTTTGCAGAATGTTCGAGTGGAAATCAAGGGGTTGGAGCAATGATTTTGCAATGCTCTACGGAGTTGGTACAAGCACTGACGAGTCCGCTTTTCAGTTGTTGGCACACACCAAAAACGAGGTTCTTGTAAGCCAACGTTTTTGTTGAAAGATCTTAATTTGTTGCGCACACATTTTGTGAATATGTGTGAAATTGATTTCTAAGTGATTCGTTAAACATCTGTCTTTTCCCGAAATTAACGTTTTGGTGCCTTCTTCTCAGTGAAACTATGACCCCTCGGCTTCTACTGGAGAGTGAAGAATCAATTGGCTTCTCTTCGCTTTTGTTCAATTGACACTCGTGTGAAGTTTGTGAAAGCTAAAAAGTGCAAATTTGCCTTCTTTATTATTTTAGGGCGTGTTTTCGGTGATTCTCACAGCTACTCTTCGCCAAAACCTCTATAACTTGTGAATTGTTAACTGTAAAAGCCCTTGTTAACTAGGTGTTCGGCTTGCCCGCTAGAAAAATGCGAGTAGAAATCTTTGATGGGAATGGCAACCGTTATACGATTGCCTTTGAGGGGCATGTGACAAGGGAAAAAGCCCTTCGGCTTCTTGATCTTGTTGAGTTACTCGGGGGCATGCCCGGGGAGAATCCTGGATGGGAGAACGATGTCTCTGAACTCTCTAAGTTTGACAAGATGCACAAAGTGGTGGAGAAGCGCTTTCCCATCGTGTGGTTTACGTCCAAAGACATTCGATCTGCATACGAGCAGGAGTTTAACCAACCCATCAGCTTAAGCACAGTTTCCACATATCTATCTCGAATGACTGACCGGGGGATTCTAGGGGTAAGTCATATGTCCAAGCGTCGACGCTATAGGATAATAAATAAACCAGCTGGGCACGCATTGAATCTTGTGAAAAGTAATAAGTAAGCAGAGTTCCAAACCGAATGCACTAGCAAGGTGCCCGCTCGAAAATTGGGTCGCATTGTCGACGGAGGATACTTTATGAATGTTAAAATTGAAAAAGACCTAAGTGAAATGAAGAAAAAACTGAGCGAATATGTAGACAGGGGACGAAGAGTGGGTTATCACGAGGTGAAAGAGGAGTCCGTGACAAAGGAAAGACTGGAGACATCCAAGTTTAAGCCTCTGAGACGAATAGATAGTTGCGACGTACATTTCCAAGCTGTCGACTGTTCTACTAGAACGTTGAAAAGAGCAAATAACTGGGGAATCTACTTGTTGCGTGCTACATACGCTGCAGTGAGACATCGAAATGTAGATTGGAATTACCTAGAAGAGATACATAGTATTGTTGGAGACGCATATGTACGTCGCACGGTTCTTCAGGATAGGAGGTTGAATTTGGAGAGTAAAATGGCCCTACAACTACTACATAAAACAAGCAAGAGCGACTACCTTCTTTTAGACGGAGCTAGCTACTTTGGCGGGGAAAGGAAGTTCCTAGTAGAATTATACGAAGAATGTCAAAAGAAAGACATCAAGCTCCTGGCAATAAGCAAACAATCTCCATCCCTCCACGATGAAAAGGGACATGACCTCATAGCGGCGACGTACATGCTATCTCCGTATGGTATCTGGGCATACTATCCCGCCAAAAAAGCAGATATGCATAAACACCAGTATGGTGATGTGGCAATCGTGAAGCTATGTGAAGAGAGTCCACGGGCTTTTCGTTGTGACATAATGGAGTATTTGACCCAACGCGACGTACATGAACTACTTTCTCCTCTCACTTACATCTCTGAAGATCCAAGATGCCTTGGGTATCCAGCGACTCTTTGGCTTGCCCATGATTTTTCTGCTCCATCAGATTCTATGCTCATTTACTACCACGATAGAGTCGAGGAGACACTTGCCAACGCTGGGTTATTAGATGTACTCCGCATTGAAGAGTTATCCTGCAACTTTGCAGATGAACTACATGGAGTGAAGCGTTCATTTAGACGGGAGTTAATTGAATATGTCTGAGACAGCTGGTTTCATTCGTGAAGTGCGTGGAGATCGCGTTTTCTTTTTTCTTAATCAAGGAACCAACCTTTCCTTTGGTCAGATGGTTAGGATAGACTCAGGCGAAAAGAGTTTCTATGCAAGAGTTGTGAACGCTGAGAGCAAATCAACACTCGAAATCAGCGAACAACTCCGCGAGGCAGAAGGGAAAGAGGCGTTTGGTCCGTATTCCCGTTATAGAAGCGTTGAGGGTATTCTTTTCCTAGAGAAGAGAGTTGGCAAAGTCCGTTCTCCCACTTTTAATCCTGACTACAGGGACAAAGTGTATACAGCTACCCCAGAAGACTTCGCAGCTTTGAAGCTTGCAGGTGAGTTAGAGATAGGATGTCTGCGCTCTGGGGAAAGACTGCTTGGATCAGTCGGTGTAAACGTCGAGTCGATTCAGCGGATGATGGGCATGTTTGGGATGACTGGTTCAGGAAAGACTAATTGTGAACTGATGCTAAACGCAAGGATAATAGATGGCAGTCCGAAAACTGTCGGTCTCATTTTTGACTTTGCGGGGCAGTTACTGACAGGGAAGGGTATAAAACCTCAGAGGGGACTGCGTGATCATCCGCTCTTCCATGACAAGGTCCGCTATTACTCAGCTAGAGAGGGCAAACTTCGCATAGGACTGCAAACCCTTCTCCCTAGCAAGCTTCACACAATTTTCCCTGAGATAGGACCGCCTCAGTATAGACTTGCCAAAAGGCTGTATGAGAGGCTGGGCAAGAGTTGGATAGAAAGTGCGCTTGAAGCTTATGCAACACAGGGATACACCGGGGTTGGAAACTTAACAGGATACAAGGCCAAAGTTGTGATTGAAGCTCTCATGCACAAGCTTTCCGATCTCTCTCCTGACCTCTTTCCATCTTCCGAATACAGTTTCGTTGATGATGTGATCCAAAATGTCATGAGGGGGATCACATGCCTCATTGACATATCTGGGATAAACTCTGAAGAACAACACAACATCACCTGTCTCACCGCATCAAGTGTGGCCCGTCACTACAAGCGAATGTGGGAAGAAAAATACAAAGAGTGGAAAAAACTTCCTACTCTTCTCATAACCCTAGAGGAAGCCCATGAATTCCTCGATCCCAACAAGCCCAAGACAATATTCTCCGACATAGCCCTAACATATCGAAAGTACAGGGTCGGATTGAACGCTGTTACACCCAGGCCTTCGCGAATAAATTATGATGTGTTTGCCGAGCTCTGGACAAAGGTTATTATGAAGACAGAGTTGAGCCAAGACAGAGGATACCTCACAAGAAACACGCCTTACTTAGAGTACAGTGACACCGAAATAAAAATGCTCGATGTGGGAGAGGCGCTGCTCATCTCTGAGCCTAAAATCCAATTCGCTGTCCCCATAAAAGTGACTCATTATCCTGAATACCTTGGCGAGAGGAAGAAAACGGATTACGATCTTCCTCCCTCAGAAACATTGTCCGAGATGGACGCACATCTGAGAGCGCTGCGCCAAGTTGGAGAGAACCTAGCTTACAAAGGAAACTAACCAACGATGTCTGCGTCAAGTCTTGGCTTCTGTTTTGCTTAAGATTCGCTTCATCTCATCCTTGATGCGGTAGGTATACGGCATTTTTCCAGAGTCCCTCTCCAGATAGCCTTTTTCATAAAGCTTTTTCATCAGACGTGCTGTGTGCTCTCTGGTGAGTTTTATCTTGTCCTTGATTTCGGGAGCAGTCTTCTCTCCCTCGGAGGCGAGAGCCTCAAGCACAATGAGCTCCGTTTCTGTTAGGGGAGCTAACGCACGTTCTCTCTTTATTGGAATAGCTGCCTTTATTCTTACCTCAGGAGTTATTGGGGTCTCAGCGATCTTCTTGGCCAAGCTTTCTTGTTTTGTTATGACATCGTCTACGTTTTTGCTCATTGTCTCAATTTGCGCCATCACCTTCTTCTCAATTCCAGTAAAGGATTCCATTTGGTCAGCGAGATCCGATAATTGCTTAGTGTGCATCTTCAACTTTTTTTTATGGTCTCCACTTCTGGAAGAGAACACCTCGGTTTTGTAGGCGATTGCGCCAAGCTTGTTCTCTTGCCTTTGTAGCTGTCTGCCAAAACTTATTACAACGTCACCGACAGCGCTTCTGGCCTCTTCGTACGACTTGCGGGCCCTCTTTATCTGCCGATAGTACAAAGTAGCGAAACCAAACGATACAAGCAAAAGAACAATTGCAACGATCAAGGAGACATCCGCATACACAAAGACCCCTCCGATTTTGTCTTGCTAGGATAAGATATTGTACGAACTGTGATTTAAGTGTGATCACGTGTGATATTTGAGACATCACAAATCACGAAACATAATCGCTGTGAGATGCTCAAGATCCTGTTGGTGGATGGGCGGAAACCTTGCTGGGCGTTCCAATGATGGTTTCAACCGTTCAGCTAATCAACAAAACAGGGCAGGGATTCTGGCGGACTGGCAAACGACGTAGTGTGACATCACACGTCACAGTAGAACATTAAGTACCTGCAACAAAAGGAATCCTCTTTATGAACTGGAAGCGCCAACTAGGCTTGAAAATCGTCCATTTTGCTGTTTTCGGAGGATATTTTTCAGAATTCTTTCAATTAGCGCAAGCACCTTTTGTGATCTGTGATGTCACATTTTTGACAGGGACCTAGTGTTAGACAACTGCTCTAGGCTCGTCTCCAATTCTTCGCGGAGCATCTTCATAATTCTCAAATGTTCATTCTTTACGTTTGTATGATTAGGGAGTTCTCTGTAGGCGTTCATGTAAGCCTGCAATTTGTTGGCGGCTTCCAAATACGGGTCCAGACGTGTGTCTTCAAAGATCCCGAGGTATCCGAGCAGAAGAACCGTGTAAACGGATTGGATAGCGTTTCTTCTAGCTTGTTTTAGGGTTCTATTGAAAGATCCGCGGCTTATTCCTGCTCCTACTAGCCTTAGTTTGGCTTTTTCTTCATATTTCAAAGACTTTTCGGCAAGATTTTCGGCTAAAAAGTCGATCAATAGAGTTTCTAGCTGCGTTTTCGTCAAATGACTGTTACTAGTAAGTATTTTTGCAATTGGGTCATTTAGAGAGGACATCAACCATTTTTGAACGGTGTTTTTTAGGCGCAATCTATGCACCAGCAACTGAGAGCTAAAGGATACAATTTTGTATACAGGTAGAAAAATCTTCTGGTAGTTTTTCTATAAGATGCCGTTTACAACAGTAG
>Ga0209636_10002713_pt1 | contig 18070 bp, 11 predicted proteins | sample DeeMarSWOR152_54_FD_187464 | JGI IMG/M metagenome (GOLD analysis project Ga0209636, IMG submission 187464) | Marine sediment microbial communities from White Oak River estuary, North Carolina - WOR-1-52-54 (SPAdes) (version 2) | ecosystem: Environmental > Aquatic > Marine > Intertidal zone >... | reverse complement strand
CCGATCGACGCGCGTGCGTCCCCGGCTCGCATGATTGAGGGTGCCCAACTACTAGCGGGCTTGCCAGTTTGGCGCCCCACTAACTTGCGCGAATGACCGGGCTGGGATTCGAACCCAGGACCTGCGGATTAAAAGTACGAAAAGACCCGAGGACTATTGGGGTCCATCGGATTCGAAACAAGACAGGAAGCGGCCTTCCAGCCTGTTGAGGATCCCGATGGTCGCGATCGAGACGAATGGCTTGTCTACAGTTTGTCTACAGTCGCAAGTAGCCTTCAACCCCATCAATCGATCAGCGAGAGGTGCGGCTGCAAGCGGGGAGGGGTGCAGCTGTCAGTCTCCTATGTCATAACGTCGCACCGATGGCAAGATCGCCGACGATGCGAAGTCGCACCACGTACTGCACTTCAAGTGCGTCACGCCAAATTCCATAGATTTTGTCGCCACGGAATAGTTTGGCAGTGAACAGTTGGGGCAAAGTGACCACTCCGAGGAAGCGCCCGTCCGAATCAAAAACGTCCCAGTCCCGCGAAGCCCACTCCTCGTGGAAATTCAGTGAGAACACCTCAATCTCGCTCATCTCAGACGGCGGCAGTGGGCCCTGGACCCATATCGTACCCGCCGGGCCTGACACTAGCGTATGGAACGCCGGAAAGAACTCGCCGTACTGCCACCGGCGATGCAGGCGTGGATAAGCTTCCGCCGGCACCCCAGCGCGAATCCATCTGGCCTCGAAGTAGTCCCTGATTATCTGTATGTCACGGTCAGTGACCGGCCTGCGCTCGTGCTGCTTCGTAATGATTCGCTGCAAGTCTCCGGCCTGGGAGTAAAGACTGATTCGATATTGGTCATTCACGCCAAACAGAAGCTGCATGTCATCCGTCAGATCCCAGGCCGGTTCCGGGTAGTAGAGCCTACTCACAGAAGGGTTTTCAAAGCTCCACATTCGCCCGGAGGGGAACTTCAATAAGGTGTCCGTGGCCGTACCATCAGTCGCCCGGAGCACGATCACGTCCATCGGATCCGGTCCGGGCTCGCCGGCCCAAGGATTAGGACGTATCTGTTCAGCGACCAAACCCGAACTGCTAGCCTTGAAAGCCCTGTTCATCCAGCGCACTCCTTCCTCGAACAGCATGCTGAAGCTGCCGGCATTTGAGCCGTCCGGCGAGTAGAGATTGACCCGCTGAGTCCCAAAATCCGGCACCACAAGTGTGTCACCCGGCCCCATCAACACGTACCACGCGTTTTTCAGCTCGCCGGGCCCACCTCCCCGACCGCCTAGGGTCTGTTCGTATTCTCCTTCTGGGGAGAACACCTTGATGTGCTGAGCTTGGTGATCGAGTACGAATATCCGCCCGCGCGAATCAGTCGCGATTCCCCCGATTGCTATCTCCCCGAATTGGTACTCGGGATCTCCTGCGACGGCCCCTATCCTGAGGTCTTCCTCGACCGTCCACCGCTCGGCCTCCGTCCAGATGCCCTCGGTCGGGTTAGAGACGATCGTGACACCGGCGCTGTCCGTGATGGTTCCGGCCCATCGGGACTCCTCACCGCCACAGGCTCCGACCACCCAAGCCAGAAAGAGTATAACTATGGCGCTCTTACGGGATTCCATGTCGGCGAGTCTCCCTAGATATACGCGCGTGTCGATGAACTCGGTGCGGCACCTGCCGGGGACCGGCGACGAGCTCCTACGATCTGCCGCAACAGGAGAGACATCACAACTTGTACCAGCAGCTACAGCTTTGATGGTTGGGATGTGTCTCTAACATGCGGTCCTAGCGGGCGAGGAGCAACAAGTGGCCACGCTCGGAGATCATGACGGTCGGAGGGATCGTGCAGGACGTGGGGCACTTAGCTTCTACATAAGTCCGGACGAGGAATTCGAACCCGCCACCTCCTGAACCCCATTCAGGCGGAGATCGTTGTCAGATACAGCAAGATGTAGTACTCACGCGGTGTTTCGGGCGTCCTCTGCTGTATTAGATCGACACGAATACCGCAGGATGTTGCATGTTCTTACCCCACTTTCTGCCCCACCCCCCCCAACCGGACGCATGACCTGCGGAGTAAGAAGGGCACATTCTGGCGCCAGTCGCCGCTGGCATACCACGCCGGATCTCAGCTGAACCTCGGAGCCTCAACCCGGTTGCCGCTCCGCACAGTAGTAGCCGTGAGTAGAGGGAAGCCGACGCCCGCCATCCTCCCAACGACCGTAAAAGCCAACGCTATCCACCTCGAACACAAAGAAGATCACGCCCGCGTCCATGGTTGTAGACGTCGCTGTAGACGCCGCGCCAAACATCATGGCAAGATTCATCTCCTGGGCATCATGAATGGCCTGAACGCCCGGCCGATCGATGTCGCGGGAACTATATCAGCTGCCATGGGTCACACCCGAAAGAAACGGCGTTTCAACTTGTACGCTCTCCGACTATGACCTTTCTACGTAATGGGGCGCATCCCTCAATCGCCGTCGCCCGCCCCGATAAACTGAACAGGTGTGAACTCCACGTTGCGGGCTCTCTTCTGGCGGAAGATGTCGAGCACAATAGGCCTGACTAGTAGGAGTGGGTGAGCCAGCTGGCTGTTCTTAAAGGGCTCCACTATCCTCCCAACGCCAAAGTGCTCCCACGTACGGACAACGTCGGGCAGAGCGCCTGGGGCTAGGTCCCTGTAGCGGATCTCCGTCGGCTCCGCGGGCGTACGAAAGAAACCGTCGCGACCGCATAATCGGCAAGGCCTGTCGTGCTCGCTTCTCAGTATGCCACCCGTGGAGGGATCCATCGGCGGGAGTTCTTCCTGCGCGATCAACTGCCACCATGGCAAAGCACCGCCGTTGTCTAGCGATACTGCCTGCCGGAGTTCAAGTCCGGTCAGCGCTGCGTCCTCCAGCTCGTCAGCCACAGCCGCTGACACAAGCACCTCGACGTCGAGCGTCTGAAATACGCTGGTTCTCCTAGGAAGATCCGAGGCCTTCACAACGAGCGGAGAGATCTGAACGGCTCCGGTGCCACACAAGCGGCAAGCCCGCGACAGGTCGTACTCCGTTCCGTACGTGGGCCCGCCGTTGCCCCTAGGCGCCGTCGTGACTCCAAGACATAGAAGCGCGGCGGACTGGAGTTCCTCAGGCGTGTACAAACGCTGCCGTCGCACGAAACCCGGCTTGTCTCCAAAGCCTAGCTCACGCGCCGCGCGGTAAAACCGCTCAAGGTCTTCAGGATCGTCAAATATCAAATCATACCCAAACTTCTCCTTCGGTCGATGGGCAAGATCGTCTCGGCCAATCCTCCGGAAGAGCTCACGTGCCTGCGGCCACCTCTCCGATGGAAAGTTGAAACCCACAATCGCTCGCTCTTTCATCTGAAAATCGTCTCCCTAATCACCTCGAGGATTTCTGGACTCTTAGCATAGATCTCCTGATACGCTTCCCAGACCTCCTCCCTCCTGTAGGGACCGCCCCCGTAGCGCAACTTCGCATTAAGAGTCGCATTCAACTCTTGATGTTGTGACCTGGACATGACTGCCGTCGAGGCGGCCCCCTCGCCCTGCGGCGAGCTCAGACAGACCACGACGAGACAGGCCGGGCGCACTCCCAACGAGGAAACCGTCTTGTGCTGGAGAATTGCGCGAGCCCATCCCTTGTGGGTGCTACTGCAGGCCAACTAATCAGGCAGCCAGGTGTGCGAGGTACAACCACAGCTGAGGTCCCCCGGTCCTAGCGGGACAGACTTCACGACCTCCTCAGCCACCTCCCGGTTGCGTCAACTTAGCCGCTGGCGTGTCTAGCAAGACGCCGGTAACGGCCGCCCACTGTGTCAGAAAGGATCACGTCCGAGTCGCCTCCCGCCTCAGCGGGTCCACGCCGGCTGCCCTCCCCCGTCTATGATCCTGACCTCAGTCTGGCCGTCAGGTGTGATTGCGGCTATCGCTCCACCATTTCGGGAGGTGACAAACGCTATCCATTTGTCATCTGGCGACCATTCCGGCTGCCAGTCGTTCCCGGAATGGCTGGTAAGCACTACACGTCCACTGCCATCCGCGTTCATTACTGCTACGTCACTGTCTCCCACGCTGCCAACGGCAAAGGCGATCTTTGCACCGTCAGAGGACCACACCGGATTGAATTCATCAGCCGCTGTTTGCGCAAGCGTTGCTTGGCCTGTGCCATCCGCGTTCATAACACAGATGTCTCGCGGGCTGATAGCGTTAGCCTTACAGTCGTAGACGATTCTGCTGCCATCGGGAGACCAATCGGGGAATCCCTTAAGACCATATGTCAACTGCCTCTCGCCCCCTCCGCTCGCGTTCATGACGAAGATTTGACCACCTCTAACGAAGACTATCTGGCTACCGTCCGGTGACCAACGTGGCGAGTAGCCACTTCCTAAGAACATCTTATTTGTACCATCATCGTTGATAGTATACATGTTGAAAGAAGCTCCGCCAACCACCTCAACATACACGAGTCTCGTTCCGTCAGGTGACCAGTCAGGCTCAGTCTCCGCGTTACCAGAAGAAGCAATAGTCACGCTCGTCAGATCGGGCAAATTCACGACATACAGATCCCAGCTAACGTAGGCAATGCGTCCGCTCAAGCTCGTACCGCAGGCCACTGCGAATACCACCCCCGCTGTGCTACCGACTGCAACAGTCACCGTGCGAGGATTGAACTCACCGACAGCACATTGCAGCGCCACACCAGTCAACTCCACAACGTGATCGCCCGGGCTGATGCCCGAGAAGGTCACGCTTCCATTGGCATCAATCCACTGCGATTGTCCGCCATCAAGAGTGGCTGTGTATCCATCGGAATCCAAGTCGATCCCAGTCGTTGACGTTTGAACCATTACTGCGCCCGTAGTGGGGTCACAGTTGATGCTGAACGTTGTCGAAGTTGTGTTGCCAGCAGACACAGTAACGGTGCGAGGATTCGCACCCAAAACCTGACAGTTGTCTGCGAGACCTGTCAGGCTAACCTCGTGGTCACCCGGGCTCACACGGTTGAAGGTTGTGCTACCATTTACGTCAATTGACTGATTGTGCACCCCATCGAGACTGACCAAGTATCCGTCAGGGTCAGGCTCGGGACCTGCTGTCGCTGTCAGCACGGCAACTTGGCCAGTACTGGGCTCACACGTTACAAGAAAGGTTGTTGATGCAGTGTTCCCTTCCGAGACCGTGACAGTTCGAGGATTGTTACCTCCCACAGAGCAATTGGTAGAGTAGTCGGTCAGCTCAACGAGGTGCTCGCCAACAGCCACGCTGGCAAAAGTCGCCTCCGCATTTGTGCCGACGCTTTGCTGCCGTTCGTTGTCAAGCGTCACGGTGTACCCATCGGGATCTAGATCGAATCCGCCCGTGGCCGTCACTACTTTTACGGCCCCAGGCGCGGACGGGCCACCGTCATCGCCACACGCAATCAGGACGACCAATAGAAAGACAGGAAAGCCGGTTGGGGTGCGCGTTCTCATGTCCGCCTCCACGCACGGGTTCTGCGGTGTGCCGGCGGGTTGGGCTACTGCCACGGCTGACGTCTCCCGGTGCTGGCAAGACTCTACTTCACGACCTGCTCAGCCCAACTCCCACTGCTTGTACGATCGGGCCTCAGCCTTAGGACCGTAGGAGAGATCCCTGCTACGTCAGGGCTCGGACAGTCAGTCCGTTGCCCTCAACCGCACGCTATCGCCGCTCGTCGTACTTCCCCAGCAGCGCCTGGAAGCGCGGGTGGTCGCAGAGCGGATAGCCCCGGCAGATGCTTTCCCTAGTCAAGGCTGTTTGTGAGCGTTGGCTGTCCACTCACTTAAGGCGTTACTCCTTATCCGCTGAGAAGTTGAAGAACCAGTTCTCAAGCCATGTACCGTTTGACCGGAGCCACTCCTGCTTAATACTGCCCGAGAGCGTAACGCCGGTCCCAACTGACCTTGAGATATTCACTGTGTACTTCAAGGCACCCCGAATGTGCACAAAACTGACACTTGTGGGGGACGTGAAATAGGGGCCGATATAGCAGGGGTTTATTCCTGAGTTCGGGAAGTTGGAGTGCCATAGTAAGAAGTCCATTCCAAGCCCGCCCCCGCTACAGGTGAACGTTGAGATCCTTATCCCTGCATCACTGAAGGGGACGCCATCGCGCCGTCCAGACGCACTTCCTAAGTAGGAGCCGATCCACTCGCTAGCCGAGGCGCCCCACGAATTGTCATCAATTATCTTGTTTGCAGCAAACTCGCCGAAGAAGCACTGGCGCCACGACCCATCTGACTGCAAGAGATCTAGGCGCAAGCTTCCACTCACAGTAACCAGCGACACCGCCGATCGTGTCATGTTAAGTGTCCATCGAAGGTTGCCTTGGACTAATGTGAACGCTAGGCTCGTGGGCGATGTGAAGTAGCTACCGATATAGCACAGCGGAAATCCGTACCTCGCGCTCGGCAATCTGACTGTGAAATCGAGCCCAAAACCGGCGCCGCAGTCGATCGATTCAATCTCAAGAGCCTGATCGGTGAATTCCTCTGTTTCGAGGATTCCCGAAATGCTTCCGCCATAGACGCCAACCCAATCAGTCGCATAGGGTCCCCAAGAGCTGTCATCTACCACCCTGTTAGAAGCGAAAACGTAAGATATGCGCTCCACATAACCCCCGCCTGACTGCTGCTCTTCCATTTGGACCGTGCCCGTCATCACGATCGGGTCACCTGGAGTTAGATTAAGGCTGAGAGTGTATCGGTACGTGCCGTCGAATGCGTAGGTGAAATTGACAGAAGTTGTGGACGTGAAGAAGTCCTCGATTTCACAAAAGACACCATCGCTGCTACCACCACGGTCGAAGATCATTCCGAAGTTGCCGCCTGTGCATATATACCCTATTTCGATCGCACCCAGCTTGTTTGAGTAATGAGTTCCCCACACAGTCCCCGTAAAAGACATTCCATACGTGCCAATCCAATGATCAGCAACGCTTCCCTGACACACGATAGAGAAGGTCGTTTGTGCAGTGCCCCCGGCCGTGACGGCCACTGTTCTGGGATTGGCACCGCTCACGCTGCAGTTGCTGGCGAGGCCTGAGAGCAAGACCTGGTGATTGCCCTCGGCGAGGTTGGTGAAGGTGACGCTGCCGTTGGTTCCGATGTGCCAGCTTTCGGAGCCGTCGACAGTGACGGTGTAGCCGTCGGGGTCAACGTTCTGACCGCTGGTGGAGGTGGTGACCTGGAGGTCGCCTGTTTGCGAAGGGCACGATATGTCGAACGTCGTTGAGACCGTGCTGCCCATCGGGACCGTGATTGTCCTCGGGTTCTGACCAGACACCTCACAATTAGGGGCTAAGCCAGTGAGTAGAACGGAGTGATCACCTGGGTCAATCTGCGGGAAGGTAACGGTGGCGTTGATGCCGATAGACTGACTCTGGGAACCGTCAAGGATCACCGTGTAACCGTCGGGGTCGGGATCGGCTCCCGTGGTCTGCGTGACCACCACCAAAGTCGTGATGCTCTCTATGCTGATAGTCCATGGATCACTTTCGAGACCACCCGGATGACGAACCTTCAGCTCGACAGCTTGCGCCCCTTGCGTGGGCGTGAGAACAAAGGACAGGGAATTCTGATTGTGGACTTCCGCGGGCGTCTCACTGCCGTCGACAACTACGGTCGAGCGCCGATCGAAGTTGCGACCAGTCAGAACGACGGTTGTCGTCACTCCGGCCTCTACTGTCGGTGGGTCCGCGTCAGTGATCTCGATACCCGCGATCACACGGCCAAGGCCAGTTCGCTCGTCCCATCGGTCAGGACCGAGATCAAGGGTATTCGCTTCGATTAGTTCGTAGATGTCTTGGCTGCCCAGTCCGGCAGAGAGATGAACTGCTATCAATCCGGTGAGCATCGGCGCCGCAAAGGACGTCCCATCAGCTACTCGACTACCGCCCCCCTTGCGGGCACTCGGAACAAGTTCGCCGCGAGCAACCAGATCGAGCGAAGGGCCACCTTGGGAGTCTTCCCATACAGCGTCACCGGCAAGGTTCGTTGCCCCTACCGCCCAAACACGGCTGTCAGCAAATGCAAGTGAGTTAACATCTCCCCATTGGTCTCTCGTGTAGTCGTTCCCAGCGGCAACCACAATGTGGATTCCGTCATCGAGAGCGCGAATGATAGGACCTCTTACAACTGGAAGCCAAGTGTCGTAGTTCTCGCTGAAGGGTTCCTTGCCCAAGCTTAGGTTAATAACATCTGCCCCATGGTCCGCTGCGTACTCTATAGCGCTACCAATGGTGGCGGCGCGATAGCACGGAATATTAAGTAGACCATTCTCACATAGGTTCCGGATCTTGACTACGAGAATCGAAGCCCCCGGGGCAACACCAAGTATTTCGTTTTCGTTCTCTCCGTTGCCAGCAGCGATCGACGCCACCATTGTGCCGTGGCCTTCCTCATCCGCGTCTTCCACGTGTTCGGCCCCAACACGCAGACCGCTCAGCGTTATCTCGGCGGCATCACTTGATATCTTGCCCCCCGAGAACTCGGTGTGTTCAGTGTCAATCCCCGTGTCAATGATCGCGATCTTGATCCCTTGGCCAGGGTACACTCCCTGCATCCTCCTCCACAGCAAGTCCACGCCTATCTGCCTCAAGTGACTCTGCATCCACTCGGCTGGGTCGAAATCCCCCGGCATGGACATGGGATACGCCAGCACATCCACCGCCGCATAGGATACCCGTGAATCTTCTCTGAGTCTGCTAGCCAGGGTCAGCGTGGAATCGGCATCTGCGTTGGCACTCGCGATATAGGCGCCCAAGATGGGAATGCGCGTGTTGCTCAGCAGCCCATATTCCCTCTCAATCTCAGCAAGAAACTCATTCGTGGTTTCCTGGTTGTACTCGACGACGATTTGGCCGAGTACGAACCCAGCGTCTAGGTCGATATCGCTAACGTCCCGGTCAACGTCTTCAGGTCGGAACCGTACGGCCAGCGTCACCGAGTCACGCACAACGTTCGCTTCTGAATCCGTAGCTTCGAGAACGATCCAGTGCGTGCCAACAGAAGGCGTTGCCACCAGCGTTGCGCCTGAACCGAAGTGCCCATCTTTGTCAGAGTACCATTGAAGCGACTCACCTGTGAGTTCACCGTCCTCAACATCCGTGGCTTGCCCACACAACTCGACCGATTCCCCGTCTTCGATGTCCGTATAATCAGCAGGCGACTGGATCGCCACCATGATCGTGCAAACGAGTTCTGCTACGACCGTAATGGGAGTGTTTACAGTGACCTGGACCGTGTCAGCCGTTGGAACACCGGTCAATCCACTCCAACGCTGGAGAAGGCAGGCGCTCTGCCGGTCAAGCATCAGCCGCACTTCGGAGCCGTGATTGTGCCAGTCTAGGTCTGGTTCAAGCGTGACCGATCCGCCGGCCTCAGGATCTACTGACACGCTGACCTGATGTTGCCTTGTGAGGATCGCCGTGAAGGTGGTGTCTCTGTTTGGGGTCGTTATCGAACGCTCTCTCGCTCCACCGTCGGACCATTCGCGGAACTGGTGCCTGGAGCCAGTTCCAGCAGACTGAGTCTCAGGCACACCGATCTGATGCCGGGAACCGATCTCCCAGGTCCTTGTGGCTGGGGCCTCGACGGCCTGGCCATCAATCACCACAGACGTACCTGACCCGACTGACGTCGTGACGGTTACCTGGACGGTCTGTGGTGGCTGCGCCCCTGGCCCGGTCGCATCTGAGTCTCCACAACTGGCGACAAGCCAGAGGCCACCAATGATCGGGAGCAGGAGAGGCAAGTAGCGTCGAGCGGTGAGCATGGTAGCGCTCCTAGCCCGAGGATCCCGAGCCGTTATCCGTCCTCGTTCGATCAGTGCGACAACGGGCCCGCTTGCTGTCGATGGCTGAACGGGGCACCCCTTCATCACACCGATTGGCCCGGAGAAGTCTCTCTGAGGTCCGGTGAAATCGCTTGTAGCAAACTGGCATTGGGGCGTCAAAAAGCCGTCAAGGGCCGACGACTTGCGCGTCAAACTGTATCAAGAAACACAGTAAATGCCTACAGGCGAGATGTACGCTGCGAGGGCACGCACGGATTCCCGTGCAGCAGCGAGGTATTCTCGCCACCCCTCAAGAGGAGTTCAGCGCTTGCTGCGACGGCCCAAGCGGTGCGTCCGTGTGCTCCGGTGCGACTCAGCCTCCTCACCCCTGACCGACATGGCGCCCCAGCATTAGCCTAGCGAGATCGGCGGGTGTAGATTTGCCCTTGTACCTCGGGGGTGACCTTACCACCGGGCTGTAATGGACGTTGGCTTGTTCTACCTGAAAACGCTGGGACACCTCGCTCTTCACGATTCGAGGCCCGGCGGCCGTGTGATCCTCTCCAACAAGAAGCCCCTCGCCGTGCTAGCGATCCTGGCCACCATGCCCGGGTCCACGGCGAGCCGCGAGTACCTTGCGGACCTGCTCTGGCCTGGTGTGGGGCACGACCGGGCGCGACGCTCACTGCGGCAGGCACTGTATCAGCTGTCGAAGAGGGTCGGTCAGGACCTGGTCGTCGCGAGCGATATCACGTTGAGCCTGAATCGCGAGCTGCTCACGGTGGACCTGTGGGCGTTCGACCGGGCGATGGAGGAGCGGGACTACGCGCGGGCGGTGGAGCTGTGCGTCGGCCCGTTCCTGCCAGGACTCGAGCGCAAGGCCGGGGGTGAGCTGTCGCACTGGATCGAGGCGCAGAACGAGCGGTTAGGCGCGGCGGTGCAGGTGGCATACGCGCAAACGATCGCCGAGGCGGTGCGAGCGGGCAACCTAGAGTCGGCAGTGGAGCACGCGCGGGCGAACGCGGCGCGCAATCCGCTGGACGAGGGAAGACAGGTGCTGCTGGTCCGGACGCTACGCGCGGCAGGGCACGACGCAGAGGCGCTGCAATCCTATCACGGCTACCGCAAGCTGTTGGCGAGCGAGCTGGGGGACGTGCCGGGGGAGGAGCTGGAGCGATCGGCGGCTCGCGTTCGGGAGGCATTGTTGGCGCCGCTTGAGGGAGTGCTGGGGTCGGGGCTCAACGGGCTGGCGGCGGCGCTGGTAGATGCTCGGGAGCCAGAAGTCTCGCGGCCGCGCTGGCAGACGGCAGCGATCGGCGGTGCCGGCGGGGCAGCCGTCCTGGCGATCGGCTTGCTCGGCTGGGCCGTCCTGTTCGACGGCGGCCGGACGTCCCGGCCGCTCGACGATTTGCACGGGACCATCATGGCCGAGCTGCTGGGAGAACGACTCGTCGAGTTCGAGCTGGAAGGAAGCGTCGAGGAGCGACTTGGCCCTTCAGCCCTTCATACTCAGTTTTACGTGCCTTCGCCGGACGGGTCGCGCGTCGCCTACTCCGTGGATGCGCGCGACGGCGTGAACACTGCGGTACGCGACCTCGGCACCGGCGAGGTGAAAGTGATTTCGGAGGGGCCGGACGACGAGTATCCACTTGCCTGGTCGCCCGACGGGCGGTACCTGCTTTACACCTTTGGCCGTCTGCTGGACGAAGGCATGACCTACGTGTATCGGCTGGGGATCCACGATATGGTCACCGGAGTGCGCAGAGCGCTTACGGAGAGCCCGTTCGCTGGGAGTAGCCGCTTGGCCGCCTGGTCGCCTGACGGAACGCGGATCGCGTTCACAGGTCACGACGGAGCGTTTCTACGTCTCTTCGTAGCCGACTTCGATGGCGTACGTGAACGGGCCGTGTCACCGGAAGGTCTGTGGGCCGAAGGGGCGACCTGGTCGCCAGGTGGAACACAGCTGGCATTCGTGGGCGGATCATCGAGATTCGGATCCCTTTATGTCGTCCGAGCTGACGGCAGCGAGTTGCGGCCCGTGTCGAGCACCCCGGCCAGGTATGAGTACCCTCTCTGGGTATCCGACCGCGTCGTGGCAACGGTGTCCGAGAGGGCCGGCGGAAGGGACATCTGGGCGGTCGATGTGGTGACCGGCGATGAGCGACGGCTGACGAACCGTGGCGACATCGGGCTTATCGTACCGCCCTACAGAGCTGACAGGCCAAGACGCTGGATGGACGACGTAGCGATTCAGGCAGATCACGAGGTCGTGACGCCAGGCCAGCGGCTGGCGCTGGATGCCACGTTCAGGGACGTTGGGGGCGAGATCATCGCGAACGAGACCGTGCCGATCCGCTGGTCGCTCGTCGAGCGATCACCTGCGGAGTTGGACGAGAGCGGACACCTCAAGGTGACCGGCCTCGGTGTGATCGGGATTATCGCCAGTGCCGCGGGCTGGCGGGCCGACACTCTTGAGCTGATCTCTCGGCCCCTGGTTGAGCGGCAACTGGAACCCGCTCTTAAGGATGACTGGACGGCGGGACTAAGCGCGGAACGCTGGATCGTACATGGAAATCCACTCCCGTACGCGCGGTCAACCGGGGGACCTCACGGTGCGGGCGTTTTTGTCAATAACGGCGATTGGCACTACTCCAGCGGCGCGGCCTCTCGGCAGGGTTTCGCCCTCGCAGATGGGTTGACCGTTGAGGTCGGGGGCTGCTTGCCGTTCAGTGGGCGCTTGTACGAGAACTTCTATCTGGATTTCCTCGTCGCACCCTTGCCGCGGGATTCCACCGACTGGGCGTCCCGCTACGGCTACACCACGATCCTACGGTTCGCCGTCGACGGATACCGCCGAACCGCCACACTTTGGTGGCCAAGGAGGTGCTCTTGGGAAACCGCTCCGTATCCCTTGGAACCCGATCGCTGGCACGCCTACAGTCTGCAGATAGAGCCCGATGGGACGGTGAGCCTCCTGTACGACGGCGAGCTGATGCTCCGCTCGGCTCACAGCCTGCCGGTCGACTCAATTACCGAGCTGCATGTCGGACTCGCCGGCGCGTCTTACAACACCGAGATCATGCATGGTCCGGTGGCCGTGTACCGGGGGAGCAAGTACCAGCTGTCGCGATCCCGGAATTAGTCGATGGTGCAAACTGGGGTAGTTGCCGCTCCCCGGCCGTGTAAGGACGATGCTCCAAGGGTACCGCGCGCAAAGAAGAAGAGGCGCGATTCAGCTCTGGCGGCGAACTCGGAGTCCGTTGCCTGGCAGCGCACGTCTTCCGCCAGTATGCAGTCGGCGAGGACGAGGACGTGCGGAGAGCCTTGTCTACAGTTTTGTCTACAGTCGAGGCGCAGGGGGCGCAGCGCCGCCCGTAAGTCCTTTATTTGCAATGACCGGGGGGGCTCGAACCCACGACCTGCGGATTGAAACGGCACAAACTGGCGCCAGCCAGCGCCGGCGGGCGCTGGCACCAAGAACGTCACCGCGACGTTCTGCCAATCGCAGCTGTGCCTCGGCCCTGCTATTGCTGCTCCGGCGCCTGAACGCGCGCGTACCGCGGGCCCCTGAGTCTCAGCGCGGTCACCAGCCCGTCATCTACCCCGCATGCATTCGGACTTAGCGCCTCCCAAGTAGCTTCCTCTTGTGGCTGTTCTTCAAGGCCTCTCTCACTTTCCCTTCGCCCATCCATTCGACATAGGGAATCTCGAGCCTCGGCTTCGGACTCACGCTAATCAACTGCGGCTGATGCCTGTCAACCGCTGCATCCGCCAGTAGATAGCCCTGGTTCACAAGGACCTTGATCTCAGCTTCGGAGAAAGCGTCGAGGTCGGTCCGCACCTCAGCAATCAGGTTTTCAACGAGGTCCGGTGGATAACCTGGATGGCCAAGCAGATCATAGTTCTCGACCAGACTGCCTATGCCCCAATACGTGCCAATTAGCTGCCCTGAAAGGAAGTTTGAGATGAGCCATCGCTTGCGCAGGGCGCTAACCTGGTTGCCAACAATGTCCGTGTACCGCTTCAGTCGTCGAGAGAGGCCCTTGTCCGGCTCGGGATCGAACGTGGCGCCACCATCCGACACAAGCACGGTTTCGTGGCTCTTCCAGACGGGTTCGAGCCCTAGGTTGTCGTAGACGCCGCCGTCGGTCAGCCGCAGGCCCTTGGCGGCGTTCTTCCTCTTCTCTACCGGCGCCTTGCCCCGCTTGTACACGTCATACTCCGCATTGACGGGCATCGGGTTGAACACCGGCGGGAAGCATGACGACGCAGCTACAGCGCGAGCGAGCAACCATTCCGAGGGAGGGGGCGTTAGATACCCGATTTGATAATTTCCCACTCTTTCTTTCTCGAATACCCAGTTGACGCCAAACGCCATGTCTGTTGCGGACAGCACGAACTCTGGCCGATCAGGAAGGTCGATGAGCTTGAGCTTCGTCAAATCCCTCTCGTAGCGCCTCATCAGCTCTGTGACTGCAGTGCTCGTACGCATCCAATTCCACGGCAGAAGACGCTTAAGAATGGCGCCGGTCCTCAGGTTGTGGCCCGCAAACTCACAAAACCGGTCTTCGACGCGCTCTTTCCAGTCATCAACGATATCACCGGGAGGAGGCCACGGGTTGAGCGTCGTCGCAAGATGTGCTGACAGAATGCTGCCACCAGATACTGAAGAGATGGTTGTGACCTTGGAGAGAATACCCAACTCGTTAAGACGACGGAGAGCACCGAGATGGAACAGTGCAGCGCGGAAACCCCCACCTGAGAGACAAAGAGCCAGGCCGCTCCGCTCCCTGGCCACACGGTACGCGGCTGCCGCGTGTTCGCTAGGCGCGAGCTCAGATGAACGCTCCCCGACTGCCGCCTTATCCTGCTGTCCCATCAGTGCCTCCGGTTATCGGGTAGTGTTTGACTCGGTCAACTTCTCCCCATCCGGCCGTAGCGCCGCAGCCGTTGGCCCGACCGGGGCTCAGCTTGCTGGGGGACTTCAGATCATGACGGCGAGCACCGACTTACAGATCTACCGCGACGGGCATGCTGACTTCCGGATAGCGCACTGAGTAGCCGTGGACCTCCATCCAGCTAGCATTGTCCCAAAGCCGCGAGTGCCGGGACTGATAGTTGAAAATCAGTTCCGGCGCATCGCCGCCGAACTTGATCACTCGTGCCACGGCTTCGACCCACTGCAGCGCACAATCCATTCCTAGCATAATCAGGGAGTGTACGGAATCGGCCCGATTCTCAAGAACTGGCGAGTCTCTTCCTCGCCAACCGGCTCCTTGCCAGTCCCGAGAATAAAGATGTCGTAGTCCGAGTTCGCTGTTGCTGTAACGGGCTTCTCGTTCCGAAGAAGGTCAACAAAATCGTCGAGAAGTTTGATGTTCATGTACAGCTCGATGAAGTCTCCGCTGATGGTTACGTTCGTAGTCTCGTTGACCTCCGGCTGGGGGACAAAATTCAGCCGTGCCCGCCAGTTGCCATCTACGTCAAACAGCATGACGTAGGCGTATGGTAGTTTGAAATTAGTGAGCTGAACGCTGTACTCCTTTACTGCGAACTGCACGTACATAGCTCCCTCCTTAGGTGGAGACGGGTGTACGGGCAAGCAGAATCGAGAGCGCCCGCCGCCGTTTCATCGTCGCCTCTTGCTGATAAAGTCTTACTCCGTCTAACCGCTCCGTCATGTGGCATGGTGCAGCATGTTTTTACTTGCGACTTCTTACCGCACCTGTTAGCGGTCCGGAGCGGCCACCACATTCGGACTAGTTCTCGTCGCATTCGACGGCTCAGTTCCGCTGGGCCATCGCTATTCCCGGCAGAAGCACAGTAGCGCTTGCGCTGACGAGACCTGCGACCAGCAATACTGCCCTTCCACTACTCACTCTGACCGGGGATCTCCACGATCCGTGGTGGAAACCGGCGCATGATCTCCTCTGTTTCTGGTAGGAACTGAAATCGATAGAAGACCCGCAGCTCACCTTGGTCGACGTTACCCGCCTCTTCCTTATAGCCCCATGTCCAGTCGTGGAGCACGTAGCCGATCGTATCTCCAACGATCTCCAGTGCTTCTTTATACGCCTGCTCATATGTCTTCACTTGGGCCATAATCCCGATCCTGCTAATCGGTCTCCAGACTTTCGATGCGTTGAGCAGTGAGCCGTCGTTGTTCATCTGCACCGTCATCAGACCGCCTGTCCCGAATACCGGAATCCTCTGTCCCTCATATTCGATGACTCGCCTTATCCGCACGACGACATTCTTCTGGAATTTCCGCCCCTCCCGCACCGCCTCTCCCCTAGGAACAGTTTCAATCTGGAAACTCGCACCCAGGGGATCAGAGGCAACGCTCTCGTGCCAACCCAACTCTTCTATGTGGCGCAGCGCCCGTTCCACGTATTCTTCTTCAGAGAGGGGGCTCTGACTCGAATCCTGCTGTAGGATTCCTCTTGCGTATACCGCACCACTGACCGAATTAATCCGCACTCTCGGTCCGCGGCCCTGGACCTCCTCCTCGGACACCAACAAGTCCCCTCTCCTCACAAACTCCATACCTCGAAACGGATCGGGAGTCGGAAGAGGAATGACTTCGAATATCGGGAGAAGCTTCGGAGGGAACTCTTGGAAGACCCGGGGAACCGTGCTTGCGAACTGAGAGAGGAATTGAATGTGGTAATACTCTCCAGACGGGTTTGCTTGATTGGTGAATGCATTGTCGAAAAGGGGCGTTGAGAATACACTCAACCCTCCGGTCGTAATGCAGAGCGGTACGACCCAAGATGCCCAGGAGACGCCACTCAGTCCGTCGATAAACGAGTCAGCGACGTCGAAGCCGTTGTTGTTGTAGTTATTCCAGATTCTATCCGTTTGGGCCTCGTGGCAGAACGCCGCTGTTGACGCTCCACAAGCCATCCGCAGGTCTGGATCCAAGACTGGTCCCCAACGCTCGAATACGTTGCGCATACTCCAAGAATCCGCCGAACCAACAAAATCCTGCGGACAGGAGTACGCATGAGTCGAGCCCGTGCAGTCGTGAGGTCCATGCGCGAAGACTTTACATGAGCACTGCCAGTAATAGCGCAGTAGGCCATCCCCAGGGCAGTCACCGAGGCACATGTTGCCTTGGGATGCAGTGTTGCCCAGCGCATCCCACGACGTCGGAGAGCCGTGACCAGCGTAGAAGAAGAGCATCGCCTGGTCTATCCCGTTGGAGGGGTCTGTGTCGTCTCCCGGTGTCGTAAGGTCTTGGTCGTTGTAGAAGTGATCTGTGTTCGTCAGACCAACGTGCATGTGTCTCCTTGACCACGATGCCGGAGCGTGGTTCGCCGCCGAGGTAGTGCCGTTCATGTCCGTCCCGAAGAGAAACTCCTCAGCGGTATCAATATGCCAGTCGGTGTTGCCGTGTGCTGTAATGACAGAATTCAACGGTGGGTTCTGCGGACAGCAAGCGGATACTAGTACCGCAACAGTGAGCGTGCCAATGTGCGGGCCACACCGTTTCATGAAGCCGCCTCCTTTTGGACTCCCTGTGTGTCCCTCAAGTAAAGTCTTCTCTTCCATGACCGTCGCTCCCTTCTTGTTCGCTGCGAATGCGCCTATTGCTGGGCGGCTGGGGCGAGACTCGAAATCGCAACACACGAACTAATGGAAGATCGTGCATCATGGCTGACGACGGGTGCCCTCGCCTCACGACGCACTGATAGCGATAGAAGTGGCCCTTGTAGCCAAGCGACCACTCGCACCTTGCTCCAGAACCGCAGGGACATTAGCAGGGTTCACTCGGTTCGCTACTAGCTACCATTAGGACGCACGATACCGGTCAAGATTCCACAGCCGGTCGAGTACAACTATGGACACTTCCGCGTTGTGTATGACGGGGGAGACCGGTACTCCCGACCTAGCCGTTGTCGATGGCATTGCTGAACAGGCCGCCCAGGAGAACTCTTGTCCCAACGAAGTAATTGCTGTTTCAGTTGACTCTCTCTCGGACGTCCACCGCCCCAACGACGTTGACCTAGGTCTTGGCGTTTATTGGTGCACCGGGCACCTGAGACTTGATCATTTCTATCCCATGCTCGCAGTCAGATTGGTTGACATACCCCTCTGCGGAGTCCGCAATGATCTCGTTGTTGTCTGCCTGGAATCGCCAGCGATACTCGCCAGCCCGGTCTTCGTACAGCTCAAACTCAGCCATGCCTGTTCCCCCTGCTTGACTGGCCAGACAACCAAAGCGGTCTCCCTTGCGCGGCCTGTTTCCAAAGAGCCGAATGCCTACCACTCC
>Ga0209636_10002711_pt1 | contig 18077 bp, 8 predicted proteins | sample DeeMarSWOR152_54_FD_187464 | JGI IMG/M metagenome (GOLD analysis project Ga0209636, IMG submission 187464) | Marine sediment microbial communities from White Oak River estuary, North Carolina - WOR-1-52-54 (SPAdes) (version 2) | ecosystem: Environmental > Aquatic > Marine > Intertidal zone >... | reverse complement strand
TTATAAAATTTCCATAAAAAATCTTGGTTCAGAAAAGAAACTATTTGAATTAAATCTGCCAGCATCGGGAAAGCAAAATCCGGATGGCAATATAGAAACATCGAAATTGCAAACTGTGCGCTCCATACCGGTTGAAGCTAAATTGGCAGATTTGACAGGTGTGAAAATTTTGTGGGATATTTATCATGGACAGGATGATTATTATTATTGGTCGACGATTATTAATGATCTCAAAAATAGAGGTGCCATTGTTGATGAAAATTATACACCAATTACATTAACGTTGTTGAGTGACTATGATATCCTCTGGACAACAGATGTCTACTCCTATTTTCAACAAAGCGAGATTAATGCCATTCTAGATTGGGTAAATTCAGGTGGAGCTTTAATATTGGAAGGAGATAATACCACCACCATAGCAATCTTCAATGAGATATTAGCTGCATTGGGCTCGGGTATCGTTTATTCAGAAATCGACGGTACTTCAGGAATGACTTCAAACATCTTTCCTCACCAAACGACTCAGGGAATATCTCAGATATTTTTAGAAGGAAATATTGCTCATCTTTCATCTGTTAATTCGCCTGGTTCAGTTCTAATCAATGATATGGTAGGAGTTCCGAATACTGCATATAGTATTGTCAGTGCAGGGAAAGTCATTGCAATGGCAGATGAGATATTCCATGACTATCATATCAGCTATGGAGATAACCAATTATTCGGTAATCAATTAATCGATTGGCTGCTGAGTGGTGAATCCTCGTTTTGGCTCACTGCGTTTCCTGATTCAGGAAAAATTGCGCCAGGAAATTCACAGGATATTGAAATTGCTTTTAACGCATCTACATTATCTACCAGAAAATATCATGCCAATCTAATAGTCGATTCGAACGATCCGGTTAATACTTCTATTGAAGTACCGGTTAAATTAACGATTCTGATGCTCAATCCACCTAAAATAGAGGTTAATCCTGATAGTTTTATTGTTGAATTAGATGAAGGCGATAGTACCAAAAAACTCATTAAAATTGAAAATCTCGGGACTGGAGATTTAAATTGGGAAATTGCATTAACATCAATATCCTCGACCAGGAAGATATATAAATTGAATAAACCATCTAATAATGAAGTCTCGTCTCAAAGTATTGAAATCTTATCAGAAACTCGCCCAGTAATTCGTACCAGCGACATCTTAGCAGAATTAGAGGATCTTACCGGTATTAAAATACTCTGGGATATGTATCACGGTCAGAGTGGTAATTACGATTGGAGCACCATAATTAATGATTTAAGATTAAGAGGTGCAACCGTCCTTGAAAATTTTAATCCTATCACACCAGGACTATTGAATGATTATGATATTTTGTGGTCAACAGATTTGAGTTATGATTTTACTGTATTAGAGCTCAATGCGATAAAAGATTGGGTAAACAGAGGCGGATCTGTTCTTCTGGAAGGGGACTATACATACTCCGTATTTATTTTTAATAGTTTGTTGAATTTTCTGCAAGCTGGCATTGTTTATGACAACATCAATGGGACTGATGGAATTACTTCCAATATTTACCCGCATAAAATGACGACTGGTGTTAGTCAAATTTATTTATATGGAAATTATGCCCATCTTTCTTCTGTAACTAATCCAGCTCAAGTCTTGATTGAAGATGTCATGAATGTAGCCAATACAGCTTATAGTCAGGTTGGTAGCGGACGTATATTAGTGATGGCTGATGAAGTTTTCTCTAATTATCATATCTCATCTGTTGATAATCAATTATTTGCTAACCAGGCATTCGATTGGCTGGCAAAGGGCAGTATGACATGGTTAACATTCGTTCCAAAATCTGGATCGATTACACCAAGTGATTATCATGAAGTGAAAGTAAAAATCAATGCGTTGAATTTGTCTTTTGGCAAATATGAAGCCAATCTGACTATAAAATCAAACGATCCGGATGAAAATACAATTGATATTCCAATTCAAATAACCGTTTATATGCCCAATCCACCAAAAATCACTGTGTCTCCAGATAGTTTTAATCTCGTACTGTCTGAGGGGGATACTACTGTTCAGAAATTAGTTATTGGTAATGAGGGTGTCGGAGATTTGGAATGGTCTGTTGAGGTTAAAAGAGATCGAAATATGCATCACAATCAATCGATGCTGACTTATGGCGCGTCCCCATTATCTAACCAATACAAATTTTCGTCGGGAGAGGAAGCTATTCAGGAGAAAAATATTCAAGATATGAGCAGAACCGGTTCCATGTCCAACTATACCTTGAGTTCACTAAACGATAAAATAGAAATTCTTGCCTGGGCTAAATTTGCTGACATATATGATGAATATCAAAACACTTTGGATGCCATATCTCAATATTATTACAATTATACAGTAACCACTACTATTGTTACTGACTCCAGCGCTTTAAGAACAGCGTTAGCTGGTAAAGATATATTCTTAATACCAAAACAAGAGGGGGGAGACAACAGTCTATTTTCATCGCTTGGTAGTTCCTGGAAAACGGTACTCAATGACTTTGTTAAAGGCGGTGGGACAGTCATCCTTTGTGGCTCGACTTATGGTTCAGAACAAATTTTGAATTCGAGTGGATTAATGTCGCTGGATTATTATACTCAATATAGTTATGGCACGATGGCAGTCTTAGATACAACTCATTTTGTAACGCAAGGATTACCGTCTTTAATACCGGTACAACAATATACCGTGCTTTACAACGTGACGGATTCTCAGGCAAATGTTCTGGTAAAGTATGCAAATTATGCGACTATTGCTGCAAAGAATATTGGTAATGGTCATGTTGTTCTGATCGGATACGATTTTTATTATTATGATGATAATGCTGCTAAAATAATTTCAAATGCAGTGAAATGGTCGGCTGTGGTAAATTGGATTTCTTTAACTCCGAATTCAGGAACCGTTGTGCCACAAGACTCAGACGAAGTAAGTCTAACCGTCGATGCATCAACATTGATTGCTGGTTTTTATCGTGCTAATCTTATTATAAAGGCAAATGATCCTGAAAGTCAGGTGAATAATGTGCCGGTAAATTTAACCGTTCGTGTGCCTGATCCCCCAGACATTTTCGTCAGTCCCGATAGTGTTGTCGTTCAATTGGCAGAGGGAGATTCGACCAAGAAAAAATTAGTCATTGGCAATAATGGTCCTGGAAAGTTGAAATGGTCGATCAAAGTGAGAAGCCAAAAGGTCAATCGCATGAACAAATTAAACTCGTTTGATGATAAAACACAGATCCTTGCCTGGACCAAATATGCCGATATATTTACCGAATATCCAAATACTCTGGAGGCTATATCTCGATACTATACTGATTTTGAAGTAACAATCAGTACAGTTACTGATTCGAGTGCCTTGAGAACCGCGTTGGTTGATAAAGATGTACTGTTAATTCCGAAGCAAGAAGGTGGAAGCCGCTCTACATTTTCATCTCTGGGGAATTCCTGGAAAACAGTTCTTCATGATTTTGTCAATCATGGCGGAAAGGTAATTTTATGTGGCTCTAATTATGGTTCAGAACAAATTTTGTATTCCAGTGAGTTAATGAATCTTAATTATTGGGGCAGGTATAGTTATGGAGAGTTGACAGTCTTAGACACGACTCATTTTATAACAAAAGCTTTACCATCTTTAATTCCGATACAACGCTATACCGTGATATATAATATAGCCGATCTTCCGACAAATGTTTTGGTCATGTATAGAAATTATGCTGCTGTTGCCGTAAAAGAAATAGGCAATGGTCATGTTATTCTGGTCGGTTATGATTTTTACCAGTATGATGATAACGCTGCCAGAATTATCTCCAATACCGTGAAAGGAGAGGAAATAACCTGGCTAACCGTTGCACCTTTATCAGGGACAGTTGTGCCATCAGATACTCAGGAAGTAAATCTTAATCTCACGGCAAAAGAGTTGTCATTCGGTAGCTACGAAGCCCTTATTTCTGTAAGATCAAATGATCCAGATTCAAACAAAAAGGAAATAGACATACCACTGAAATTGAACGTTTATGATCCCGATCCTCCAAAAATTACTGTAATGCCGGATAGCTTTAATGTTGAGTTGTCTGTAGGAGATAGTACGACTCAAAAATTAGTTATTGGCAATGAAGGCACCGGCGACTTAAATTGGTCGATAGAAGTTAGCCCCGATAGAAGAACCACTTCTATTAATCAATACAATGTGCTTCAAAGTGCCACGGGCTTATATAATCAATACAGAAACTTATCAAGGGATGAAGATCGCAAAGAAGTTCATAACGACAGTAGAGTGAAAATTGATCCTGAATTGAACAACAACCAGACTATGTACCAGGGTCCAAAAAAGATTCTCGCCTGGACTAAATATGTCAATGTGTATGCCGAATATCGAAATATGCTGGATGCCATTTCTCAGTACTTTACTGATTATGTTGTTACGACCACAACTGTTACGGATTCGGCTATTTTAAGAGCAACATTAGTTGATAAGGATATATTATTAATTCCCAATCAGAAGGGTGGAAATAACAACACATTTTCATCATTAGGAAATTCGTGGAAAACCGTGCTGCACGATTTTGTTTATAATGGAGGGATCATTATTCTCTGTGGGTCTAATTATGGTTCAGAACAGATTTTGAAATCCAGTGGATTAATGAATCTGAACTATTTTAACAGCTACACTAATGGTACTATGATAGTTTTAGATACAACGCATTATGCAACAAAAGGTTTAGCAGCATCGATTCCAGTACAACAATATACTATGTGTTATAATATGATCGATGTTCAGGCAAATGTTTTGGTAAAAAATGGAAATTTAGCAGTGGTCGCTACAAAAAATATAGGCTATGGTCGGGTTGTTCTGATCGGTTACGATTTCTATCGCTATGATAAAAATGCTGCCAGAATAATTTCTAATGCAGTAAAATGGTCGACGGAAGTAAGTTGGCTCTCCCTAAATCTTGAATCAGGAATAGTAGCGCCACAGGACACTCAGGAAGTATGTATTACTGTAAACGCGTCAGGATTAAGTGCCGGATCGTATAGAGCTAATCTGCGAATAAGTTCAAATGATCCTCAGGATACGCTAATAACTATACCTTTTAATTTGTCGGTACTGGTCCCCCGTGAACCTGAAATCACTGTTAATCCGGATAGTTTTTATATTAATTTATCAGCCGGTGATTCTACATCCCGAACATTAGCAATCAGCAATTCAGGTAGTGGAGACTTAGTTTATCATATTGAACTGGAAGAGAATGTTGATCTCAGTGCCAATCCATCTTTTGAAGAAACAGCAGAGAGCCCAGGGAGCGTTGAATCTGATGGTGACCTGTTAATGACAAATACTCCTTCTACTGCTAAAATAAAATGGCTATTGGTATATCCTGATAACGGGACAGTAGCGCCGGATAGTGCATTTAAAATTAATATTGGAATAAATGCCTATCATTTAACTAACGGAATCTATAAAAGTTATTTTATAATTCATCACAATGATCGTGATACAGAATCAATCAAAATACCCGTAATATTAAGTATTGGTCAAATCATCACTGGAGTAGAAGATGAAAATTCTATAGATATTCCAAAAGAGTATGCACTTTCTCAAAATTATCCAAATCCATTCAATCCAGTGACGAACATTAAGTACCAATTACCTGAATCCGGCAACGTGACACTTAAGATTTACGATATATTGGGAAGAGAAGTGATTACATTAGTCCGTGAAAAACAAAAAGCTGGATATTATGATGTTCAATGGAATGGTAAAGATCGATATGGAATGGATGTATCTTCAGGTGTATACTTATATGTGATAAAAATCGAAAAATTTGTAAAATCGAGAAAAATGATATTGGTGCAATAGTATCAGATGCAAAGAAGCTGGAGTAATTAGTGCCTAAGCAGTTAATTTCTTGTCCAATAAGCAAAGACTTATTAGCTCACAGAATTGAAATCTCTCAGAATTAAAAAATAGGAATTTCTTTTCTGATTGATTTCAATTCTGAGAACAAGAGTTTTTTTGGTTCTGGCTTGTCCAGGTTAGGCATTTAACGTTGTAAAACTGACAAAACTTTGCTGATAAGTTGAATTATGAATATCGAATTTTGAATCTTGAATTTCGATGTTTATCATTCCTAATTCGATATTCGATATTTTAAAACAGTGTGCTTTATATATACCCGAAAAATGAGATTGTGAAATGGCTCTGAATGAGCCGCTTCTTCCAGGATTATTCTTGGAAGAATCGTAGAATCTAAAAAATAGAATTTTTGCACGATGGGTAATGATTTAACGGAACGCGGACTTATCCGTTGTTTTTTGGATAATACGCGTTCTATTCATTAATTAGTCATCAACTTGTAATTCGGCGCTTCCTTGGTAATAATCACACTATGCGGATGATTCTCTCGCACACTTGCAAGAGTTACTTTCATAAATTTTGCTTCTTCTTTCAATTCGGTTATCGTTTTAACCCCACAATATCCCATCGCAGCTTTTAAACCACCGATTATCTGGAAGATAGTTTCGTTCAATGGACCACGATAAGGTACCCGTCCTTCGATGCCTTCTGGTACAAGTTTGTTTGATTCCTCAGCATCCTGGAAATATCGATCACTGCTGCCCTGTCTCATTGCTTCGATGGAGCCCATGCCGCGATAGACTTTGTAACTGCGTCCCTCGAGGAATATTGTTTCACCCGGGCTTTCCTGTGTTCCGGCAAATAAGTTTCCGATCATGACCGTATCGGCGCCGGCAGCGATGGCTTTGGCAATGTCACCAGTCTGCTTTATACCACCGTCCGCTATTAATGGAATATTATGATTTTTGCAAACTTCAGCGCAACTCATAATTGCTGTAATTTGCGGTACACCAACTCCTGAAATCACTCTTGTTGTGCAGATACCGCTGGGACCGATTCCGACTTTCACAGCATCAACACCAGCATGAATCAGGTCTTCGGCTGCCTTAGCAGTTCCAATGTTTCCAGCAATAATTTCAAAATCTGGATACAATTTCTTCAATGTTTTAACCGAGCCAATCACTCCCTGGGAATGACCATGAGCCGTATCCACAACCAGAACATCAACACCGGCTTCGATTAGCGCCTGTGCACGCTTATCTCGATCAGGTCCAACGCCAATAGCAGCGCCTACCCTGAGTCTGCCATGAACATCTTTGGAAGCTAATGGGAACTTACGTTTTTTCTGAATGTCTTTTACAGTAATTAATCCTTTCAGCCTTTTCTGATCATCCACCACGAGTAATTTTTCAATTTTATGTTTCTGGAGAATCTGTTCTGCTTGTTCCAGAGTCGTTCCAACTGGAGCAGTGATTAGATTATCTTTTGTCATTACTTCGTTGATTTGCTGGCTCAAATTAGTCTCAAATCGGAGATCGCGATTGGTTAAAATTCCAACTAATTTGTCACCTTTTACAATCGGGATTCCAGAAATACGAAATTTTTTCATGACCTGAACGGCATCACTAAGCAAATTATCCGGTGCAAGACTAATCGGTTTTAAAATCATACCGCTTTCTGATCGTTTTACTCGATCCACTTCTTCTGCCTGACGTTCAATGGACATATTTTTGTGGATTATTCCGATTCCGCCCTCTCGTGCAATGGCTATTGCTAATTCCGATTCAGTAACCGTGTCCATCGCGGCGCTAACCAGCGGGATATTCAATTCAATATGTCTCGTTAGCCGTGTCTTCGTCTCCGCTAGCTTTGGGAGAACAGTCGATTTGGCAGGCACTAACAATACATCATCAAAGGTGATTCCTTCACCGATAATTTTATCATTGCTCATACTATTCCACTCCCTCGATTGCATTAGGGTTTTTGATTTACATTAAGTTAATAACTACTTCGGACTGATTATACTAAATATTTTTTTAAGATATTATTCAAGTGGGTTTTTAATCTTCGATTGCACTTTCTCAATAATCTTATTTGTTTTAGTTGTCATCGTTCCAACTACAATAATAATATATTCATAATACAATTTCATGAAAATCCGATCTTCCTTTCGCCCGAAGACAGAATATTCAGAATATAACGATATATCATAAATATCAAATCTTGCATTCGATTTTATGTTATTCTTAGCATTTTCAAACCATTTTTCACTCTCGTTTTTATCATCATATTTAAAAATAAATACCTTGTATTGATCATAGTCCCCAATAACGCCCTCGTTTAAGCCAAATAAATCTCCTGTGCCAAATTCATAGTTATTGAATAATGCCAGATTCCCCTTTAAATATTTCACGCCTGATTTTCTCAAATTTTCCTCTGGTAATAACCGAATCAGTAGCGGTATTTGACCTTTACTTTTGATTTTTGAATTGATAACCTTAGCAATTGTGATTAAACCATCAATTGTCTCTTGTTCCGAATCAAATCCGGTAATGGTGACAAGAAAATTACCTTTCCAGAAATTCAAATAATAATCTTCAAGCGATGCCTTATCACCGAGAGGAATTTCTTTCCCACGTCCACTTGTCTTAAAAGAATATATTCCATAAGCACTGGCCGGGTTTTCCATTTCGAAAATTTCCAGATTAATGGATTTTCCATTCTCATTTTCATAAGATTGCATTATTGTTTGCTTAAATCCATACTCGTGATAAATCTCAGCACCGCCATTTATGAGTAAAAACAAATCCTCTCCGACTGCTTTTTCAGGCGATCCGGTAGGTTGCCATGTGCCCGTTTCGTTTTTTTGGGGTAGGTAAAACGCAATGTCATCCTGTCCAGACAAACTTTGATTTGAAATCTGGTATAGTTGGTAAACAGGTAATTGGGTGATTTGGTAATTAGGGATCTGTCCCAGTAAGCTTTGAGTCAAAGTCAGGCACAACAGCATTGCTGATAATTGTGTTATTTTATTTTTTGATATTGAGTACCACATATTTTTTTCTCGTTGATATTAAAATTTTAAAGGAGATTCCTGCACGCCAAGGCGCATCTTCGACATTCGCAAGAATGACAGTATTACTGAAATTCTAATTCATAACGAGTATTTCACAATGACTTCTTCAGTTAAGTTGACAAATTTCGCACAATAGGCAGCCACGGCAACAGGACAAATCCCCGCAATGATGACTTCGTATCTTTGTAATTATGAAAAATTCAAGTGAAAGATAATAAATTACAAAGAATTTTCAAAGCATTTTTTCGGCTTTGTATTGAAATTTTATATTGCTTTCTTTCCAAAAATTTCTTATGTTTAGAAGTTTTACTTTTATAATTTTGGGAATTGTTAAAGTTTGGTTTATATGTCAACGGAACTAATCAGAAATTTCTCAATTATTGCACACATCGATCATGGTAAATCAACACTGGCAGATCGACTGTTGGAACAAACAGGCACTTTCCGCAAGGACGAAATGGTCGACCAGATTCTGGATAGTATGGACTTAGAACGTGAACGGGGTATTACGATAAAAGCCCATGCCATTACTATGTCTTACCGGGCTAAAGATGACAAAGCATACACGCTTAATTTAATTGATACACCAGGACATGTTGATTTCTCGTACGAAGTTTCCCGCAGTTTAGCGGCTTGTGAAGGTGCGATTCTCGTGGTCGATGCCTCTCAAGGTGTTGAAGCGCAAACCATTAGCAATCTTTATTTAGCTCTGGAAAACAACCTGGAAATCATTCCGGTTATTAATAAAATCGATTTGAAAAACGCCCATGTTGATGTCGTTAAGCAGCAACTGGTCGAAATCATGGGTATTGATGAAAGCGAAATTATTCTTTGCAGTGCTCGTGAAGGAATCGGTATTCAAGACGTGCTCGAAGCGATTGTACATCGAATTCCAATGCCGAAGGGTGATCCCGACTCTCCTTTGCAGGCTTTGATTTTTGACTCTATATTTAATACCTATCGTGGAGCGATTGCTTATGTTCGGATTTTTCAGGGAGAAATCAAGACCGACATGCCGATTAAGTTTTTCTCCCATAATAAGACCTTTGAGGTAGCGGAAGTTGGGATTTTAAAATTGAAAAATATTCCTCGTGATTCTTTAACAGTTGGAGAGGTGGGTTATGTCATTGCTGGCGCAAAAGAAGTGAAAGATACCAAGGTTGGCGATACCATTACTTCGGTTGAGAATCCTGCTCTAAAATCCTTGCCAGGGTATCGTGAAGCCAAGCCAATGGTTTTCAGCAGTTTATTTCCGGCGGATAATGATGATTATGAAGATCTTCGTGATGCATTAGATCGATTAAAATTGAACGATGCATCTTTAGTTTATGAACCTGAAAATTCTGTGGCTTTGGGTTTCGGCTTTCGATGTGGATTTTTGGGTCTATTGCACATGGAGATCATACAGGAACGGCTGGAGCGCGAATATGATTTGAATCTTGTCAATACCATGCCCAGTGTTGCATTTCGAATACACAAGACCAATGAAGAAGTCATCATCGTTGATAATCCGGTCAAATTACCGCCACAAGGTAATATCAAATTCATCGAAGAACCATACATTCACGCCAGTATTTTAACACCGACTGAATACATCGGCAACATCATGAAGATCGCTCAGGATCGACGTGGGATTTATAAAAATACCGATTATATTGATCCCAGTCGGGTTGATCTTCACTATGAATTTCCGTTAGCAGAAATTATTTATGATTTTTATGACAGATTGAAATCAGTGAGCAAAGGATATGCCTCGTTCGATTATGAATTTTCAAATTACAAACAAGGCGATTTGATAAAACTCGATATCTTGATTAATAAAGAACCAGTTGATGCACTCTCGATCATCATTCATAAGTCTAAGGCTTACGAGTGGGGCAGAAAAATCTGTCAGAAACTGAAAGAACTGATCCCAAGACAGATGTTTGAAGTGATCATTCAATCAGCGATTGGGAGCAAAATTATTGCCAGAGAGAGTATTCGCCCAATCCGAAAGAATGTTACAGCCAAATGCTACGGTGGCGATATCACTCGAAAGCGAAAACTGCTCGAGAAACAAAGAGAAGGAAAAAAACGGATGAAGCAACTCGGTAAGGTGGAAGTGCCGCAGGAAGCGTTTCTGGCAGTGTTGAAAGTTGAGTAAAGACGTAAAGCATGAAATGTTAACCAGGATTACGTTTCAAGTTTCACGTTTTACGTCTCACGTTTGTCAGCATTCTGAAAGGAGAAAACAATTGATAGAAACAATTCACCTATCAAAAAAATACGATGGTTTATTTGCTGTTGATGATTTAAATCTGCAGGTTGATAAAGAACTTTTTGTGTTTCTCGGACCAAATGGTGCAGGCAAGACCACGACTATCAAAATGATGACTGGGCTTCTGAAACCGACATCTGGTATGGTCAGAATCGAAGGGTATGATCTACTGGAACAACCCCTGGAAGCGAAAAGACTGTTTGGATTGGTGCCAGACACACCGGTACTTTATGAGAAACTTTCATTGAGAGAATTCCTGCAATTCATTGCCAATCTGTACGAAGTTGATAAGAACACTTTTAAGCGGCGATTCACAAATTTGATCGATCTATTCGATCTCGATGGCAGAGTGGACGATCTGATTCAAGACTTTTCTCACGGCATGAAACAGAAATCTATTTTAGCAGCAGCATTAATTCACGACCCAAAGGTGTTATTCCTGGATGAGCCAACTGTCGGATTGGATCCCAAAAGTGCTCGCAATTTAAAAGATCTCCTTCGAGGATTAGTGGAAAAAGGAACCACTGTTTTTATGTCCACCCATATTCTGGAAATCGCTGAAGCCATGTGTGATCGAGTGGGAATTATCGATAAAGGTAAACTTATTGCCTGTGGAAATATGGAACAATTACGGCTGCAATCCAAGCAGCAAGACAAGAGCTTAGAGGAAATTTTTCTTGAACTTACAGGTGGTAGCGAATATGATGAAGTCCTGAAATATTTGGAGGATAAGTAAACATGAATCTGAAACATATCCTCCTGCTGTTAAAATTAAAATTATTGATCCTTATCAATGGTTTCATAAAGGGTGCCTCGAAAAAAAGAATTCGAAAGCTTATTGCTGTTGCTGGCGGTGGCTTTTTATTCTTCTTTATCTATAAATGGATTTTCGATATATTTGCTACCTTGGGCAATATCTCAGTTCTGGGATCGGCATTAATCGACAATTCAATTGTCATGATATTTCTCGGATTTTTCATTTTTTTATTGGCAAGCGGGATTACCGTTTCCATCCATTATTTGTTCATTTCCAGTGACCTGCCTCTGTTAATGGTCTCCCCCCTCGCTAATAATACGATTTTTACTTTCAAACTTATTGAAGCTGTATTTGCCAACTCAACTTTCTTCTTTTTCATGGGTATCCCCATATTTATTGCGTATGGCTTCATTGCTCAGGCTCATTGGTATTATTATCCTTTGATGATAATCAATGCCGTGTTTTTTTTAACAATACCCGTTTCTATTGCTTTTCTCGGTGCCTTGTTGATTGTACGGATTATCCCGCCTCAACGAGCCAGAGAGTTCATGGCAATTCTTTTAGGTATTGTATCTTTGGGAATCTGGCTGGTTCTTCAAATCGTCAGGGCATCGACTTTTGATCAAAACTCCCAGGATTTCAGTCCTCAAACGCTGACATCTTTGCAGCACCTGTCCCAAAATTTTTTGTTTAATTTATTACCATCCACCTGGACGGCACGCGCATTGGCTGGCTTTGCTCGTTCTGATCTCAATTTAATCTTTTTCAACTTTGTTCCTTTAGTCATATTTATGGTCTGCATTTTCAACATCTGCATCCAACTCAGTAATAATGCTTTTAAACAGGGATTCATTAGCAGCCAGCAGGCAGTCACCTTGAAAAGAAAAACAAAAATCCAACAATTCCCTGTTTTCGGTTCATTGGACATGAAGCTAAGCTTCTCTGGAATATCTGGTTCGATTTTTGTACGTGATTTCAAATTATTATTTCGGGATACAAGACAACTGGTAAACGTTTTACTTTTTGCTGCGATGATGGTGATTTTACCCTTGCTTCAAAAAACAGAGCGATATGAATCCGAATTCTCAATTTACTCACCATATCTTTTTCTGGTAATCTTTAGTGCCATCATTGCCGGACAAATCAGTTCACGGTTGATTCCCATCGAAGGGAAATCCTTCTGGATCACCAAACTGATGCCTCAATCTTCGCTGAGGCTAATTTTTGGTAAATTCCTGTTGGGATTTTCGCTCAGTACAATATTATCGTGGATCGCGGTTGCTATTATTAGCATATATTTTCATCATCCATTACGTATTGTCATATTAGCATTGGTGGCGACTTTTTGTTTATCAGGTGCACTTTCTTCACTCGGTATATTGTTAGCAATGCACTTTTCTCGATTTGACTGGGATCATCCCAAACGAATGCTAAGTTCAACTGGCGGGTTGTTATTATCATTATCATCGTTAATAACAGTTGCCATTATTGGAGGATCAGGTATTCTCGTTTATCTGATTGGAAGCCAATTCCAATTTTCCCAACACGTTTTAGATTTATTTTCAATCACTATTGTGTTAATTCTGTCAATCATATACATTATTTTAGGAAACTTAAGCAGCGCAAAAAAAATGGATAAAATGGAGTGGAAATTCTAATATTTTGAACTCTCATAATAATTTTTTAGTATAAAATAAACATATTCAAAATTAACAAGCAGTTTTAAATTAATGGAATGGTGGAATATTGGAGTTTGGAGTTGAAATATCAAATATGAAAATTAAATTAATGAAAAATTCGAAACCAGTATTCCAATACTCCATTTATTGAAATCATAAAAATTTCGAATGTTAAGTCTCTATTGTTTAAAAATTATACTATGATAAGAAGGAATATGAGGTGATTATGACCGAGAAACGAAACAAGAGTACTGATTCAAACTTATTCCAATCTTTTATACAATGGTATAAAAAACGCCAGGAAAAAAAACGTCGTAAAAGAGAAGCTAGTAAGAAGGGTAAAGTTCGTGAATATATAGAAGCTATTCTGGTGGCACTGGTTGCTGCAATAATTTTAAGAATACTTGTGATCCAGGCATTTCGTATCCCCACTGGCTCCATGAAAGATACACTATTAATCGGTGATTTTTTATTGGTTAACAAATTTATTTATGGAGTGCGAACACCGGATCGAATTCCACTGCTGAATTTAGAAATCCCTCATTTTCGTCTACCTGGTTTCAAAGATCCAAAGCCAGGGGATATTATTGTATTTAAGTATCCCAGAGACCCAAAATTAGATTATATTAAGCGATGTATGGCAGTAGAAGGTCAGACAATTGAAGTTCGGGATGGACAGGTTTTTGTAGATGGAAAACATGAAGGAAAAAGAGAATTCATAAAAAGAGCTTATGATGCTGGAGAAGGACAGTATATTTTATACTACAAAATAACCAAAGAAAATGGTAAAACCTATACGATTCGACATTATGAAAAAATCAATCACGATTTAGATGATTGGGGTCCATATAGAGTGCCTGAAGGGTGCTTATTTGCTATGGGCGACAATCGAGATAACAGCCAGGACAGTCGCTCCTGGGGTGCTTTACCTAAAGACAATTTAGTGGGACAGGCACTGATTATTTATTTTTCCTGGGATCAACGTATTCCATTCTATAAAATATACAAAAAAATTCGCTGGGTAAGAATCGGTGATTTAATTCGGTAGGAGTGAATCTTAAATCAATTCAAATAGTCTAAATTACCACGATTGTCGATACAAATATGGCAACTCGTGGTTTTTATTTAAATAATGAAATCAGGGCTATACATACATGTTCCGTTCTGTTTGAAAAAATGTGACTATTGTGATTTTTACTCTGAAATAACAGAACCAACACGCATTGAAAAATTTTTAAATGCCTGTACCGGTGAAATTGAACTTTATGGCGATAACCCAATTTTTTCTCAAACTGAATTTCACACACTTTATTTCGGAGGTGGGACGCCATCAATTTTATCAGCTAAGCAAATCGATAAGATTGTACAAAGCGTAGAGAGCGTCTTCAACCTGACTAAAAATTTTGAGTTTACAATAGAAGCCAATCCAGACACCATATCTTTTTCCAGGTTAACAGACTATCGCTTAATCGGTATCAATCGCTTAAGTTTGGGAATACAATCCTTCTGCGATTCAGAATTGCACACACTGGGTCGCATTCATCATGCAGATCAGGCAAAAAAATGTATTGAATGGGCATATCAAGTAGGATTTGAGAATATCAATCTGGATTTGATTTTTGCGATTCCTGGTCAGACTTTATATGAATGGCAAACAAATCTTGAACAGGCGATACAGTATAAACCAGAACATCTGTCGATTTATTGTTTAACAATTGAACCAGGAACGCAAATGGAGCGTTTGATTTTAGCTGGCGAACTCTATAAAGTTAGCGAAGAAATCGAGCGGGAAATGTATTTCTGGTCCATTGATACGCTTTCAAAGGCGGGTTATCAGCAATATGAAATATCGAATTTTGCCTTGACAGGTTTTGAATGTAAACATAATCTCATGTATTGGAACGGTTCACCATATCTTGGAATTGGACCTTCTGCCCACTCGTTCTGGAATGGTCATCGTCAGTGGAATTTGAATTCTATAAAACACTATTTAAAATCGCTTAAAACAGGTAAAAAACCGATTGCTGATCAAGAGGCACTTTCGCAAGAACAAAAAATATTAGAATTCCTCTATTTGAACTTGAGAACAACTCATGGTGTTGATATTCAACAATTTGAAGATTTGTTTAATTTATCTTTTACCAGAAAATTTGGAAATGTTTTGGAGCATTTACAAGGTTATCCCAATGTTGAACTTTTTGATTTAAAAGAGAACAAATTAAAATTAACAACCAACGGTTTTGTCCTTTTTGATGAAATATGTCAATATTTTGCTGATGAAATTTAGCATTCTATTATTTTTATTGACTTATTCATAATAAATTTTTATTATTAAATACTTTTGTCCAAAAAACAACGATTTGGTCTGTAATATTATGCTTCAAACGGGCATGAATTGAACTTTTGCATATTTTTTGCCCACAGAAAAAGAACTCACACCGAATTGTTTTTATTAGAATTAATTTCTGTGGGAGATCCAATTCTGTGGGCGGACTTTATATTTTTAAAAGTTCATATTATAACCGTTTTTAGTATATAGGGCAATAAGCGAGGCTTTACGCCCTACGATGTATGCGTAATTTTTAATTTATAATGAAATCAAGTTCATTACTTGTCGATTTAAAGCGGAGCTTCGTCAGTGGTTAATCCATATAAACGCTTGGACGTATTTAAATGCAAGTCGATAGCACATACAAAATTCGAGCATCGGGTATCTGTATATCATGTTCTGCGGGTAAAAAACTGTTATCCCCAGGGCTGTATCTATTTTTTGTGGCGATGTCATCTCTTAAATAAAGGGCAGCGTTGTAATAAAGGTTATAGCCATGTTGGTCGGAAATGCTTCGGCTGCAAGCATTATTTTGACCAGAAAATTCATAATCAACCTGTCTTACTATTGTCTGAAGATGAATACAATCATTTTTTAGATGAATTGGAGGACTTCGAAGATTGGCTTGAAGCTATTTCAGATAAAAATTTAGATATTCAGGGGAAAATTAATACCATTAAACCAGCATTAACCAAGATTATTCATCATCAAGGCAGTAATCTTAAGCTGAATGGTTACTTTATTCATTTTGATGAAGCTTTTATCGATACAGTCCACTGGGAGGATCATTGTTATGCTTTCATTTACCCTGATCGACAGGAGCGATTTCAATTTGCTCCGGGCGATACCATTGAGTTTCGTGCCAGAGTCGAATTGAACGAAGGAAGGCTGGTATTCAAAAAATTGAATTCTATTGAAGTTTTAAATCGATCTCAAAAACCGACGTGGACAAAAAGTCAGGCACTGGTGGTCAAACATACAATAATTTCATTTAATCATCAACCAACAAAATGCTTGCACTGCGATCAGGGTATGTTAGTGGATGTGATCGACAAATCCCGTCCCCAATGGGAACGCAGCAGAGAGCTGTTCTGTTTAAAATCTTTTCCCAGTCCCGATGTGTGTTTTTATACGGTTGAGAAAAAGTTAGTTGAAGAAATTGATCATTGCCCGGATGAGGGTAGTGAGTGGTGATTAGGCAAATAGGTAATTGAGTAATTTGGTAGATGGGTAAAGAGGTAATTGGGTAACTGGGTAATTGGGTAAATAGGTTAATTAGCAATTAGCAATTACCAAATTTCCGAATTACCCAACCTGGACAAGCCAGAACCAAAAAGAAATTTGCGGTCACAAAATCTGAACTCCCACAAAATCAAATAAAAAAATCTTTTTGGTGTCTGTTCCGTTTTTGTGTCCAAAATATTTTTGCTCTTTGGGCAAGAATTTAACTTTTTAGGTGCTAATTACCGAATCACCTTATTACCCAATTACCTTATTACCAAATTACCCAATAACCTAAAACCGACAACAAGGAGGATTAACAAAGGAAATGGCAAAGGGAATCACAAAACGTTCGGAGGATTATTCACGCTGGTATACCGACGTGATTGCGGCGGGAGATTTAGCCGATTATGCACCAGTGAAGGGCTGTATGGTGATCAAACCAAACGGCTATGCATTGTGGGAAAAAATGCAAGGGACATTGGATAAAATGTTTAAGGATTCAGGTCATGTCAATGCCTATTTTCCGCTTTTCATTCCAGAGAGTTTCATGAAAAAAGAGGCGGATCATGTGGAAGGATTTGCGCCTGAATGTGCAGTAGTGACCCATGGTGGCGGCAAAAGATTGGAAGAGCCGCTGATGGTTCGCCCCACTTCAGAAACGATTATCTGGAGCATGTATAAAAAATGGATTCAATCCTATCGGGATTTGCCGATTTTAATCAATCAATGGGCAAATGTGGTTCGATGGGAAATGCGAACCAGACTCTTCCTGAGAACGACCGAATTTTTATGGCAGGAAGGACACACTGCCCATGCCACTGATGAGGAAGCTGAAGAAGAAGCATTGAAGATTTTACAAATA
>Ga0209636_10002710_pt1 | contig 18080 bp, 17 predicted proteins | sample DeeMarSWOR152_54_FD_187464 | JGI IMG/M metagenome (GOLD analysis project Ga0209636, IMG submission 187464) | Marine sediment microbial communities from White Oak River estuary, North Carolina - WOR-1-52-54 (SPAdes) (version 2) | ecosystem: Environmental > Aquatic > Marine > Intertidal zone >... | reverse complement strand
CAGAAACCGATTTGATTTTTGACGTTCTCAAAAGCTTCGGCTTTCATTGAACAAGCCTCATGTAGACTCGCCTAGTCATGAAGGAAAGACGATATAGACTATTTCATCTTGGTTGTCCTCAGATAAGTCGTATTTCAAGTTCGCCACTATGTTTCCCGAGATAGACTCTCCCTTTCTGATTTCCCAAAGATGCTGTAAAAGATGACTGTGGAGACGATGTACAGAGAAGCGCATATGTAAAGTGTCATGTCCAGGAAGACGTTGTCCATGATGTATCCTGCAACCGGACGAGGAAGCGCATTGCCGATATTCCACGTAGCCCAAACGAGACTGTTTCCAGAAGCACGCTCCTCATCTCTCAACAATCCCATGAAGAAAGATGAAAACGCCGGGCCAACCATGTTCATTGAGATAACTCTAATAAGATACATGATGGAGGCAACTGAGAAGCTGGGGGAAACTGAGATCAAAAGTAAGACCAGGATAGAAGACGCTTGGGAGTAGACAATAGTCCTCACATTACCAATTTTTTCAGCAATCCTCGGAATAACCAGGAAGGCAATCGCCATTCCCAACTGCGAAACAGCGAATAGGATTCCTATCTCCGCGAGATTGACAGCGAATTTAAGCGTGAAATAATAGGAAAACCATGGTACCATGAATCCCGCGCCAAGTCCTATGAGACCTTGCGTTAGAGCAACCCATGAAACAACTCGCCAAGAGGTTATGTTTACCCATTTTGACGCGGTCAAGGACTTTTTTGTCTCTTTGACAGGTATTAGGGGAAATAGTGAGAGGAAAGCGGCAACCGCTGTTACAAGATAGACAGCTCGAATAGACTGAGGATAATCCATTCCATAGAAGGCGGTTAGAAAATCTGGAATCGCACCCATAACATATCCAATGACAGCACCAATTGCAAACCCGGCGGAGGACAAACCGAATGCATAGGATCTCTGTTTCTCTGAGGTCTTTTCTGCCAGAAACGGTCCACTCGTTCCCCAAGACATTGCCCAAGAAAGCCCTTTAATCAATTCCGCAACTGCGAACAAGATGATGTCAGTCACGAAAAAGTACATACCGAAAGAAAGGGCAGAAAGGACGGCGCTAGCTAAGAGGAAGGGTTTTCTCCCGTATCGGTCAGCCAAAATCCCGAAGGGAATCATTAGAATGGCCGAAGAAAGAGAGGAAACCAACATCAAAGTGCCGATTAACTCACCTGGTTGACCGATTATGCTTAGGTAGGGAGCGTAAGTGACATCAAGGAAACCAAACGTGACAGACGAGATGGCACCGGATAGGATCAACAGCTTTGCATCTCTTCCTAGGCCTGAGTAGGAAAGATAGAAACGCCTGACTCCTCGAGACATCCGCTCAAGAGAGATCAAGCGACCTAGGACAGGCATGGTTTCTCAGCACGTGATTCCTCAAAGGAACTGGTCGCGAAATATTAATCTGTTTATCACAGAAATCATGTGCGCATTGAAATCTCTAGAAAAAAGAGAAGCGGGATTGGTCTGCTTTTACAGGATTGATTCTCTGTTCAGCGGGAACGCCGTTGTAGCCCTTATATCGTCGGTTCCCAAAGCAAATTGTGTGACTCTGTTTAGGCCTATACCGCATCCTGAATGTAGGATTCCATGTTCTTTGTAGAACTCAAGGTACCATCTGAAATCTTCTATACTCCCGCCTTTTTCAACCAACTGCGCAAACATCGTGGAATCCATCAGTCTCCGATAGAGTTTTTCGTATCGGTATTCCCTTTCGGCTGCCCCCACAGCTTCTCCACTCAACGGCAGAAGCAGGTCTGCACTGTTTACGATCTTTGGATTTTCCTCGTTTTCTTTCATGTTGAAGAATTTTATGGCTTCTGGGAAATGCGTTATAAATAGAGGTCGGTTGCGGTTCATCTCAACAAGTTTCCTTTCATGTCGGCTCTTCAAGTCGTCGCCCCACTTGACTCCATCCTCTGCTAGTAACTCAACAGCCTCCGTGTAGGTTACTCTTTCGAAAGGCCTACGGAGTTTTCTGAGTCTTCCTACGTCTACATTCAAAAGCTGAAGCTCGTCCTCCCGCTCTCTATGTAAAGAGCTCACCATGGAACATATCAGACCTTCTATGTGCTCCAGTAGTTCCTTGAAGCAGCCTGCGAATTCTAGCTCAACCAGGGTGAACTCCGTCAAGTGCCGTTCGTCAACGGACGGCTCAGCCCTGAAGCTCGGTCCGATACACCACACTTTTTCAAGAAAAGGCGTTAGAACCTCTAAATAGAGTTGCGCTGTTTGACTGAGGTATCCCTTTTGTCCAAAGTAGTCTAACTCAAACATTGTGGCAACATTCTCACAGGCTCCAGTTGCCCTTGTCACGTGCGGAACAGCAACTTCGATGAACCCTTGCTCCTCAAAGTATTTTCTGGCTCCTTTCAAAAGGCTTGATTCGATCTTTACGATTGCGGACATTTCGCGTTCTGGAAGCAATCTGTATCTATCTTTTGTATTCTTGAGAAGACGAAGGCTGTCTCCTTTGTCTGCTTCAGAAGTCCGTTCCATCTCAATAATTTGGGTTTTCACGACCCACACCGACGATTCGAGCTTTAAACTTATAAAGTTTTTGAACACACCAGTGGAAACCACAGGTTTGCTTAAACGATGCACAACCTAAAGGTTAAATGCACACTCTCAGCACTGATAGAACTTCAGAGGTGGAAGCTTGAAGAAACACTTACTTCATGAAATGAGCTGGGTCGAGGCTAAGGAGTATCTTACTGAAAATGATATAGTAATTCTGCCAATAGGAGCCACGGAACAGCACGGTCCTCAAAATCCCCTTGGCACCGATCATCTAATCGCAAGAGCTGTGGCTGAAGAAACGGCGAAGCGAACTGGAACCCTTTGTCTTCCCGTGGTGCCTTTTGGCGTAAGTCCTCACCATCGGCAGTTTTGGGGGACAGTTTTCATTAAGGCAGGAGTCTTTAGAGAATATGTGAGGAATGTCTGTCTTTCCTTGAAGTATTATGGCGTCGAGAAAGTCGTGGTCGTAAATGGACACGGAGGAAATGCGAGTGCGCTCTTGGAGATGGCTAGAGAACTGAGAGAGGAAGGAATGTTCGTATCCATATTTCAATGGTGGAATGCCTCCGGAGAACTCCTACCAGATATCTTCAGCCCTGAAGAGAGACGGCACGCATCAGCAGAGGAAACATCCATGAATCTGACCATACATCCGCATCTTGTTGACATGAAAAAGGCCGTAGATGAAACGCCTCGAAAACCCACTGCTGAAACTAGAGGGCTCGTGAGTTGGATCTTTGACACCATAGACTACACGAACTCAGGCGTCTTCGGAAAGGCCTCCACTGCTTCAGCGGAAAAGGGAAAGAAGGTCTTTGAAGCAGTAGTCAATGAACTAGCGAAACATGTGGACACTGTTAAGGCCCTCAAGATAGAAGATTTGCTGCCAAAGCCTCCAGTATGATGATATAGCATACACGTGACATTCCCTCTGACAAACCAAGATTTTTAAGTTTCACCAGAAGTGTTACTACTTTGCCCTTCGCTATTGATGGGGTTTGACGAATTGTAGGCGGGGGTGTCCGAGTCTGGTCAAAGGAGACAGGCTTAGGACCTATACTATACACAAAATTCAATGATTACGATGAATTCTTCACGTTTCTACTAGTGGACAAACAACTAAGACAGAATACAGCCAAGGAACATGTGCGAGTGATCAAGCATTTCTGGGAGAATGCTAACCAACATCATATAGCACAAGTCACAGTGCATGACATCAGAGAATACCTATCATTCTACGTGAAGCAGAGAACTAGAAAGACATACAATAACATACTGTGTTCGCTGAAAAGATACTTTAGAGATTATCTCAGATCGAGTCATTTGGTGGAATCATTCGAGTTTGCCAACATAGATTACATTCCGCCTATAGCTCCAACAGATCAAGATGTCGAGACTTTCTATGACAATTTGTCAACACTGAGATTGAAGGCTATGTTTCTTCTCTTAGCTACAAGTGGTAGAAGACCACATGAGGTTCTAGAGCTACACAGACAAGACGTTGACTGGAATTTGCGAATGCTTAAGCCCACTAAGAGTAATCCTACAAAGAAGGTCTACTTCAGCTTCTTCAACGAAGAATGTGAAAAGGTCCTCAAGGAATACTTGAAGACAAGAACTGATGATGATCCTAGAATATTCACGACAAACATCAACCACATTGATGAAGCTTTCAAGAAAGTCTCTGACGGAATCAGTGTCAAAATGACCCCTAAAGATTTACGAGTGTGGTTTGCCTGCAAGATGGCAGATCTCGGTGTACAAGACCGATATGTAGATGCCTTCTGTGGTAGAGTACCCAGATCAGTACTAGCTAGACACTACACAGACTACAGTCCTGAAAGACTGAAACGAATATACGATAGAGCTAACCTGAAAGTACTCTCCTAACTCCCTCTTTTTTTCTGATACATGAATAAGAGATAACATAGTTCTAAGCTCAAAATAAGCTCTTTAGAGTAACTATCTAAGGCAATTATTAGGGCGAATACGATTGATAAGGTTAAAATCGTATTCTACACGCAAAATAATATACAGCTGTAAGAAAAGGGCAAAAGAGTCCTTAACCTCTTGAATACTTTCTTATTCACTCCGTAAATGAGAGTAAACATAGTAGATAAGCTCAAAATAGCCTCTATAGTTTCACTGAAACACCATTTTTCCTAGGGAAATAGAAAACATAGTGAAGTTAGTTTATTTCGTAGGGTAAATAACATACATCAGCTAGAAAAGGGGAAAAGAGGAAACAAGGTATATCTTCTAAAGAATAATGTACCTATTCAGAAAACGTGAATAATCCCTTCTTTTTTCATATCAAGTCCTCATATTCTTCAATGATGTTTCTGATTTCTTCTTCAACCTTCTCTACTATCTTCTTACCATTGTTTGTCAATTCATAGTATGTCTCATCAGGGTGAGGATATTCCTGCATACTCTTCACCAAATCGAGTTTCTCAAGAATCCTGAACGTTCTTTTATAACTGACTTTCTCACTATGTGTAAAATCCCAATAGGGCTTACCTTTCTCACAAAAGGACAAGATTGTAGTGGCAACATAATATCGTTCAGGGAAACTTATTCCATTAGCACTTCTTAAGAACCATTGGTATGCTTTTTCTGGACGAGATAAATATAGTAGAATCTTTTTCATTCTATTTGTGATTTTCATAGATAGAATATATGGAAGCGCATTAAGAAAAGTGTTTCACATTGTGAAGATTAAAATGTCTAGCACATATATTACATGTTTTGACCTCTTATGAAAGTAGAAGTGGAAACATTCCTCAATGGGAACCTTAAGGAAAAGATAGTTTTTGAACCTAGTGTGAATTTCTGGATGCACTACGACCCTAAGAGAGATATTTGGTATGCCACTTGGGTTCCTAGAGAAGACGAAATTGAACTAATAGCCCTTACATATCTGGGTGTAGATGGGATCAACGGTTTTCTAAAGAGACTTAGAAGAAAGAGTCATGCATAAGAGAACATGGTAAGGGTAGCTACGATGACCTCTCACTATTGTTCAGAACGAATCTACTTCTACTCATACTGTTCTTCCATAGTTATCTTCCAGTATTAGCAGGTCTACTTCGTTAATGATTTCGTTTCCGTCTATATCACAAGTTTCATCCCAGTTAGGACTACTGGGTGAAGCTCCGTAGGCTTTGCTGAAGTTGTATAGTTCATTTATGTCAACGGTTAAATCATGATCAACATCCCCAAGAATGTAGGGTTTTAGAATTCCAAAGGTTGAAAGATGTGTTGTTTCACCACAGATCAGGTTATTCTCTGTGTCCACCCATGTAATAATTGATTCCCATTGAGTTAAGATTTCATTCCATTGCATAAGTTCTAGAGCTTCTTCTTCTTGTAGAGTAAGGTCTGTGTCATTATAGGCGATACAGAGAGTGATCGTTCCAGCATAACCTGCTGTAGTGTTGATATCATAGTATAATGGAGGATCATTAGCCAGCTTGAAACCTTCTTCTGGATCTGGACCTGAGGTTGTTACGTTGCAGACATCGATCGATCGCATAGAAGTTTCTTTCTTAAGTCTTTGGTAGAAGTTGAAAATGAATATGGATTAACAATAACACTTCTGTCAACTCTTCGGGACTTCTAAGCTAAACGGATTAGGCGTTGACTATGGAGACGTAAGCGTGATTGTAAAACTTTATTTGCATAATCAGGTAAATGTTAAATACTCTAATACCTCATATATGTCAAGAGAGGAGAAAGGAGAAAAAAGAATGAAGCTCAAAGAGTTTATTATTCTTGCTTTGTTGTTTGGCTTGGCAATTGTGAAGTTTCCTGTAGCGAAAGCTCCTACTATAGACCTTGCAATAACGAGTGTAGAATACACTGGCACGGAGTATTCATGGATTACCGGGACCTTGTTAAGTGTCACAGTCCACCTAGAAGTCTTCATTGAAAATGTTGGTGCCGAGACCATCGATGAAATTGAGTTATATTATGGAAGTACGCTTGTTCATGAATCCGCTCTAAGTGCATACTTGAACAACCCTGGAATGCTATGGTCAGGACCACCCCTCAGTTCTTACACCAGAATTGACCACCCGATAGGGTATTTTCCTCATTTGATTCTTCCTCCCGGAGAGAACCGCACCTATTACCCTATAATCTCTTATATAGATGAATTTTCCGACGGTCAAAGTGAATATGCGGTTGGAACATGGTATGCTTTTCATTACATATGCTTCAATGACGACAACTATTATAACCATCTTCCGTGGTGGGCGTCTACTCCGCAGGATGGGACGGTAGGCTTACCCCCTGTGACGCCTTCCTCGGTCGGTGGAATAGTTGCTCCAGTTGATAAGCTTGGTTTGTTGGCTCCCTACATCGGCTTAGCCTCAACAATCATTGCGGGGACAATTGCAACGGCTATCTACGTTAAAAGTGTTAGACATCAAAAGAAGTAATAGAATGCTATCCTTTCAATTCCCCTCTTTCTTGTAATAATGAAGAAGCCACAGTTCGCTAGACTAGTTCAAAAGCCATGAACTCTTCATCTTCAGGATAGATTTCTCTAACCATTCTACGTAACTGCAGGTAAAATACGCTCATTTCTTGGAAAGTTTCTCCACTATGTTTTCCAAGTATTCCAGTACTTGTTTTGCAGCCTCTTCCGTTTCTTCGGATGAGTATATGGCTTGCTCCTTAGGAGACATCCCATCAAGAACGTGGGGAAGGATGTTTCTGTTTTCTGGAAACAGTTTTGGCATCATTTTCACAAATTCCAGACCCAAGGTGGTTTTCAACCATTCTCCTTTCACTGGCCCAGGTGCAATAGTATGAGCTAGCATTCTAAAGGTAAACAATGTCGAAACATCTTGTACAAGCTGCTTCGAATACTCCTCATCCGATACGGAGGAGTTCCTAGCAAGCTTTGCGGCATACATGACAACGTATTTAGAGAGCACATGAATCAAGACAAAGCTCTTCTCCACATCATCCAGGGATTCATAGACCAGTTGATAGAGAAATCGCTTCGTTTCTGTCTCTGGAACGATTTTGATTTTGGCTTGTTTTTTCAAGCCCTTCAATCTGTCACTCAAGACAGGTTTAGAAAGCTCTGTTAGCTCAAGAAGATCACTGAAACTTCTATCTCCATCGTTCAGGGTATTTAGGATTCGTTGTTCACTTTCTTGCTTTTTCCATTGCTGATATGTAAATGACATTCCTAGTCACATACCTAAATCTAGTTAGGAACATAACCTTTATATAAAAGCTTCGCCAGTATGAGGTTAGGAAGCTTACTGCAGTAATGTTCCTTAAAATAGAGGGAGGTTGAAAAAACATTTCAGATATTCCAGACGAATGGAATTACCAAAGCATAAAGCAGTTTGCCAGAAGCAATGATAATTCTATTGAAGATCTAATAGTCTTAGCACCCCAAAATGATCCGTACTACATTGGCACACAAGCAGAGATAAGACATGCCGAGTGGGTTGCTGCAATCGTTGAGCAATTCCTAGAAGAGAGAGGAAGAACCAAGGTTCATGACAGAGCTATACACTACTACATCCTATCAAGAACCCTTGAGAGACCTATAGGTAGAAATGAACGGAGAGTTTTCAGAGGCGATTCCAACGATTTTGCATGGGTCATGAAATCTATACAAAATGCTAGAATCTTGGGTTATCTATCGTGGTCTTGCATAGAGGACAAGAAAAACCCTGAACTCATTAAGAATGCTAGCTATTGGCAACATGATGCATTTGAGGATGTGGCTATCACTCCAGAAGAAATAGCAAAAAAAATCAGTAAGGAATTCTATCCGTTCAACCAACAACTCCAGCAAGCATACCATGTTGAGATCTGGACTGAGAAGACTACCATAAATGACATTCTTGAACCAATAGGCACAACATACAATGTCAACATTCAACCCTTTAGTGGACAAGCAACTTCTACAAAAGTCGCCGAACTTATCGAGAGAATCTACCATATAAACAAACCAGTTAGAATCCTCTACATCTCAGACTACGACAGCTATGGTCACAATATGCCCGTTTCTTGCGCTAGGAAGATAGAGTGGTTTCTAGACACTATGGATTCTGAGCAAGATGTTAAGCTAGAGAAAATCCTGCTGACAGGAGAACAAGTAGAGAGGTATGAGCTACCTGCAGCTCCAGACTCGAGAAATAAAGTTGAGATAGATGCTCTTGAGGTTTACTATCCTGGTGAAACTGAAAGAATAGTGAGAGCTGCTGTCTCCAGATACGTAGACCTAGGATTGAAACGAGAAATTCTCGATAGAAATGCTACAGTACGGAGGGTAGTCTATGACGCTATCATGGAAAACGAGGAATTCATTGGAGAGAATTAATAGAAAATCTGAATCTCGAAGAAGCAGAGCAAATGTTCAACGATCTACTACCAAGTGCAGAAACAGTGGAAGAAGCCAATGAAGCACTCTATGACTCAAGCAGAAACTACCTAGAGCAAGTGAATAGGTTCAGACAACACTTGCACAGTAGGGAAGACTAGACTCCTCACAGAAATGCACTGCCACACAATCTCCCCCCCTTTCTCTGTTTTGGTGGAGACAATTGTGAGCTCTTGTCCAGATGATCTGGAAGATACTCTCATCAGCGTTCTTTCAGAGCGCACAGTGTGCATAGCTCGTGAGATTAACGACAGGGCCTATTATGAACATGGTGTTCCCTTCGAGTCCTTTATGGCACTCAGACAAACTAGGGATGGACTCATCGAGTGGGGAACAATCAGAGAAGTTGTTAGAGACTCACCCTACGGCAAACCCTGTAAGTTTTATTATCTAACAAATGCTGGTGATGTTGGTCGAATGATCAAAACTAAGCAACGGATGCTATTTGAGTATTCTGAACATACAAATGAAATTGGACATTTCGGTGAACAACTAGTTGCTGAAGCTGCACACAAACTAGGATTTACAGAAATTTTAGTTAGAAAACGTGCAGGGAAAAGAGATGTTGATGTATTATGTAAAGATCGAAGTGGAGACTTCTACTGGGCAATTGAATGCAAGAACCGAAGGCAAGAGATTAATGTAAATGACATTGAGAATGCCTCCGATAAGGCTAAGCAAGCGTCTTCACGATGGAACTTAGAGTTTGTCAAGCCAGTAATGGTATCCAGTTCAATCTTCGAAAGAATCCCAGACAACCCTATTCTTCCAATAATTCGGACAGGATATGTCTACGTCCCAAACAGAGATTTCTTCTATGAATACAAGAGGGCATTAGGCTCATGGTATCTTGAATCAGTCTATAGTGTACCTGATGACTTAGTTGGGCTCATAGATAAAGGACTAAGAGAATAAGCTCATTTGCCTATAATGGTAGTAGAAATAGTATATAGTAAGAGAGATTTCAGAGAAAGAAGCTTTTTTGAGGATTTTCGAATTCCTTCATATGTGTACGCCAACAGTTGAAAACCTCCTTTGAGAGGAAAAAAGCGAACTTGCTACGGAGCGAACAACGGGCTGCATTAAGAGAATGCGATTTCCACCAGTCAAGTTTACGTGAGGTAGTTTAATTAGATGCTTTTCCGAATCCAATAGTTGAAAAAGAGATGGCTATTGAAATTCTGTCGGGTAGCAAAATACGTTCCAGAATTTTGGAGATTCTTCTCGGATTATACCTTCATAAGGTAAATCCTGAATTTCCTAAACTCTATATATTGAGCCCTTGGCTTTCGGACCCTCAGATAGGGTTTGGAGAGGTTGACTCTATACGGAAAGATCTTCTGCGGCGCCACAACATCGACTTTCCACATCGTTACAACATAGAATCGGTGAATCTAGCTTACGCCCTTTTGCTACTTAGAATCTATTATGGTGTTGAAATAAACATAGTAACTCTACCTCCTGAATACCCCTATTACAACAAAAAAAGAGTATCACCGACTAAATTACTCCTAGACTTTTTGGATGAAATCGGATGCAACATCTTCTTAAATGCTCAGCTACATGCTAAGCTCATACTATCTAACGATTTGGCTCTATTAGGATCCTGCAATCTATCGAAATCAGCTTTGTACGACAAAGAAGAATTGGCAGTTTGCATCAATGACATAGATAATCTACGCAAGCTTGAAGATCATGCTATGAATATCATTCGTCTAAGCCAACCATCTGGCTTTACAAGTATGCACTGGTCAGGCTACGATAAAATACACAGAGACGCTAAGGGAGAATATGGGGCTCCTCCCAAATACAAGTTTACGAGAGGTTGGCTTCTTGAGAAGATAATTGAATGGACGGTTGGCAGATACAAGACAATTCTGGTCCCCCCTGCTCTGCATTCTTGTGTTTTCATTTTCTTCGAAGAGGCGAAATCATTTCATGCTATAGCAAACAGCATCTCTTCAAACTTGGATGCATTCTACATGCGTAATATCGAAAAACTCCTAGCTATTAGCGGAGACCCATACAAACTTCATCTAGCAACCACCACATCTACAAGCGACATTTATGATGTTTTTCTTAATCTGTCCTCTGTTGAACTATGGCAAGAAATTCAAAGATGGCGCAAAGACGAAACAAGGTGGGGTGGAGACCCCTTCATGAAGGTTCTCGGACTTGCCAACATTGGTTGGGTCAATCTCGAACGTGGGAAAATGCCATCTCCTCGATCGTTGAAATGCGCCTTAGATTACATTAAAGAGAATCTTGCACGAGAAAGCGTACCGACAATAAAATTGAGAATCAAATCCTTGGATTAGCGTTGGCTACTGTACTTTCTGACTGCTGCAACTTCGTTTAGACCTACTACTATTCTATACGTATGCAACCTATCCAACTACTAAGTGCCCCTTTTTTCTGTTTATCTAATTCTGACTTGAATTTTAGGCAAGAGACTAGTAGATCACTAATAGGAATTCCATGTGAAACACTATACACAACAGTTAAATGCCTAGACTATACAACTTTCTATACACAACAATTAGGAGATAAGAAAGACTTGCCAAGAGTACAGTGTGTCAAATGTGGAAGAACAGGTAACCTAACAACAAAGAAGACCAAGAGTCATGGAACAACCTATGAGTACTACTACGTCCAACATTACATAAAAGAAACAGATAAAATAGAATGGTGTTACTTAGGCAATTACGAGAAGCTACCACAAGAATACAAAGATGAACTAGGACAGAATCCTATACACGAAGAATCTAGCTATACACAAAACTATACACAAACAAGCAGTAACTCAAAGAAGCCTAAAATGAGCCTAGAATCGCAGAAGAAGGGCGGGGGTGTCCGAGTCTGGTCAAAGGAGACAGGCTTAGGACCTGTTGGCGAAGGCCTGCGTGGGTTCAAACCCCACCCCCCGCACCACCGGAGGCACTGAGTAGAAGGTTCTTCCACAAACGCTAAAAGCAGGGCACATCCATGACGTAAAGAGATGATTCAGATGAAGAAGGCAGTTTTTGCTTATTTCACGATTTTGTGTTTGCTGTCCACAATGCTTCTGATGGGATTGGCGTCTAACATTCACCCAGTCGAGGCAAGCGGAACCATCCACATTGAAGCAGACGGAACTATTGACCCTTCAACAGCACCTATCTCCACTGCTGACAATAATACATACACCTTCACTGACAACATAAACGAGTCCATTATAGTGCGGAGAGACAACATTGTTGTAGATGGGACAGGCTACACCCTCCAAGGAACAGGAAGCGGAACAGGAATAATCTTGAATGGAAGAGGCAACGTCACGATTAAAAACGCAAACATCAAAAACTTCGAGTATGGCATATGGCTCCGTGAGTCTTCAAACAACAGCATATCTGAAAATAACATACAAACAAATGAGCAACACGGCATCTTGCTCGTCCATTCTTCAAACAACAACATTTCCACAAACACCATGGAAAACAACGCATACGGCATCAGGCTCTATTATTGCACAGATAACAGCATATTCAGAAACAACATAACATACAACTTGTCGTTTGGCATCAATTTAGAGAGTTCTTCACACAACAGAATATTTCGAAACAACATCACGAAAAACGGACGGTATCAACCTGGATCCTGCCCTGGCATTTATCTGCAGCAATCCAAAGACAACGAAATTTACCATAACAACCTTGTAGACAACGCCCCTAATGCAAGTGTTCAAAAAATGACAACGGGCTCAGACGGCGAGCGAGTATGGCATCCTAATACTTGGGATGATGGTTATCCTTCTGGCGGAAACTATTGGAGCGACTATACAGGTGTTGACTCGAACCATGATGGAATAGGGGACACACCATACATTATCGATGAAAACAACACGGACAACTATCCATTCATGGGCATATTTTCCGACTTCAACGCCACTTCAGAATATCACGTTCAGACGATCTGCAATTCCACAATATCTGATTTCCAATTCAACGGCACGGCAATAATCTTCAATGTTACAGGTGAAGATGGAACCATGGGCTTTTGCAGAACCTGTATCCCCACCGCCGTGATGAACGACACCTACACCGTGCTCGTCAATGGCACAGAAGTTCCGTTTAGTCTACTACCATGCTCCAATAGCACCCACAGCTACCTCTACTTCAGCTACTCTCACTCAACACAAGACGTCGTGATAATTCCCGAGTTGCCATCAGTCCTCATCGTGCCGCTGCTCATGACGCTCACGCTTGGTATCGCTGTGCTACTGAAGAAGAGAAAACTCTACATGAGGAAAGATTCTCAACTCACATAGATGACATGCATGCAAATGAAGAGACGGCTGAGATGAAGAAGGTTGTTTTCATTCCCTTAACAATTCTGTGTCTGTTAACTTTAGTGCTTCTGATGAGATTGACTTTTGATATTTATACGGCCGAAGCAAGTGAAGTGCGTGTGGGTGTCAAGGCTGGCGACTGGATAAAATGTGAGTATTCCATTACTGGTTGGCCTGCTGGAACACCATCCCCCGAGTGGCTGAAAGTGGAAATTCTGGACGTTGAAGAAACGAGAGCCACTATGCGAGTGACGATGCATATGTCTGACGGAACAGAGCAGAGCGACACCGTGAATGTGGATGTTGTGGCTGGCAGCGGAACCTTCGACACCCTCTTTGGAGGTATCATTCCAGCCGACTCGAAGGTCGGAGATTCACTCACCATTGGGGGTGACGGATTCACGTTCAATGTAACAATAGATGGCGAGACCACAGGAACTTATGCTGGAGCAAACAGAAGAGTAGTCTATGCAAGTTTCTCCCAGTATGGAACTGAACTTACATATTACTGGGATAGGCAGACTGGAATCATCGTAGAAGCCTCCACAACATCAGGGGGAATGACCGCAATAGCTAAGGTAACCGAGACAAACATGTGGGAGGCTGCACCTTTGTGGACGCAGTGGTGGTTCTGGATAGTGATGGGCATAGCCGTCGTAGCGTTGGCTGGAGCCGTCTACCTGAAGAGAAGACCGCCACCAACGGCAACAACTTCTCTACCTCCACCAGAAGGCGTCGAGCAATCAGAATGAAAGGATGAATCGTATAACAGCAGACGATGGAAGCAAGTCTTTTATGCTTCTTTTGGATTTAATCGGCTGTGTCGTCTGTTAGACGACAAAAGAGGAGTGTGAAATATGAAAGACAGTTCACAGAAGAGGAGTGGCTTTCTTGGTGCAGCGTCTTTCGGCAAAGAAGGTGCTGTGGGTTCAAACCCCACCCCCCGCACACCCTCAGCTGAATAGAGATCTTCTCCACAAACGCTAAAAGCCGAGCACATCCATGCTGTAAAGAGATGATTCAGATGAAGAAGACTGCCTTCACTTCCTTCGTAGTTTTGTGTTTGTTATCCACAGCATTTCTAATGGGATTGGCGTTCAAGATTCAACTAGTGGAATCAACTTGGACTGAAACTATCTATATTCGGGCCGATGGAAGCATAGACCCCCCAACAGCACCGATTCAACGAGACGGAGACACGTACACGTTGACAGATAACATTTTTGATGAAATTGTGGTTGAGAGAAGCAACATAACAATTGATGGAGATGGATGCACGCTTCAAAGCCCTAAGCTTGACTGGCCGGGTGGAACAGGCTTTAACTTAACTAGCATAAGCAATGTTGCAATCAAAAACACAAACATCAAAGGCTTCCGCTATGGTGTCTATCTCTACAACTCGTCTAACAACAAGATTTCAGGAAATGAAATAACAGGAAGCAAAGTAATATCAAGTGGGGATTTTTGCGTCTGTATATTGAGCTCATCCAACAACACAATCTTGGGAAATAGCCTAAAAAACAGTGGCAGAGGTGTCTATCTTGACACATCTTCCAACAACACTGTTTCAAGGAACGACATAAGAAACAACCATGGCGGAGTCCGTCTCGGTGTGGGCGCATCCAACAACTTGTTTTATCATAACAACTTTGCCAACCAATACCGATTAAACCCTGAGGTGTACACGTACGACGGTCCGACGAACAGTTGGGATGATGGTTATCCTTCTGGCGGAAACTACTGGAGCAATTATGGGGGTGAGGATCAAGATGGTGACGGCATTGGTGACACACCATACATTATCGATGAGAATAATAAAGACCGTTATCCACTTATGAACCCTTGGAGACCGCCTGTCGAACATGAGCTTGTTGTGTCAATAACGGCTCCAGCCTCTTTACAGCTTGATGACTCAACATCACTCAATGCAACCGTCACGAACCAAGGGTCAAATAACGAGACCAATGTGGAGTTGCTGCTCCTTATCAACGGCACCATAATTGACTCAACAACGATTCCTCTTCTGCAATCGGGGAATTCTTACACACTCAGCTACTTATGGACACCTGCCGCTGAGGGAACATACAACGTGACAGCCTATGTGCATCCGGTATCTGGCGAAACATCAATAGAAAACAACCAAATGAGCAAACTTGTGACTGTTTCAGCTTTAGCTCCTCCTCCTGCTACGCAAGTGACTGTTAAGGCGGGTGACTGGATAAAGCACGATTACACAATCATTGGTTGGCCTCCTGAGACACCATACCCAGAATGGCTGAAAGTGGAATTTCTGAATGTTGATGGGACAAATGCCACTGTAAGAGTGACGATGCACATGTCTAATGGAACAGAATATGATGATACTGTGCTCGTGGATGTTGTTGCTGGTGGTCAAGCTCTTGGACTCTCAGGGCTTGTTATTCCTGCCAATATGACGGTTGGAGAGACCGTATTCATAAGTGGTTATGGTGATGTAACAATCGATGACGAAGTTACAAGAATCTATGCGGATACGTTCAGACCCACAGTCTCTGCATTCATTTCGCAGCATGGAAACCTAATCACCTACTATTGGGACAAGCAGACTGGAGTCTTGGTGGAAACATACCTTCAGACTTCAGGCGGTATGAGGTCAAATTCTGAGGCGACAGAGACAAACATGTGGAAGGCATCCCCCTCTCAACCAAGCGAACAAACCCTTGAGGTTTACAACACAATAGAGAGTCTTCCTTCTGGATCCGTTGCGATTCTCAGTTTTGACTTTGGACCGTCCACTGTTTCAGAGAACAAACCCCAAGCGAAGGCTTTCCTTTCTCATTGTAGACGGCGTGGGCTTAGAGTCGTTGCCTTAGCCTTTTGGGGTGCGGGTGGTGCTCTGGCCCATGACATAGTAACAGAAGTGTATGGCGAAGGATTTGAGAATAGCGTGGAGTATGGAGAAAGCATAGTATGCCTTGGCTACGTTCCAAGCGCTGAGGTTGGCATGCAAACATTCGGAGATGACACTTGGGATGCAAAAGGCACTGACCACTATGGAACAGCAGTGGCGAATTTATCCTTGATGCAAGAAGTGAGAAGTGCAGAGGACTTCGACCTGTGGATTGAACTGACCTGTGGAAGTCCCGGCGAACAGCAAGTAATACAGTTTGTGCAGCAGCGCCATCATGGGGAGAATCCAGATTGGCCGGACACTGGATATATGCCCCTTGTTGTTGGTGCGACAGCAGTCAGTGTCCCTGGAATGATGTTCTTCTATGAAGCTGATCAGATTGTTGGAATCCTGAACGGGCTGGTTGGAGCCAATCAATACGAGTGGCTTCTAAGCTTACATGCATTCGATGTTATTTGGGATGATGTTAGTTATCCTGTTGTGGTGCAGAGCAACTCTACTGTCTCCGATTTCGTCTTTAGCCAAGCCGAACAGGGAATCAGTTTCAACGTTGCAGGGGCACTCGGAACGATTGGCTACTGCAACATTACTATCCCAAAGTCCCTGCTTTGGGGAAACTACACAGTCTACGTTAATGGAACAGAAATTCCGTATACGACAACGAACAATTCTACACACACATTCCTGCATTTCACGTATAGCCTAAGCACAAAGGCTGTCTTCATTCATGCGACAGAGGTAATTCCAGAGTTTCCAGCAGCTCTAATCTTGCCGTTGCTCATGGCGCTCACGCTTGGCATCGCTGTGCTCTCAAGGAAGAAAAGACTCTACACGAAGACCAGCTGACTGGCTGGCTTTGGACACGGCTGGTGGAGACGACACAGCAAGTTCTTCAAATTAAAAGCAGCCCCACCTTCATCTTCTGGAGTGTGATGTGGCCGTGAAAAATCGGCACGGCAAATCAGAGAAGAGCAAGGGTTTTCTTGGTGCAGCATCTTTCGGCAAAGAAGGTACTGTAGGTTCAAACCCCACCCCCCGCACTATAGATGAACATCACACACCCGCATATTCCAAGTTCTATGGCAGATGAAAAAGGATGATTATCCAGAGCAGGCTCACGAAGCGCCTCAAGAGCACCCGCCAAAATCTTGATTGTCTCCTCATGCGTAAACAGATCCCGACTCTTTACCGCAGTTGTGGTGGAGGAAATTTTCCGTCCCACCTCCACAACTCCAAGCCGCGTCAGCTTCATCTCAATGGCGCGTGCAAAGTAACGGCTTAGAGGAGGCGCCCATCCGCGTCACAATGATGTTAGCAGATCGATCACATGAGAATGTTTGCCGCGCTCGCTAGCACGGTAAACTTCTTAAAGCAATCTGTACATTGGCGAGCTAATATGCATTCGGGAAACGTTGTCCACACGCAGAGTCAAGGAGTCCCTATCGTTCTCACAGGGTCGGCCACGGACATGAGCGACTTCAACCTTAGTCCCTTTCGGGCATTCACCGGAGGCTTTCCAACCGGCATCGTTCCCCGAATCCTACTCAAAAAGTATTGGTATCCGCCTGTGCCCGATAATGGGGACGGCTCTGCCAAATATGCGCCCTATGGAATGCGGAAAATTGAGGCGCTGCTAATTAAGGAATTTGGCGTGGAAAATGTTGCCGTTGTGCATCCGGATAACCTCAACCAAGTTGTCGGACCGAAAACGAGAGTCATCGGCATATCTTCGATGGAGCCAGCCGGAATCGGTTTTGTCAGCCGCACGTACACCTCTCTTGTGGGCTTTGGCGGAGAACCCGTGGCAGCTGCGGAATTCAAAGATTTAGTAGAAAAGCTAATTCTGCAAAGGAGGAACGCCAGAATAGTCCTCGGGGGCTCAGG
>Ga0209636_10002709_pt1 | contig 18080 bp, 17 predicted proteins | sample DeeMarSWOR152_54_FD_187464 | JGI IMG/M metagenome (GOLD analysis project Ga0209636, IMG submission 187464) | Marine sediment microbial communities from White Oak River estuary, North Carolina - WOR-1-52-54 (SPAdes) (version 2) | ecosystem: Environmental > Aquatic > Marine > Intertidal zone >... | reverse complement strand
ATGGTGGAGATTAAAGGTTGTTATCTTCAAATATAGATTAGTCTTATGTATGCTGTTTATCAGTGAAGCATCATCTTCTCTTCGTATTTCTTGAGGTGTTGTGTGGCTTCAGAGATGTCCATGAAGAGCTTGCTCACTCGTTCCACATCTTTGATCCTGATGTCTTTGCGTTTAGCGCTTTTAGCGTTTTGAGCAGCTAAACTTAGTAATTGAACTGAGTATCGTAGCGATGTCTTGGCTCCGACTTCTGTGATCTTTTCTAACGCATTTTCCTTGATGTTTATCTTCTCCTCTTTGGATCGTATTTTCAGAATTTCACGAATGCTGTCAGCGTCGTATTCTTCTGTTCCGATGATTACTGAGCGATCAACGAGGTCTAGAGGGAAGCCCATAGGACTCTTAACATCAGTGCCTCGGATTGTGGTGACGCCGCGATTTGTGGCCAAGATGATGATGGGTACAAGCTCGCTTTCGATGGCTCTACCTAAGAAGCTGAAGGCTTCCAAGTCTAGGAGGTGCGAGTCATCAATGAATAAGACGCCTGGATGTATGAACGCTTTTTCTTCATCCACCATCTTTTTAACTGCGTCATCCACGGCTGTGCGAACTTCAGTGTCTATCTCCTTAGTCTCTGCACCTCCCATAAACATGGAGAAGATTCCTCCTCCCATTCTTTGGCGGGCGTTAATCTCGTCCATGTCCGCCAAGGTTAAGGTGTAAACAAATTCCTTCTCTTTAAGCACTTTGCCTTGAGGACGAGGGATTTTTTTCCTTGTGTCAATGTCATAGGTTTTTCCTTTTGTGCTTTCCATGCCTATGCCAAGGTTAACCACTCTTCCAGTTTCAGCGTCGATTTGTATTACGTATCCTTCTGATATGTTCTGCTGGATAATTTGTTGAGCTATGCTTGATCCTGCTTCGATGGTTTTCTCCTCATCCTGAGTTTTCAGGGTAAGTCTGATGCTTTCGGGAACCTTTTGATAAGGATTGTAGGGATGGGGAGCGGTTCTTATGTCCATGCCAGTGAGTTCTCCTTCGTAGACCTTGCGCATCTCATGAATCTCCACTCCGATACATTTTCTCATAGCTCCAATGAGAATCTCTGTTTTCTTGCGTTCACTACTGTATATCTCGCTTCCACTTATCTGAATAAAAGGTACATTTGCACCTAATTCCTTAGATATCGCCACCGCAATCGCCGTCTTTCCTGTTCCAGGAGGACCCGCAAAAATCACCGTTTTACCGCTTAACTTTCCCTCCTTTATCATTTGGATGACGAGACCGGCAGCTTCCCTAGCCCTCTCCTGTCCAACCATTCCATCCTTTATTCTCTCCGCTTTCAAGTTTTCGTCTAAACCTAAACCCTTAATGTGAGTGTGGGCTCCAATTCTTTCAAACTTTGTTGCTGGACGTGTCGGCAACTCTTTGATTGACGCCATAAACTATAACACTCTCCTGTAGAACAGTGAAATCGCAACTAAAAAGAAAGAACTAAAATATAAATTTCACCTCGCTCCTTCCCTAGTTTTAGAATATGGCTTCTCTGTCTAACAGGTAGTTTAGGATTGTTATGCATGAGGCTGCTAGGTATGGTTGCTTTTCAAGTGAGACTTTTTCACCGTAGCGCAAAGCGAAACCTTCAACTTTCTTCGGCAAACCAATGTGGTCTCCTAAGACAAAAACAGGATTCTCGCCTATGTCCACCTCCAGAACGTCTTTTCCACCTTCCTCAAGAACATAAATAGGCGCTTCATCTGCTTTCTCTTTCAACAGAGCCTCAAAACTCTTTTTTTCAATAAATATACCTGGATGCGACATGCCAGACAAAACTTTCTTGAGAATCCCCTTCCAAGTTTGCTGGTCTGTTCGTACATCTCTAAGTGTTGCGCCGTCAATCTTTAAATGTAAGGGTGGCGTTGGCGGTCCACTTAACAGTGCATGGAAGACAACGTTTCTGCGGATTCCGTGGGAAAGGAACAAGCTAGCTACGATACATTCGTGCACAACATCTAGTCTTCCAGCATCACGCAGACTTTTGAATTTTGAATCTGTTCCGCCCTTACGCGAATACAAAACAAACTCTCGCATCCTAGATCAAACTCGCCAAATTCACTTTCTTTTTTGAACAGTTTAACATTTCCTATGTCTGTGACATATTCAAACCCGGCTTCTATCAACTGTTTTGCTTCTTCAACTTTCGTTGCAGTTTTGCAGATGTAATCGTCGCTTTCAAACTTCACGAGTTACGTGTATATAAGAGTGTTCTGGACCCGTCTGTGACCGAGCAGTTGCATGATGTGTACATATCTTTGGTCTTGCGCTTTGCCGAGTATTCGAATCTTGGTGATTGTGGAAGCTAGTCTTTCCCTCAGCATGCCTACAGCTCGCGTGCCCCGACACCTTAAGGTTTTGAACATCACAAGCTTCATACACGGCTGCAAAGACGCCTAACTTTGAAATGTATTCGAGAATCAACTTCAAGCAATCTACAAGCACACGCTCTCTATTTCAACCCGTCATACATAAATGACTTGCAAAAAAGAACAATACATGCAAATAGTGAGTTACTACAACAAGTGAAACAAAAATTGTGCACAGACTCAAACCAACATAGACTTCATAGAAAGAAGCCTCCACAATTGCTTAAGTTCTACTGAGAGCTTTCTGTAGATGTGTTGCTCATATGTACAAGACAGATTTGCAATTCAGAAGATTTAATTCTGATGCAACAGGAAATTTTAAGGTAATGAAGCCTTCATTAATTTTCAAATCGTTACTGAAGCGTCAAGGATACTCTGAGAAAGCAGTTAAAGAAATTTGGAAATGGTATGATTTCTCAGATAAGAAAGGAGTTGCAAGCTTCTAATTCCAAAACATAGAATGTTGTTCCCAAAAAGCTTAAGGATTCAAGAATATTTATTCGTTTTCACAAAGGATGGTAAATATGGCTAAAGTTATGATCATTTACTATTCCAGATCTGGAAATACAAAGAAGATGGCTGAGTTCATTAGTGAAGGAATGAAAAAAGAAGAAGCTATTGATGTGGAAGTAAAGTCTGTGCAAGAGTGTAGAGTTGAAGAGTTACTTGGTGCTGATGGCATAGTAATTGGTTCTCCAACCTATTATGGATCTATGGCTTCCGAGGTGAAGAAGCTATTAGATGATAGTATAAAGCTTCACGGAAAACTTGATGGGAAAATTGGAGGAGCCTTCTCCTCTTCAGGTAGCATAGGGGGAGGTAACGAGACAACAATTATGGACATCTTGAAAGCATTGTTAATCCATGGTATGATAGTTCAGGGGACTCCAAAAGGTGACCATTACGGACCTGTTTCCATCGGAAAACCTGATGAAAGAAGTAAAAGACTGTGTACAGAGTACGGTCGGAGAATAGCTAAACTTGTGTTAACAACAAGAAGAGAGCTATAACGGTCATTAAAGGCAAAGTTGAAGGCTTACAGAGAAAATATAAGACTTAATGTTCTGAGATTAATTAAAATAGAAGTTTCTTGCATATCGAGTCAATATGGATAGAGAATTCTTTTTGACGATAGTGACAGCACTTGCCATCATATTGATACTAGCAGTTGCTATCTCCATCTTAGTAAGCTCTCCTGTATTGTTAGTCTGGTTAGCAGTGTTTGTCTTCATCATTCTTGCTCTCATTTTCATCTTCAGATCCATATTTACTAAGGATGATGTTAGTAGTCTATAGAGAAGCAAGAAAACAAAACTATCCTCTTTTTATGTTTATTCCCGAAACCAAGTTTCGAATAAAGCTTTACAAACATTCTATAGGCTTCATAGAAAGAAAAGAGCCTACTGTTTCACGTGTAACATTTACTGATTACAAATACTAATCTTCACTTCTTAAATCAAATATTCAGCAATTGATGTCTTGAGAAGAGGGTTAACTGATTGAAGATTGAGCATAAAAAAACTGTTAAAAATACCAACTCATTAAGAAGTACTTCCAGAGAAGAAAGGAAAAGAGAAGCAAGTGAACCATTGTACCTAACCAGATATGAATAAATAATTTCAAATATAGACAATACACATACACCCACACATCCATATACAATAATATACTCCAATAACAATAGAAGATTTCTCCTTAAATCGTTAAGACAACTTCTAGCTAATTTAGTTTTAAATGGAGATGAGGGAGGTGATATTGTGGTAATTAGAAGGGATCTAGTTGTTACAGTATTAGTTACTTTTTGTTTGACAGCAACATTGTTTATGATATTACCGACAAGGAGTCTACCAGCAATAGGCGAATATGACCCTTGGCTGGATACTAATGATGATGGAAAGATAGACATGAAAGATATAGGGGCGGAAGCGAGAGCTTTCGGGTCATCTGGAACACCAATAAATAAAACAGCTTTACTCCTAGAACTTCAGACTAGAATTGAGATTTTGGAAGCGAATATGTTTACATCCAGTTCAACTAACAGCTCCGAGACTGATTTCACATTTAGCACTGACTACAAAGAAATGCTTGACATGTCCATGAACATAACCTTGACCAAGAAAAGCCGTTTGTTAATGACGTTCAGCGCTGTAGTTGGGGTCTATTTCCCAAACGATGTGATAATTGTACGAGCTTTAGTCAACGATTCAGTAGCTGGAGAAATAGCATTTTTTCCACAAATAGGGGAGACAGAGGGCCATAGACATTGGCTTGGATTCGCCCCATACACATTCAATTTCCTGCAACTAGCAGACCCAGGATTCTACACCATCAAAATAGAGTGGAAAATTTCTGAAGGCGGAGGAGGCGTGGCAAATGAAAGAACCTTAACCGTTATAGCAGTACCTGCGTGATTACTTACACCGATTTTTTAATCTTTTTCCAACTTTTCTTAATCTTTTGCTTAATAGAAAGAAACAATGTGAGTCACTATTTCCACAAACTAATAAGTAATTTACACTTTAAATATGGTTTAGAGGATTTGATCATGAAAAATGTTGAGTTGAAGCTAATCTCTGAACTTATGAAGAATAGTCGAAGAAGTGACAGAGACTTAGCCAAAGCAATTGGAACCTCTCAGCCCACAGTTACCAGAACGAGAACAAGATTGGAGAAGCAAGGATACATCAAAGAGTATACTATGATACCTGACTTTCAGAAACTTGGATTCGAAATCATGGCTCTGACCTTTGTCAAATACACAAAGGAACTGACAGAGAAAGAATATGAAAAAGTCAAGCAAACAGCCAAGGAATGTGAGAAGAATTATCCTACTGCAGTTCTCATGGCTGTAACTGGAACTGGATTGAGTTATGATAGAGTTTTCATTTCATTTCATGAAAACTACGCATCCGTTATGAAAATGATGAGGACAGTGAAACAGCTTCCTTTCAGAGCTGTAGCTAATGTTGAAAATTTTTTAGTTAGCTTAACTGGAGGGGACCATTATCAGCTATGCACTCTTTCCGTCATAGCCAACTATCTATTGACAATGATGAAGAAATCAGCATAGAATTATATGAAGGACTTACTCGATAGCATTCACGGAACCAAGTTTTGAATAAAGCTTCGCAAACATTGTTTATGTATGCCTCTGAAAAAACCAAATTTCATTTTTCAATACTTCATAAAAATTATAATTAACAATTGATAGTAAGTAGCTAGTATCTAGTTAATGTCTAACTTATGGGGAAGATGGGTCGATGGGTAGAAAAGAACGATGTCCTCAATGTGGAAGTAAGAAAATAACAGTTCAAGATGGTTCTAAAAAGTGTCATGTATGCGGATATGAATGGACAGGAAAAGTACAAAGAAGAACTTCTAAAAAAGAAAAAGTGAGGTTCTAGCAGAAGATTGAACCATAGCACTCAGATATTTTTTTATGACTTGTGCAAAAAAACTTCGATAGAATTCTGAATGACATATTATCCGTAAGATCTTACAATTATTGGGACCTGAGATTGTATCCATCTGAACGTATGTCACTTCCTCAGTCGAGGGATGAAATAAACTATGACTGCCATTATCACTAGGGCAATAGATATCAACCATATCCATCTTGACCCTAAGAGGAACCTGTTTAGGATGAGCAAAGCTACGACGAACCACATCATAATCGCTGCAACCGTCCGAACATGCAACTCTACGACCCCCCTTAACTAATATCGGATCCTAAATGAATGACCTACGATTCCTAAGATACTCCACAATTTTAGATTTACGAGTCTGTTAGATCTTTTGGTTCAGCTATAACTTTTCCACATTTCTTACATTTAACAGCTTCTAATGACGATCTCTAGTGGGGTGATTATAGATTTAGATTCAAACTTCACAAGATATTTCACGGTCAGTGCCTGCATTAATATCTGGACAATTAGAGAACCTGTGGAAGCACAAATGACGAAAGGTCAAATAGAATCGAAGGGATATTCAATAATGTCGATAGGTATAGTGCTGATTTGTATTTCCTTCTTGTTCATGTTTGTCGGTTCATATTTTAGCAATCCAGGATTCTCAGAGTTGTTTTCTTGGGGAAGTGTAATAATGGGCTTAAGCATCCTAATCACAGTAGCCGGGGTAATAGTGAGAGCAACTGAAAAGACTCCACCTCCAAAATCAATTTCGCCTACTTCACAATCCTCTGCAGTAACAAAGGAAAAGGAAACAATCGTGAAAGAAGTCGTGATGATTCCTTGTAAGTATTGTGGTGGACTGGAGCCTCAAACATCAGTCTACTGTCCACATTGCGGAGCCAAAAGAAAAGCTTAGTTGACCGAATAATCTTCACAAACTTTCTATAGACTTCATAGAAAGAAAACTTATTGTTTATACTGTAATAGAATGTTGTTCCATAAATGCTAAAGTTGAAGTATGGATAATATAGAGTAGTGAGCAGTTATTGTTCCCGATTGCTGTAAATAAAAATTGGATAAATGGGTATTCTTACGTACGTAACTGGTTATAGAAGATTTCTCCGTAAATGTTATTTTAAACGACAATCATTCATTGTTTGGGAAAAGGAGAATGCTGAGGAAAACTGTTTCTGGAATAATACTTACATTGCTGTTAGTAGGCATGTTAAGTTTTGCTTTTAATATTCAACCAGTTAGGGCTTCTGGAACAATTTATATTAGGGCTGATGGTTCAATAGACCCGTCCGATGCGGCCATTTCGAGTGACAACGCTACTTACACTTTCATAAACGACATTAATGATTCCCTCGTTGTTGAGAGAGGCCATATAATAATTGATGGAGCTGGACATAGGCTCCGAGGCACAGGAGCCTTTTCTAGAGTCCTGTGGGCGCCTCCCCCAGCAGGGATAGACGTATCAGGCGTAGACAATGTGACAATCAAAAACGTGGACATCGAGAGTTTTGAAACTGGTGTCCTCTTCAGCTCGACATGCCATAGTGTTCTTTCTGGAAACAATATTGCAGACAACTACTACGGCGTCAGCCTAGATAGTTCTTTCAACACCACAGTATTTGGAAACACAATAACAGCAAATAAAGTCTATGGAGTCCTTCTCTTTAGTTGTTCAAACAGCACGATCTCTGGGAACAATATAACAAGCAATTGTAATGGCATTATTATCATTAACTCGTCTGCCAACATGGTGTCGGACAATGACTTAATAGATAATTTTTTTGGCATCCGTCCAGATTCAGATGTCTCCTTCTTCGTCGTAGATATCAATAACGACAATAATCCAGAAAAGGGCGTTCCCGAGGCGGGTTATCCTAATCCTGTGTATCCCAACCCTTGTGGAAGTGCAGCCTTTAGGCATGCTCTATGGCACACTATGGACAGGGATTATGTGGTCGCCAACATGTGGAACGGATCTGGGCATCCTTTTTACACACCCGCATCGTTTTCAATGCCTGAATTTTCTCATCCAGAGATTGCCCCGGGTGGAGCCTTAGAACACCTTGTGCACCCGTACAATCTTACTGAGGCAACAAATATACTTAATGATGCAGGTTTCCTTGACACGGATGGAGATGGTTGGAGAAACTTTCCAACAGCTATAGGTGGAGATGGAAAAAACATAATCCTTAAATATTATATTCTAGAATCCTCCGTGCCTCGAAGGGATATGGGGCTTTGGCATGCAGATCAGATAGAGGCTATTGGCGTAAAGGTTGAGAGACTCGTGAGGGATATGTGGACATGTGTAGAGGAAGTTGGGGAAAAGAAGGACTTTCACCTCTTCACTGGCGGATGGTGTATGTTTTTCGGCTTAGAATACCTTCTTCTTTATTATCCCAGTGAAGACTTCTACTTTCACCCTGGACTTAGCACTAACTATGACAGAGTGAACTGCTCAACATACACCTATTGGGTAGATGAGGCAATGAAAGCAAAGACTTTTGAAATAGCCAGAAACGCAAGCATGAAAGCTCAAGAAGCATTCAATAGTCCAGACTGTGTCGGAGCCATTTCCGTAGTCGCCCTAGCTTCTCCGCTTGGAGCATACAACAACACAGTTACCAGAAACACCATAGTAAATAATTATCTAGGCATCTACCTACGAGAATCATCTCAGAACAAGTTCTACCATAACTTTGTTACCAATGCGTCCATTTTTGAAGGCTGGAATACTTGGGATGAGGGGTATCCTTCTGGCGGAAACTATTGGAGCGACTACGCTGACGTAGACCTTTACAGTGGACCATATCAAAACAAGACTGGCAGCGATGGTGTGTGGGACCATCCATACATTATTGATGCCTACATTCAAGACCGCTACCCACTGACAAAGCCTTATGGCGGCTCCTACGATATTGGGATAACCAACATCACAACGTCCAAGACGGTGGTTGGTCAAGGCTATAGCATAAGCATAACTATAAAAATATTAAACTATGGCGTCAACGCCGAAACATTGAACATCTCTGCTTACGCTAACACAACCCTAATCGGTCAGATACAGATAACCCTCTCAAGCAGAAACTCCACCACAGTCGCCTTCACACGGAATACTACCGGCTTTGTCAAATATCAGAACTACACGATTAAGGCAAATGTTCACCCAGTTCAAGGAGAAATTGACATAGGAGATAACGAATTAGTTGATGGTGAAGTACTTATTTCAATAGTAGGTGATATAGCTGGATCTGAAGGCTTTCCAGACAGGAAGGTTGACATGAGAGACATAGGAACAGCAGCACAAGCATTCGGATCATACCCTGGTCATATAAGATGGAATCCTATAGCTGATATTAACAACGATAAGAAAGTAGACATGAAAGACATTGGAATTGTAGCAAAAGAGTTTGGAAAAACAGTATAACTGGTAATAGAAGATTTCTCCGCAAATGTTAATTTCTAGATTGAACTATACTCGATTGGGAGAAGGGAGAACATGAATAGGAAGACAGCTTTATTGGTCTACACTTCAGTCTTACTTCTATCATTTATTGGAATCGGGTCTCAATTCATTCAACCAGTCAAAGCAAGTGGAACCATATATATTAGAGCTGACGGCAGTATTGACCCTGATACAGCACCTATTACAAGTCTTGACAATGTTACATACACCTTTACTGACAACATTAATGGTTCTATTGTTGTGGAGCGAGATAACATTGTGGTTGATGGTGAAAACAACACCCTTCATGGAACAGGAAACGAAACAGGAATAGGTGTCCTCCTAAGCAATGGACTCAATATCACAATCACAAACATTGAAATCAGGTCGTTTGAGTACGGCATCTACCTCTGGAATACGAATCGTAGCAGAATCATTAAAAATAACATAACAGAGAACGGTATGGGCATGATGGTCTATCCACACTCATGCCACAACATCATAACAGAGAACAAAATTACCAAGCACCACTATGGCGATGGTATCAGAGAAGGATATCATTCAGACAACAATACAATATCATACAACTACATTGCCGAAGCTGGCGAAGGCGTCTATGTAGGCGGTGCTTCAAACAACACCATATCTCATAACAGAATAGTAGCGTGTACCTCTTTCGGCATAAGAGTCGACTGGTCCTCCGATATTAGCATATTGCAGAACAATATGACAGACAATGGAATACCCTATCCCGGAGGTGCTGCCATCAGTATTTATGATACTACAGACTGCCTTGTACGAAAAAACAAGATTCTGAACAATGAATACGGCATCTATATTTACAGTACATCGGAAATCGAGATAATCCAAAATGATTTGGTGGAGAACTATCGTGGCATAAAATCTTTTGAATCATCGAACGATTCGATATACCACAACAACTTCATAAGCAACACAGCCCAAGTTGAAAGCGACCAATCAACAAATATCTGGGATGATGGCTACCCTTCTGGCGGAAACTACTGGAGTGACTATGCTGGTGCAGACTCTAATGACGATGGCATAGGTGACATACCATACATTATCGACGCCAATAACCAAGATGATTACCCCTTGATGAATCCTTGGATACCAATCGAAACTAACGCCAAAGTTAAGGGCAAAAATTATCCGGTCACTATCGTCAGCAACATCACAATAGACCAGATAGTTACAACTTCAAATCAGCTACGTTTCAAGTCTTCCGGACCAACAGGAGAAACCGGATACATAAATGTTATCTTTCCAATGGTTAATACTACTGAAATCAAAGTGTTCATAGATGGTCAGAAACTTACTCCACCACCATTCCCAGTCATAAACTCGAATGGCACACACTATTTCATCTACTTCGAGTTCACATTAAGCACTCATGACATAGCATTACAGTTTGCACCTTTAGCTCCTTCAATCCCTGTTGGTGGAGTTTGGCTTCCAATAAACAAGTTTGAACTGTTAGTTCCATTGATAGGTTATGTTTCATTTGCGATGATAGCTGTAGCATCCATAGTCTATGTTAAACACAGAAGGAAACAACAAAACTAAACTTCCTCTTTTCAATCTTTCAGATTGATGCTTATACATAAAACCTAGAAGTAGTTGGTAAACCAAGTTTAAAAGTATCTTTAAGGCTGAACTCTAATATTGAGAATAAAGGCATCTGTTTTAACGGTTAGCGATATATCCACATGTTAACAAACATTATTTTCTTATTTTGTAACTGTGCAGTAGGGATGAAAGAGGAGTCTATGTGCACGACATGGCTAAGTTGATTTTGGAAAAGAAGCTTGAGGACCGAGAGAATAATCTTTTGAAAGACTTGAAGAAGTGCCGTGTTAAGATTTCTATGATTGAACCTTACGAAACTGTTGATTTCTGGGTTAGCAAACCAGACGAGAACAATGTACTTGAACTTTTCATGCATGAGCTGCTTTTCACAGATCTAAGCAAATACTTCAAAATTGAAATATCCGAAGAATAAAAGAGGGTTCATAGAAATGATAAAACACAAAGTGACCAAAATCTTGAAGTTCACAACCTTTGCTGTTACACTCTGGATTCTAAGCATTGTATACGCAGTTACTAGTTTGGGAGAGTAACCTGCTACTTTTCTATCTGGAAATCCACAACATCAATAAGATACTAAATCTCTTCTTTCTAAGCTCTAAACTACAAAATAGATTATCTAGTAGTTTATTGTCATATACTTATATGCTAATCTTCCTTCTAAGAAGACTATAGTTTACGATACCAGGTATGAAATTGGATATATACTAGAAACTGAATGTGTTTAGTCAAAATGTGAAATGGGAATCGTATGGGCTTATTTGAAGAATTAGGGATAGTTCTGAAGTCGGGGGAGAAAATAATTAAACGTGGTAGATGTAAAGGCAAGGTTCCAAAGCGAACAAAAATAGTTGCATCTGCATGGACTGGAGCACTTAGAATTAAAGTGAATTGGGAAAAGGTTGATGGTGAAATGGTCTTAACAAACAAGAGGTTGATTATTGTTGGTGAGGACACATGGGAACGAATTGTTTTTGCCCAAGACTTGGAGTTTAAAGATTTTTACGCAATAAAGGAACTAGGCGAGGATGGACTGTTAATATATATGAATTTGGGAACTGGAAAACTTGAAGAAATGTTGCTCAGAGTAGAAAATGCTTCTGAATGGGCTGATGCAATTAGGAAACAATGCGGTAAAAAGTAAGATTATGACGCTAAATAGATTGCCTATTTTTCCCAGTTCTAATCAGTTACTCTGTTTCAGCTATAACTTTTCATTTTCATGATTTCGGAATGTCTCAAGGCTTCGATTTCTTCTATTCTTTTTAATAAAAAGTGCTTCCATTTTTTCCTTTCTTTGTAAAAATGGATAAAGATGACAGGACACTCATTCTTTTCATATATTTTACGCCTGTATTCATATTTGAATTTCTTCGTCCCACAAACTTCTATGTACATTCCCAATTTTGGAATGTAGAAATCAGGTGTCCATACTCTTGGTCTATCCTTGTCATCATATACGAAAATAGGGAACTGGTATTTCCACCGTAAACGTAATTTCTTCAAGTAATTGGCAACTTGTCTCTCTGAGTATCTCATGTCAGCGTAAATTGAATCCCTTATTTTATTCACCCTCTATGAAAGGAAGTCATCTGTTTCGATTTTTATGTCTTGTGTAAATAATCTTCGATTGAATCTCAGATGACCTGTGAAGTAGAGCCAGTAATGTTGCTAATGTTAATAGTGTTGCAATCATGAAGTTGCTCTTGTTAGTATCTTAGGTTCTTTCCATTCTTCTCGGAGAATGCCATACACATAAGTGTCAACCCACTCGCCTCTAACAAACATTGATTTTCGTAGAGTTCCTTCCTTCTTGAACCCAGCTTTTTCCAAGACTCTTTGTGATGCTCTGTTTTTCACATTAGTTCCTGCTTGTATTCGGACAATATTCTTGGAAAGAAACAGATAATCCACCATAATCTTGACAGCTTCAGTGCAGTAACCCTTTTCCCTCTCACTTGGAATCAAAGCATAACCTATTGTCAAAACATCTCCTTCTGGAAAATGACCTATGAAACCGATCTTGCATCCAGTCTTTGTCTCTATCAGAAACCACTTCTTTTCAGGGGTGAGTTTTTCATACTCCTTCTCAATATCTGCTTTGGATTCCTGTGCATCAAGTGGATCATATTCACCAGCGAAATCAGGATTGTTAAACCATTCTTTAACAAGAGGCAAATCCTCTTTCTCCACAATCCTCAAATCCACATTCTTACCTTCAAGCAATTTCTGTAGCACCTAAGGACTGGAATCTTTGGGTTTAGCTGGAGCTTTTTTCTCTTGTTCCTTTAGCTTTTCAACCATTTCAATGTATTTCTGGGTTCCAGCTTTCTTTCTATATGCCAAGAGCCCTGCTCTTATGAAGGCACTTCTCTGTCCATGTTCTGGATCAAATTGATTTACGAATAATTCACAAGGAAACTCATGACATAGCCCACAATGTTCAGCTTCATGTTCCGTAGCACATGCATAGAGTTTGCATTCTCCCCAGAAAGGGTGTCCTGTATGAGTTTTGCATCCTGAGCAATGAGGAGTTCTTTCTTTAGTGTAGTAAGCACAGGAACCACAGTATGTGCCGCAAGGGGCAAGAAGTTCTTCTTCCATCTTACGATCTCCCAATTAAGGAATAGATGCTAGTGAATCTTACCTATATACTTATGACTTGTGTAAGAATCTTGATTGATTGAATCACAGATGACCTATAATCCCAAGATTTTTACAACAGTTAGATTTTGTGATTCTGATCAGTTCTTTTGATTCTCTTGAAAAGAGAGTATTACATTTATAAAAATCGAGAGAAAAAAGAGAAAGGGAGACATGGTCTTATCCGCCTCTAAAGAGTGGGTTCGCTTGATTACTTAGTTAAGGCTTTTATGATTTCGTCCACTTGGTTCACAGAAGCGATAGGATGTACCTTAAAATGGACCCATGGAACGTACTGTTGTAGTGCATTACCAATCTCCACTTCAGTTCCTTCATAAACTGCATATCCGTTGATTTCCCCAACAAATGCTCCCCAGTCCTTCAACATACCTTTCTTTAGATCTCCCCTAACCATGTCTATCAAAGCACCCCATCCAGCACCTCGCTCTTGAGGGCTAATAGGCACTCTATTTTGATCTACTTCCCAAAGCACCAGATACTTTCCCATGTTAAATTATCACCTCCTCTTGAGTTTACTGGTATCAGTGAAGAGAGAAAGCCTTTCATACAGTACTAATTTTACATCTATCCTTCTTTTGAGAACTTAAAACTTGTCAATTCTAGATGTCAAATCCTTTAAGACAGATGTTTCTTCCAAAATTCTAATTAGTTCTTTTGGTTACCTTCGCAAATACATTATTCCGACTATTAACGAAATACCAAAAACAATAGTTCCTAAGACTGAAAGGTAAAAGACTAAACGAAATTCTTCAGGAACAACATGATATTGTTCGCCCCTGGATAAAGCAAGACCAATAATGGAAAAAACAATACCGACTACAAGCAGAATAAAGATAAACCAATGACGTGTTTTTGATTTTGTTTGTAAGCATTTCTTCTTCACACTAATAATTAGTTCTTTTGGTTCAGATATAACGTTTACACATCTCTTGCATTTAACAACTTCTAATGGTTTAACTGTTTCAATGTTTGTTCTTAAAGATTTAAGAATAATGTCCAATCTAAGATGCTTCTATGCAAATATCATTGAAGTCTATTGGAACCGTGATTTTGATATGGTTTAACCTCATGATTTTACTTTTTATTCATCATGCATTTTTCGGAAGACAAGAGATAACTCGCTTTTGTATATTCAGGTTACATGCTTGTAACAAATCTGTGGACTAGTAGACTATTTACAGCATATTGGTAAGAACTACTACAGGGTTAGACATTATGTTGGTTATGAGAATGGTAGACCTGTCTTCAAGTATCATAGACAAGATTCAGAGTATGTTCAAAAATCTTTGAAACAAAAATTTATTGACCAGATCCACCATAATAAAATTGACCAAAACAGGCTTAAATCTTCCTCTAATAACGCAAAGAAGAGGGCGGGTAGCCCAGCATGGATAGGGCGCAAGCCTCCTAAGCTTGCGGTCGTGGGTTCAAATCCCACCCCGCCCGTTTTACTTGATGCTTCTACGTCTCGTGAAGATTTTGTTGCCGCTTTGTCCGTATGAGCGTCGACAGCACGAAATGTCAAAGATCGCAACAAAACAAAGGTCGTCGTGCCAGTTGAAAATCTTAAAAGCTCTTATGTCATCACTACTTAGGGAATGAATCCTATTATGGCTCGACACGAAGTTGAGGATGTTTTCTTAATCAAAACACCGGACAGAAATCTTGGAATAAAAAGCCTGTTAGGCCGATTCGACTTGAACGATTATTCTAGGAAAGGGGTGGCTTTAAAGGCGAATTTCAAAAGTGTCGACCCTTTTCCCGCATTAATCCAACTTTATACTCCAGAAAACCTTGTAAAGGAGCTAAAAGAAGCTAGAATGAGCGGCTTGACCATGGCGGAGCGGAGGGAATTTAGCCTCTCAGATAAATCTGATCCCTTTAAACAATGGAAGTTGCGATGTTGCAAACAAAATTAAGAGTGTGCTCAGAAAACAAGGGTGAACCATGCGCATGAAATATTATTGAAGCGTACATGAATAGGCTATAGGATTAGTCTCAAAAAGAATATGAAAGGCGTAAATGTATGTTAAGAGCTCTTGGTATTGCATGTAAATATGTTTTTTCGCGTTTCTGGACACACAAACCCATCATCTTAGCCCATTCAGTGACGTCAGAATGCAACTGCAGATGCAAGATATGTGACGTTTGGAGGAAAAGGCATAACAACGACGAGATGACGACCCATGAAGTCTTCCGAATGTTAGATGAGGCAAGGAAGCTTAACTTTGTAGCTTACGTCGCCTTAGGCGGCGAACCACTGATGAGACCAGACATCTTGAATATCCTCCACCGCGCACACGACCTAGGACTCTACACAAGCATCATTACAAATGGAACATTCCTTTCGGATAATGTCGAGAAGATCGCAAAACTAGTTGACCTCACCTGGGTTTCTCTTGATCACTATTCAGACTATCACAATGAGATGCGCGGGCTAAAGGGAACATTTGAGAAGGCTGTAGATGGAATTCTGAAACTCAGACGTGCAGGAGGAAGGATCGTAATTAACTGTGTTCTCAGCAGGCTTAACATGGACGCCGTCGGGAGGATGGCAGAGTTCGCCCACAAGCTCGGTGTCAAACTAGCCCTTGACCCGATTAAGATATTTCCAGCAAGCAACGAGGAATACGCTTTAAAAACCAGTGAGCTTAAACGCTTATTCTCAGAGGCCCGTGAATTCAAAAGACAAGGATATCCCATACTCAACTCCCACGCATATCTAGAGCATCTCATAAGTCGTGTTAAGTATTCTTGTGCACACCCTAGGACTTTTATAAGGGTCTCAGAAGAAGGAAAAATAGAACCATTCTGGTGCCAAAAAACTAGCAGAGTTTTGGGGGATCTAAGAAAGCAGAGTCTAGGAGAGGTGCTTTATTCTCCCTCTTTCGAAAAGTTTACTGAGAGCGCAAAAAAATGTAATCTATGTGACAACTCATCTACCGTGGAGGCTTCAATCTTCTATTCGACGCGGTCTTTCTTCATGAACTTCTACAAATGGAACAGTCCTTATCTCAGGTTCGTTTTAGATTATGCTCTTTGAAGTCAAGCGAAGAAGCTTTCACAATTTGTATTAATCGTGCTAGGCAACTCCTTTTGGAGAGATCACCCATAAATTTACAGATAAAAACAGCATGCACAACCCCTTTCAGCGTGCTAACAGAAAGAAGAAGTTAAGATGTCTCCACCTTAAGCGGATTTAAACCTACCCAGCACGTTAATAACCGAACCATACGAGTTTCATCTGAAAAAGAATGCTTGAAGCCAAGTAACATTTTAGCGGTCAGCAAGGTCAAAGGTTTTTGATGCGGCCGCCGGGATTCGAACCCGGGTCGTCGGCTTGGGAAGCCGATGTCCTAGCCAAGCTAGACTACGACCGCATTAAATCTGGAGTCTAGCAAAAGAGATAATTAACTTAAACTTTTATCCATTACTCTGAAGACGTGTAGGAGAACAGAGATGAAATCAATTAAGCAAGGCACTCATTTTTGGCAGGGAAACGAAGCTTGTGTTGAGGGGGCGATAGTTGCCGGCTGCCGTTTCTTCGCTGGATACCCTATAACACCCGCAAGCGAGGTAGCTGAACATATGGCGAAACGACTACCCCAGATTGGGGGAATAGCTATCCAAATGGAAGATGAGATGGCTTCTGTTGGCGCGGTTATAGGAGCTAGTTGGGCTGGAGTTAAAGCCATGACGGCAACTTCTGGACCAGGCTTTAGTCTAATGCAAGAGTTCATAGGGTATGCCTTCATGACCGAAACTCCCTGTGTGATAGTAGATGTGCAAAGGACTGGTCCAAGCACTGGACAAGCCACTAAGTGTGGACAAGGAGATGTAATGCAGTCCCGTTGGGGCACTCACGGAGACTATTCAGCAATTGTATTATCACCAAATTCTGTACAGGAGATGTTTACATTAACGATCAGAGCTTTCAACCTAGCTGAAAGCTATCGCACACCAGTCATACTCCTTGCAGATGAAATAACTGCCCATATGAGAGAACAAGTCACTGTGCCACCAATTGAAAGCATAAAGACAACCGACCGCAGAAAACCAAAAACTGGAGAAAGAGCCTTCTTCGGTTTAGAGGAAATTCCGCCAATGCCAGCGGTTGGTGAAGGTTTTAATGTCGCTGTCACCGGCTCCACCCATGACGAGTACGGCATTAGATCCACAGCAGACCCCATGGTGCACAGACATCTTATGGGAAGACTCAACAATAAGATTCAAAATCATGTGAACGAGATCGCGGATTTCGAAAGCTACAATGTTGATGACTGCAAAATAGGCGTAGTCTCTTACGGCTGCACATCCCGTGCAGTTTACGAAACTGTTGAGAAGGCAGAGGAAAAGGGAATCAAGGTTGGTTATGTAAGGTTGAAAACCTTGTGGCCGTTTCCGGAAAGAATAATTAGAAGACTAGCGGAGACGGCTGAAAAGATAATTGTTCCAGAGATGAATCTGAAGCAGATGTTTTATGAAGTGGAAAGGACGGCAGACGGCTTGGCGAGGACTGTT
>Ga0209636_10002708_pt1 | contig 18081 bp, 14 predicted proteins | sample DeeMarSWOR152_54_FD_187464 | JGI IMG/M metagenome (GOLD analysis project Ga0209636, IMG submission 187464) | Marine sediment microbial communities from White Oak River estuary, North Carolina - WOR-1-52-54 (SPAdes) (version 2) | ecosystem: Environmental > Aquatic > Marine > Intertidal zone >... | reverse complement strand
TTTTAAAATCATCGTTTTAATTTTATTAGATTGTATAGTGTTATTGATAAGATATTGATTTGGGCGTGTTATATACAATCCTTTATTGCAATGCAGTTCTACAAGATTTTTAAAAAGATTAAATATTTTCGGTTTATTTCCCCCTGATTATTAGTCTACTTTATAAAAACTTCAGGGTTTATTGCGTATATCATGGGAAGAAAGTCATTTACTGCTGGTGCCTTTCTCCTCGCTACTTGTACTATTATCCTACTGGTTCGTATTCGCAAACGTGAATAAACTAGAAGCATGGTTTAAGAAAAAAGGATGGGAGGTTTTATTTCTTGCCAACTTCGAATTCGAGGTTCAGCTCCCTTTCAACCCACGGTATTGGATCCCTTGCATAATCCTCATAATCTCCTGGCATGTTTATTCCGGGCAAGGGTGGTACCCAGTCGTATGACAAGATAGAGTCGGGGTCACCAATGGTTGATGCGAGCCTCCGAATATCTGGGTCGTTGAAAACAGTGATCCATCCTCTGTCAATCATCTTTATCCATTTACCGGTGTTTCTCATCTTCAGTTCGTAAGTTGGGAAGTATAAGTGCATGTGGCAACCGTGTTTGCCCGGTACTTTTTCGTCATGTACAAATTCTCCGAACCGCGGGTCTGGATGCTCCAATCCGTAGCCCATGTGTATGACACCTCCCCTGCATCTTTCATTGTCGAGCAGGCCCATCTCCCAAACATGCTGGCCTCTGAATGCTTTGGGATTTGTCGCGATTGCTATGTCGACGTGGTATAGGTTGCTTGGCTCGGGGTATCCCGGATATTGGACATCTCCCCACTTCTCCTGATTCCTGCGCCAGGCATCAGCCGCTTTCCCCTCTCCTTCGATCTCCCTGACAATTCCTCTCTTGAAGTGAAGCTTCACCTCCGGATAGAACCCAACATGACCTGCAGTAGCAGCAACCACACCTTCCGTTGTTTTCCAAACTGGGGTTGAGTATTTTAGGTACTCGTCAAGGTCCTCAAGTCCGGGCCAGACACGGAACGCCATTGGCGGGTATGCCATGAGGTGGTTCGGCCGTAGTATGTTCTTCTCCCACAACGGTGATACTGCCTCCGGGATGGAGAATCTCAGATCCGTTCCCTGTGGGTCTGTTATTCTTGCGTCTGAGGCCATACCCATGAGCTTGGCCATCTTCTTCTCTACCATCGTCCATATAGTGTAGGGGAAGTTGTTCATCCGCCACATGAACTCCTCCATGGTTCTGAGTACCCAGAAGGTCTTGAATTTCTCCTTCTGTTCTCCCAGCCACCTGATTATGTGTCCCCTGCCAGCTGAACCAAAATAAGCACCGTCTGTTTCTGGATGAGCTTCAATATATTGTTTGAACTTCTTGTATCGTTCAGTGTCTCCGACCCATACTCCTCCTTTTACTCTTTCGATTTCGAGATGTCCGTAACGAGCGCCTCCACCCCATGCACTCATAGCCTGAGAGGATATTCCCATATCCTTCGGAGTTATTCTTCGAACTTCTTTGGCCCCTGCCTCCTCCAAGGCGGCCATGATTGCTTCCAGCACCATTTTATTCTGATATTCTGGAGCAACGATCAGCAACGTGTCGTCTTTTTTGAACGTTTCACCCAAGGTGCCATAGTGGCCCTTCGTTGCAACTAAGTGCCTAGCTATAGGCATACATTCCTCCAAGTTTTTGGGTTCGTTGAAAATATAGGTTGGATACCGGGGCAACATATATTCAAAAGGTCCGTTCATCGTAGATCCAAATCAGATTCTCTTTAAATATACTTAAATTTTATTCCCGGTGGTTGAATGTTACATATATCTGTTAAAAAAGCATAATTATATCTCCTTCACTCTTTAAAGGCTCTTCCAAGCTTTAAAAAAGCCTCAAGTGCAATTTCTAAGATGTAAAATCCTAGATCAGGTCGAATCAAAACATAATTTATACAAAAAGATGTGTAAAAGGGAGAGCTACAAGCAAGATGAGCTAAATGGAGTTAATAGCGAGAACCAAAGATATTTTGAATCTTCCGTAACTATGAAACATAATTCGAGCGAAGGATATTAGCAAATATCTGTCATTATGTAAAGATCCAATATACCCTGGCTCAAGCTTGAGGATCTTCATTGACCTTTGAGATCTATGGCAGGAGCCTTTAGTAGAATCATTTTTTCAAGTCTAAGGCTGATTCTTATGTTTACCATCCAATACTCATCATCGCGTTTAGGATGATCAAGCCTATAGTGAGCACCTCTGCTCTCCTCCCTCAGCATGGCTGCTCTTGTCAGCATCTCAGAGACACAGAGCATATTCCTCAGCTCCAATGTACCTTTTAGTTCCTGGTAGTTTGAGGCCCCAACAGCGTTCAACTCTACCCTTAATCCCTCTATTCTCTTCAGAGCTTGCTCTAGCTCATGCCCTGTTCTAACGATCCCTACTTTATCCCACATAAGCTTCTGTAGTTCTTTTCTAAGGACTTCGAACGATTTTCCCTCTTTAAGATAGGACTGTACCTCTCCAATTTTTTTGGAGACCGCTTCTTCCTTTATATCTGGCGTTTCCTCAAATTCGATGGCTCTGATCGATGCCTGAACTCCTGCTCTCCTTCCTGTCACTTGACACATCGTGAGGGCATTGCCTGACAGCCTGTTTGCTCCGTCAAAGCCTCCAATCACCTCCCCCGCCGCGTATAGCCCCTTAATGTTTGTCTCACAGTTCTCGTCGATATGGATCCCGCCCATGAAATAGTGTGCCTCTGGAGCTACAATCATTTTAGCCTGCCTTATGTCAACTCCTCTTTTCTTAAAGAGCGAGTATCTTCGATCGGAACTGAGGAAATCTTCTTCGGATATTTCCGAGATATCAAGAAGGACCCCCCCATTTACTGCCCTCCCCTCTTTGATTTCATTGTATATGGCTCTCGCTGCAACGTCGCGCGTTGTCAGATCCTTACGACTTGGGTCGACCTTTTCCATGAATCTCTCTCCTTGGGAGTTCAGAAGCTTTCCACCTCGAGTGAAAACGTTTGATTGTATTGGAACCCTGTCGTAGAGAACAGATTCGTTATAGAGTGGGGGGCTTATAAGCCGCCATGGGTAGAACTGGACAAATTCCATGTCCTGCAGAATACAGCCAGCTCGGTAAGCAATGGCGTATCCGTCCCCTGTCCCGTCGATCATACAGCTGGTGAGGGGATAAATCTGCCCAGCTCCTCCCGTGGCAAGAATCGTGGCCTTTGATACGAAAACTGAGAAGCTGTCCGACTTTGTGTTAAACCCTATGGCGCCTTTGGCCATTCCATTTGATATCAGAAGATCAACGATCATGATGTCCTCCTTCATTTCAACGGCGAGTTCCTTTGCTTTTCTTGTCAGAGAGTAGATCAGATTGCCACCACCCCCATCAACGCGAATTATGCGTCCGAAGCTGTGTCCCTCGCCCGGTGGCTTTTCTCTTGCTTCAGAGAAGGGGACATAACCCAACACGACTCCAAGTTCTTGTAGCTCTAACACCTGCTTTGCTCCATTCTCCACAAGGAATTTCACCAACCTCTGATCATTTATGGAGCAGCCCCCCTCAATCGTGTCGTTAAAATGGGTTTTGAGGCTGTCCTCCGGGTTTCCACCATACTCAGGGGGCAAAACACACGCGTGGCCTGAACCAGCCACAGCTGTGGAACCGCTACCCAGAGACCTTTTTGTTACAAGTGTTACGCTCACGTCCCGCTTCTTTGCCTCAATAGAAGCCCTTAAGCCAGCTGAACCACCACCAATAACAAGAACATCGCTTTTTACGAAATTATAGTTCATCGAGATCATCTAAATAAACGTAATCAATGCCGAAGTAAATTAATATTGACGATTGTATCAATTCCATCGCGAGTTTAGTTATTTTTTTCTAAATCTCTAAGAGAGTAGATAAAGAAGTGTGGGAGAATATTAGTGTAATCTAATGAATAATGTTATAATGAAGATTTAAGTAGCAATTATAAGGATTAAAAAACATGTTTAATATTAGGAAGGGATTTACATGGACGATGAGATGAGTTTTGGTTCTGGAATGGCTCCAGTCGATCCTGTTCGAAAGATTGCGACCCAAGTCTTCAAGTTGGCCGAAAAATTGGGGTATGAGTGGTGTGGTTGTGCTGACCAGAGGGGCGGAGGCGAACACGACGCGTATGTTGTCCTCACCTCAGCGGCTTGGCACACGGAGAAGGTGAAAATTGGGCCAATCATAACGGACCCGTATGTGAGACATCCCGCTCTGACAGCTCGTGCCATAGCCTCCTTGGACGAGTTGACAAACGGCAGGGCTTTTTGGGCTCTCGGAGTCGGGCACAGTGAGTTCGATAAACTTGGACTTAAGATCGTCAAGCCCAACAGAGCGCTAAGAGACGCTATTATGATAGCGAGAACCCTCTTCTCTGGAGATACGGTGGAATATGAGGGTAAGCTGTTCAAATGCGTTGGCCACAGGCTTAATTGGGAGAAAGGCTGGAATCCTCGTCCTCGACCAGACATTCCACTCTTCATTACAAGTCGAAGCCCAATGAACCTTCAGCTGGCTGGGGAAATTGCAGATGGCGCCATAATCGCCAGCTATGCCACCGAGGAGACAATTAAATACGCCATGGAGTTGGTCAAAAAGGGCGCAAAGAGGGCTGGGCGTACATTGAGAGACGTGAGGCTTATCTCATGGATGTACACATCCATCTCGAACAACAGGAAGAAGGCCCTAGAGAACGTGAAACCCTTCACCGTGAACGCGATGTACAACTCGGCCCCTGAGATGTATGAGAAATTCGGTGTGAGCGACAAGGTTGTGGAATATTTCCATGAGTGTAGGAAGAAGGGGAAAAGACCAGACCTGAAAATCATAGATGATATCATGAGCTACGATGATCTATCCAAGGTCTCCATGGCCGGCACCGCGAAAGACTGCATTAAAAAGGTCGAAGAGATTCAGAACCTTGGCATAAGAACTATATGGATTCGACCTTTCGCTGCTCCTGGATCACACATCAACGTTGAAAGAGTGATAAAACCATTCGGAGAAAAGGTTATTCCAAAGTTTAAATAAAAAATTATCCCCCAATCTTTCAACTGCAGATTCACGCGAGCTTTGGGATAGCCTAATACGCGAAGATTAGAAGGTGATTTCAGGATGCTATCTATCATCTATGATGATGCTTATCATAAAATACAAATACTCATAACATCAATACATCCTGTATGATGATAGGAGGAAATCTTAATGAAAAGAAAAGATGACAAAATATCGTTAGTTTTGGAATTAAAATCGAAAGTTGCCACAGCCTGTAGGATACTCCACCATCAAGGTCTTGTGGGTTACCTGGGCCATGTCAGTGCCCGCGTTCCAGGATCGGATGAAATTCTGATAAACGCCAGAAGAAAAGGAATTTACAGTAGCTTGGGGGACGTCACTTCCGAAGAGGTTGCTTTGACCGACATAAATGGGAAAATGCTTGGCGATGAAACCGGATTATCAATTCCGGGAGAGATGGAACTACACACTAGCATATTCAGAGTCCGAAGCGATGTTAACAGCGTGATACACACGCATCAACCCTTAGCGACTGCCTTTGGTATAGCTGGTAGAGATATTTTGCCTGTGTTCAACGAGGGTTTTGAGGTCTTGGCATCTAGAATGCCACTCTTTGAGAAAAGAGACCTCATTACAACGAGGGAGCTAGGTGAAGCTATGGCTAGGGAGATGGGGGAAAATGACATCTGCATATTGAGGGGGCATGGAATCGTCACAACGGGAAGGTCTGTGGAGGAGGCGACGTTAAATGCAATCAACCTTGAGTTGCAGGCTAGGATGAATATAATAGCTGCTCTTCTCGAAACACTCAGGCAAATGCCTAAAAACAGAATAGAACCTCTGCCAGAGAGACTATCCCTTTCACCGTCAAAAATTCAGGGAGCTTGGAAGTATTACGTAAGTCTGCTCATTTAGTAAAGATAGAGATACTTTTGTGCATTGTTAGTTTGCTCCTGAATTTCGCCCAATTTACCCTTTTTTTGGGGGAAAGAGCATTCAAAATGTTTAGCATTGTACTGATATAGAACAAGGTTTTTCCCATTTTTGGGACATCATAACCTTTATCTATTCTAAAAAAGATAATGAACAGAGTCTTTAAGCCTCTTTACAGTTAAGGGGCGATGTACGTAACTTAATCTGAAAACTGAGGCTGAAAGACTACGAAAAAGAAGAGCGAGATGAAAAACATGAGGAATCAACCAACATACCTGCACGAGATATATGATTTCGGTGGTAAGTCACATAATATAGGTCTTCAGCGGGGAAAACAGTTCGCCGATAATCTCAAAAATAAGCTTAAAAGTTATTCCTTTGGCAATCCTCTGGATCGCACGAAGTGGCCGCCGCCAGAGAACTATAACCTTGACTACTTCAAGGAAAACCACCCGAACCAATACAACGATTGGAAGAAGGCGCTCGATAAGACGCCTGAATGGTTCAGAGAGGAGGCCCACGGCATCGCTGAAGGAGCAGGTCTACCGTACGAGAGAGTGATCATCATGGAGGACCTGTTCCCCTTCAGGATGGGCAACATCACAACTTCAAAAGCCCGCGTCCCCGCACCAAGTGATGATTGCAATGGGTTTGTCGCTTTCGGAAAGGGAACTGTGGGAGAACGAGTCTTAGTCGGCGGAAACGGCGAAACCGACCACGCAAGCATCAAAAATATGGCCATATTCAGGATCAAGACCGATAATTACAACAACTATGTCTATCAGACGAAGAGGCCCTGGGGCATGACTTGTCAATGCGGGATAAACGACAAAGGTGTGGCATTATTTGGGTCGGGCGTCGGCGTAATTGAAGAAGAATACGGGATGTTTGGGTTCCGACACCTAGTCAGGAGAAGGGCCCTCCACGAGGCCAACAACATCGATGAAGCCATCGACATCCTGAAAGAGGGTCCCCGGATGGGCGGTCAACATATCTATCTCGGAGACACAAAGAGGGCGGTGCATATCGAATATTCCGGCAAGCGTATAGAAGTGATTGATCCGGAGAAGGGTTTTGACGCAGGCGCCTCATCCGCTTTCTCACACCCGAACATGAAGAAATGTTTGCCCTACATTACGGACATGGATGACCCCGGATTCTGGGATATCAGGTCGGGCATCAGGTCAGGTATTTTCAGGATGGAACGCCACCACGAGCTATTTGAGAAGTATAAACCACTTACTCTGGAGATGATACCTCGCCACTTGGGCGACCATGGAGGCAGAGGTACCGGGCTCATCCGAGAAAGTATCGAGGGAGCATGTCCACAGGGGAGTGACTTCACTATCTGTATCCATGGATCGATGCAGGAAACTGGCCCCGGAGGTAGCAAGGGTACAACGGGTTCATTCCGCGCCTGTTCATTCAGTAACATAGAAATTCCCGACTTGAGAAAGATGTACATAGCTTTCGGAAACGCCTGCGAAGCCGGATATGTTCCATTCTACCCTCCGAAATAGGTGACCCAACTTCAACTTTCGTGCGAAATGTGACAGGAATAACTTCCTGAACCATCTTTTTTATGGTTGTTAAAGGAAAATTGTAGTTGAAATAAACTTCCAGTATCTACAGCCATTCTCTTCTGGTGCTTTTTCAAAGACAATTTGTACCAAGCGCGCGCGAGCCTCCAGTACAGAGAATATCTAAGCTCAACTTATTCAATGAATGAAACTCGCATCCGTCCGATAATGTATAAACATCCCTGAAAAAATAAATTAAAAAAAGGGAGTTTAATATTTTGTGTGGAACTATGTCCTTAGTTCTTCTGTTACTCCTTTTGTGGCGATGTCATAAACGATCCAAAGTAGGACGAGCAAAGTCGCGCCCGCTGTCACATAGGGAGCTGCTTGAATCATCCATTCTAATCTTGAGGTGATGCTTCCTAGCCTGCTGATGAGGTCGAAGGGGATTGTCAAGCCGAAGACAAGCAGTATTACTATTTTGCCTATTCTTGTTATAGAACCGACGACGCCGGTATGTTTGATTGTGAATGTGAAATAGCTCATGGCTATTAGCATGGCTAGAAGGATAAGGATGTGGTCTAGATTATTGAGAGGCGTTGAGATTGTTACCTGCAAAGATTTCCAGATCCACCCCTCAATGAAGGACCGCGCTGCGACTGCTGAGGATATGCCTATTACAACTGCCAAGGGATATCTCTGTAGCCAATCATACTCTCGAATATATCTCGTGAAGAAAAGCACTCCAAGGATTATGGGGATGAAATATCCTATTTCTCCTACTGATACCCTTGCGACGGCTGATTCATTTATGTTCTTTATAGCCATTACAAGCGCGTGTCCCGTAAAGCTTCCGATTATGACATGCTCTGCTAGCCTGAAGGCCATATTTTCTCTATACAAGAATGAATAGACGGCCACAGTAATGAGGACAGATAATGTTACCATCATCCAATTTATTGTGAACTCCATCATTGTCCCTCCTTCATTCTATTCGAAACATAGGCGATGTTACCGAAAATCATGAGTAGTATGAGTACTATCGAGGATATGAAGATTGGAGCGAACGTGGTTGTAGCCCGGCCTGCATGACCTGTTATAGCTTCATACTCGACTGCGCCTCTTTGTGCTATCACTCCTCCACGGAAGACTTTGAGATTGATAAAGTCATAAACCATTGCGGCCATGGCTCCAGGAACTTGAACGATGGAAACCTTGTCGTAGGGGATAACCACTATCCGGGCATATGTGTCAGGTCCCGGAGTTCCGCCACCACTTGCGATGACTAGATCAACATCATGGATGGTCTTGACCTTTTGGAATATTGGCATAGTAGCTGTCGGGTTCCCATAGTGGTCCACCTGCTTTGTAGCTACCATGTCATTGCAAAACGCAGTTAAAGTAGCATCTCCACCCGGTACAAAGCCCAAATGGACGTAATCGGTGCCATATTCCAATTCATCATAGCCTGCATCCTCGTAGACCCATTCTTGACCAAGCGCTGTACCAGCCCCGAAACAGTATGTTATGACGATGGCTTTCTTCTCTTTCAGATGTTTTAAAGTTGCTACGTGTTGGGGGTATGCCTCAATGTCTCTCGTTTCAACGCTTGTGCCATAGAACACGACAGAACCTGGCTCCAAGGCTTCAATAATGTTGTAGTAATTTCTTGTGTTTTTAGTTATGGGAACCGGTAGCGGAAACGGGGAAAGGATTGGCACGACGACGACAATAATCAAAGTGAGAAATATAATTCTCCGGGGGATGCGTTCAAGGAAGCTCATTCTTCTCTCCCCATCCACGATCTGTCTGCGGTAGTCAGTATTCTGAATGTTATTATGATCATGCCGATGCCTCCTATGATTCGTAATCCTCTCTCACCGCCCACAAATAGTACGTCCAAGAGCCACTGTGTAAATACGTTCAATTGTGGGAAGAATAGTTCAGCTATAGGCACGTTATACATCATTAGGAGGATGGATACTATCAACATCACGGTACCGTCCAATGCACGCGCCCTGTATGCCCTGTAGAATGCACTGAACATAAAGAAGCCTCGAAGAGATACTAGTGTGAGCCTTCCTGCTCCTACCAGAGTGTCATAGACCAGTGTGTATTCATCACTTTTTACGCTAGTGGCTAATCCCAAGAGTAATACTGCGGCCATTGTAATCAGCAATGCAAGGCTAGGTTCCCACAGACCCTTCCGCATTTCCGAAACCCTTCTTCCATGTATTACGATCATGTTAATCGCCCCAATTCCTAAGGCGAAGCTGGCAAGGATCATGGCCCAATTACCTAATATACCTGCTGTTCCGATCACCACGGGATTGTCTATTGGATAAGTGAAGAACAAGAAGATACCAATTATGGTAACTATGATCACCGGGATGTGTCTACGTAAAACGATACTCATTTCATCATCACCTACCATATAAGGATCTTGTAGAGCGATTCGATTCCAGCCGTGAAGACGAGAGCACCAATTATTGATATGGCTATGATGACGTATTTGATGTAATCTTGTGCAGCGATTGTTCCTATCTGCTCCGGGTCTTCTGAGAGGAATGCAGATGCAGCAATGAGCTCTTCCAGGACAAGCCAGTAATCACAGCCGAGGGCCATAATGCCAAGTTCGCCGCTGAACCTGCCAATGCCGCCTATCTGTAAACAGCCGGATAACCTTCCCGCTTCAAGTGCGTTAATTAATGCACCTCTCCAGTATCCGAAGAGAAGATTAGTAGCGACTTTTTCCCTCTGTAGAAGGCCCATAACTCCGCCAACGTATACAAATTGATCATCTCCGAGGTATCGTACGTCTTCAGCTCTATACCACTCAGGCTTTCCTGCGGTAATTGCGGCCTCCTTCACTATCTGGTCAAGTACCGCATACACTTCAGATCTACCCACGGTTGTTATTAGTCTACAGTCTCGCTGAGCACACTCTCTCGCAATGTATCTTAGCATGGGATATGCATGTAGCCTATCTGGGTCCCCTGGTCCTCCTTGGGCAACCCCCGCTGAGAAGTGAACGGGCCTTCCGAGCTCAACCGCTCTTCCAATCCCCTCAACTATGGCGTCCAACTGCGGCAACCTTCTAAGATCCCATTTTCTCCCTTGTTTTGCTAACATTGCTATGGCGTAGTATACTGCAAAGAAGAATATCATAAAGAAGAACAGAGTTCCACGTCCTTCAACGAACATTTCCAGATCTACCCATCCAACATACATTTTAACACTATTTATCATTTTTGCACCTTATGTTTTTCTTTAAACAATTTGTTAACCTATTCAAAAAGGGTTGTTTTTTAACTTCTTATGCTCTATATGTTTTATTATTACTTTTTCTGTAACAAAAAATAGTTAACTATAAACAACTTGCATCCATAGGAAATCCGATTGAGAATATTTTATTCTTATAAAAATCTCAAAAAAATTAAGCTAAACCTACTTTTTAAAAAATTGTTTAATTATGCATTTCAACTAGAAAAAGTTTAAAAATTCTGTGGGATTTTAAGATAAAGAATTTGGATATCAAAAAGGATTCTACAGAGAACAACATTTCTACGATGCTTTCAATTATGTCAGATAAGATGGGATTTTCAATCGATGAAAGTATGCTAACATCGAACGATAAAAAAGGAATAATGGACTTATCTAGAATCAGGTCTAAAATACACGAACAGCGTAGCAAATTGGTCAGGATGCGTAAGAAAACTAATTTTTTTATCGTCGTTTTCTTCATTTGCTGTCTCGCTTTCCTTGAAACTATGTTTTATTTCGATGCTGTAACTCTTCTGTCCTCTCTGATCATAGGGGTTATATCTTTCGTCCTTATAGAAATAGAAAGAAAGAGACGCTCACAAATTAAAATGCAGATTGTAGGTTTAGAAGAAGAAATAGAAAGAAAAATGTCAGAATTAGTAACAAATATATCACGAACTAAACATTGAAAACATTAACGAACGCAGATAAAAACTCACGATTCGCGCGCGAAGGAGAAAATTTAAAAAGGAAAATCTCTTCTTACTCTTCAATTATCTCGACATTGGCTCTTGGAACCTGTATTATTTCGCCATCTTCAAGCTCTACATCAAGGACTCTTACAGCTGATTCGGTCTCTATCTCTTGAAGATCTACGGGGAGGATCGTTACTTTTCCTATTGCCCCAAAATAGGGCTCCGCTATGATTCTGACTTGGGTCCCCGGCATTATTCCGGCGGAAATCTCGACTTCGGATGAACTCTCGGATTCCTCCTGGCGAGGTATTATTATCTCGGGTCTCATGACCCCCGCTCTGATCTGAGTTGAGCCGTTTATACATGCAGTATGCCCCTCGAACTGTTTGAGGAGATTGAATGTTTTTCTGGACATGGTCATCCTGCCAAAGCCTTCGGTGATTATAAGACTCATTGGAATATCCTCTTCCCCGGTTATGCCCACTCCTATTTCTCTGCCCAAGAATTCAACAAGGCAAGAGTGTTCTACTCCTCCAACAACAACGCCGGTAACTCCAACATCCATTGCATGTTTCAGCGCTGCTGGGGTAACCTCCGACCCTCCAATGATTACGCATCCTTTTTCTTCATCCGAAATTGCCTCTTCTGTTAGAACTTCTTCTGGCGACTCGACTAAAACCTTCAACTTCCCGTGTTTTTCTCCGCCGATGCCGAAGATGCCCTGTATAAAGGTAGCAGAAGTCTCTACAACTGCACCCTCCTCGGGCATCACATCGACGATCTTTCCAGGGATGTAAGCATTTATCTCAACGGGCTTTGGATCGCCTCGCACTATAATTTGACCTGTTAATCCCGAGATAGATTCCACAACGCCATCAATGGGAGAACAGACCTGTTTTTTAAGAAGACCAAATAGTGCCTCATATTTTGCTAGAACATCATCTTTCTTTACGAAATCCTTTTCATCTACTACAACATACCTCATCAGCTCTTCTGGTTCTACATCCAAGATCTGGGAGCATTTAACGAAGACAGGATCGCCCAACACGGTGGTTTTTGCAACAGTGTCATCATAAGAGAGGACATCTCCCAGATTGACCAGTACCTTTCCTTTTAACGGCAGTTTTCTCACTTTGACAACTTCTGTATACCGTTTAATCTTCAATCCAGGCGTGTAGGCATACATGCTTTCTGAAGTCTTTCCAGATTTTTCATCGGTGTTCATGCAAGCCATCTTCAAACATCTCCCACCATTTTAAGTGCGTTAGTTGGATAGAGGTTCATTGAATCGAACCAATCCATTAATAAGCTTTTTCTCAATTCAGGCTCTTCGGGTATTTGAAGCGGCCTTCCTCTACCGTCCAAGATGATCCCAACCTCTCCTCCTGTTAGACTGATTGACAGCTTGTGTCCCGGTCCAGTCCCTACATCGAATCCTTTTCGAGGATTTATGATAGCATTAGCCTCTTGACCAACCCCTAACTCAATGTAGGTAATTTGGCCAAAGTCTACATGTTCGGTCCTTGTAGTACCATCAGGCATCTTCAGTTCAACCGAGAAGATTTCACTCTTCAATTTCCCTATTCCACTGGGGGCGATGACTGTACCCAACCTCAGGCAGCAATCCTTGTTGAAGATCTGCCATGCCGCATCTGGGTGAACGGTTGATAGAACTCCCAGATGTGGCATCATAAATACACTATCCTGGAACATCCTGGTTACGCCTTCAGGTTGAAAAGCGTCTATCAATATGAGCAATGACTGTCTCCTTCTAGGTGCGTGGGACAGTAATCCCCCAGTTCCTGCTATTATATCTATGTTCATCATTTTGATGTATGTCTCTTCGAGGGCTTGTTCAAAGTAGTCATCCACCGTTCTGGTTACCTGGACACCCTTCAGGCGTGTGGCTATTGTTTTGTGATGTTGAAAGCCAAGTCTAATTGCCTCTCTTGCCACTGCGTGTTCCAAAATTAATATTTCAAGTTTTTGAGGAATTATTGTGGGCCGTATCATTTTATTCATTAGCCTGTTCGCAACAACCTCATCACTAAGATCAAATGGGAGCCATCGTGTTATGTTTTCAGTGCCTGCCTCCTTCAGCACATTGGCAACGCTATAACTCATGCCCAGGTTTGCGCTGACGCTGCGGACGAAGCGGCCGTCAAAGATGGAGTAGATGTTTGTGGTGGCACCGCCCAGCCCCACACCGAGCACATTCATCTTGTATCGTTCTGCGATAAATTGCATTGCCATGCCCTCGCCCGCGGGCGTTGGCATGATGTCGATGTTCGTCCACTTCATCAGCTTGTCGTAACCAGGAGCATGAGACATGACATGCTCCATAAACAGCTCATGTATAGCCCGACGAGCAGGTTCTGTATTCTCCTGATCAAGGACAGGGCGGATGTTATCCACTATTTTCAGAGCGAAGTCTTCGCTGAACTTGGTGCTAATGTGATCACGTATGTTTTTGTTCCCGGCATAGACCAGTGGAAGTTCATACGATACACCCAACCTCGGCCTGGGCTTCGATACGGTTATTAGATCAGCCATCTGAAATACGTGCAGGTCTGTGCCCCCGTCAGTTCCGCCAGCTAACAAAATCATATCGGGGCGCAAATTCCGAACTCGCTTTATCTTTTCATAGTCCTCACGGCCATCGTCAACTGCCATGACATCCATGACAATGGCCCCAGCTCCAAGGGCCGCCCTATTGGCACTCTCAGCGGTTATTGTTTTGATGACCCCGGCCACCATCATTTGAAGCCCACCTCCTGCGCTGCTCGTTGTACAGTAAAGATCTACGCCCCCCTTACCATCGTAAGGGACGACGATGCGATCGCCGTCTTCAGACAGAATTTGATGGCCGGTAAGTTCCTCAACTTCGCGTACCGCGTTCCTTACTCCGAGGGTGACGTCTTCATAAGGAGCTTCTACGGTAGTTGGAGCTTCGCCTGCGACGAGGAACCTCCATGTCTCTTCAGTTTTATGGAAGAATCTGGCTTTTGTGGTGGTGCTTCCAACATCAGTTGCCAAGATATATTGCATTTCGTCCAAGTGTTTTTTCATGTGAGCCATGTCAATATCACAACACTACCACGGCACCAATATAAAAAATTCGCTTTAATAAAATTCGTGTGATCACATAAACGATCCTTTTTGAGTGGGTGGACAAGAAACCTCGTACATGAGGCTAGGAACGAAAAAGGTGTGTCAGTTATTCTCAGATAGCAGTGACACTCACCATTTCTTCTTTTTTTCTTTAAAGCAACGATTTAGAAAGTTTGTTTGTTAGCCCTGCCCTGTCTACTCTGTCTCTAATTTCGTTGACATTAGTTGTGTATAGACCGAGTTGTTTCATCCTCTCGAAGTAGGGTCCTCCAGAAAAGGTGTATCTCGACATTAAGCCACTTTCTGTTTTCATCTGCTCTTTTACGAAGGATATCATGTCACCTAACGCGATGCTATTTGGGATGATCAATTCGTCTTCTCCTGCAGCATATTTTACGCTATTGTATCCAGCCAGACAACCGCTTGCCACAGCCTCTGTGTGTCCGACAATCAGCCCCGACTTCTCCCCCGCGCAGAAGAGGTTCTCCAATCCTGCTACCTTCAACGTGTTGTCACGGGGCGCCATGGCCATAAACCTAATCGAGTTCCCCACTCCTCCCGCATATGGGTCCTCGAATCTAGCTTCCTCAAATCCTGGAATCTGCCTCAGGAGTTCCAGCGGGAAAAATGGCGACATCAACTTGGCAAAACCAGTGTCTAGCAGGATTATGTTTTCTGCATAGGCGGGGAGTGCATATTGGACACAAGCCTTTTTAGATAGCTTACCTTCGTCGATGAGGTCTTTTGGGAGCGGGATGACGGCAACACCGGTCTCTTCCAGATCTTTCAAGATACTTGGAGAGAGGGTATGCTTCATGATCTTGCATGCTCCGCTGAAAACTCCAGGGGTTCCGTCAGACCTCATGCCAACGATGTCGCTTATGCCAACTTTTTCGGTTATGCTAACTCTTGTCTTGAACGTTGGGCACCGATATATGCACATTGCACAACCGTTACCGTACCTTACACAATTCCCAGTTGAGGCGGCAGTGCCTGTGGCATCAATGAAGACATCGCCATTAAATTTGAGACCTTCATCTGAGGTGACTGAGACGATACGGGAACCGTCCTTTTCTACGCTACTTATTCTCGTCTGTAAGTTGATTTCTACGCCATTTTTCTTCAGGAGTCGACGTGTTAGGGGCTCTATTTTTGCTGCGTCGTAGAGGCTCGCATGTTTATGCCCCGGGAAGTCTATGTTGACATGTCTGGACAGCGAATCCATAGTGCTAATGAGATCCCCACAACCTAATGCTATCATCTCCTCGGCTGCGGTGAATCGTCCATTATTTCTGAAAATTCCTCCTACTAGTCCCGAGCCGAGCAGCATGTCAGTTCTCTCAAACAAGGAAACATCGGCTCCGACCTTACTAGCTGTTAAGGCGGCTGCACAACCAGCCCATCCGCCCCCTACAACCACTAATTTAACCATCTCAATCTCTCCTAAATCCTCTATGTTTCTGCGAGAAGTACAGTCTATTGCTTAATAATTTTTACTTTTTGCGCTTGTGCAAAGTTCGGGATAAAAGCCCCTTTTTACGCTAAAAAGGGGCAGAATTTTTCCCGGATTAACATTTAAATATAAACCCTTTAATCAAAGGAGGTCGCGACTCGATTTTATTTTCTAAATTGTGACACATAAAATAATGAAATGAAAAAATGTTTGTCTATCTTCTCTTTTCAACTGTGCTCGTGTAATAGTTATTAGATCTAGACGTTTTTTTTGCAAGAGATGGGATATATTTACCAAATCCGGGTTTTCCAGTGATCTCGCCATCCTCCATTACGACTTTCCCTCTTACGATGGTGAGAACAGGTATGCCTTCGATTTTGCTACCTGCGTAAGGGTTCCATCCACACTTCGTGTACATGATGTCGTCTTTTAGAATCTCTTTCCTCTTCATGTCTATCAGCACTAGATCAGCATCAGATCCTACTTGGATACAGCCTTTGCGCGGATATACATGGAATATCTTTGCTGGATTCTCTGAGCTCAACTGAACGAGTCTTTCTAATGATAGCCTACCCTTATTTACTTCGGTTAGAAATAGCTTCAAATACCATTCCAATGCGGGTGTTCCACCAGGAGCCTTCCACATCTCCTTCCAACCGAGCTCCTTCTCCTCCCTTGTATGTGGGGCGTGGTCTGTTCCTATGATGTCTGCTCTTCCGTCGGCGAGGGCTTCCCAGGTTGCTTCAGCATCAGCCTCCGGAACCCACCAGCCTATGGAATACGGTCCCAACCTCTCTATGTTCTCCCATTTATTGCCAAGAAAGATGTCGTGAGGATTTATCTCGTAAGTTACAGCTTGTCCACGAGTCTTGGCCTCGGTCAACAGCTCGATCCCTCTCGTTGAGCTTACATGCATGACATGTAACTTCACTCCGCTAGCTCTCTGTAAGAAGAGCAGGGTTGAGATGGCTGAATCGAATATGATGGAATCGTATTTTCTCACAGCCTTCGCATATGCCTGACAATCGATTTCTCCTTTATCCCAACATTCTTTCGTAATAGCGTCCCAGACTGGTTGGTTCCAAGGATGCACCTGTACGGGTATTTCAGTCTTAGCAATCTCTTGGAACGCTTTTAGAAGTAGTCCATCGTCATCCAGCCCTATTCCGGGCATGTGTGGATAATCTCTACCTATATCGCTCATCTGGAATATTTTGAAACTTAGGGGGTGCTCCTCAGCCAATTTGGGTATCTCCTCCAGCACGGTTCCAGAGGGGTTGTGTGAAAAATCTATTATCGCCTTCTTCTTAGCAATTTCATTATGCACCTTAAACCTTTCAAGAGTGTTTAAAGGGGGTTTAACATTCGGCATATCTGCCACAAAAGTGACTCCTCCAGCTGCGGCTGCCATTGTACCCGTCTCAAAATCCTCTTTATGTGTATAGCCGGGCTCTCTCAAGTGTGCATGTACATCTATCAATCCTGGTATCACGATCTTCCCTGAAGCATCGATGATCTCTTCTGCTTCAGGGAGATTTGCATCTGATCCTATGGAAGCAATCTTACCAGCTTCTATGGCTAACCCGGCATTAAAGAATCCGTGGGATGTACATATCGTTCCAGATTTTATGACCACATCAACTTTTTGCATTTATTCCTCCACTCCTGATCCATCACGCTGGAAAGTGATTATAAGTATTACGCGCACGCATTAAAACCAATCTTTAAAATGATTCTAATAGATGGGATCACATCCACTGATGTGGCATTATTGAGCCCTACAATCTCTTTTATATTCATGACTGTCCAAAGTTGGGTGATGTTATGGTTTTCATAGAGTCGGATGTCCTCGTGTTGGGAACAGGAGGAGCGGGGCTGAGGGCTGCCATCGAAGCTAAGGCTCGGGGCACATCAGTGGCTGTTGTATCGAAGGCGACTTCGGGGATGAACAACGCAACAGTCGTAGCGGGCGGCGGTTTTCGGGCGGCAGTTGGAGGCCTCACAGTTGATGAGCACTTTGATGACACCATTTT
>Ga0209636_10002707_pt1 | contig 18081 bp, 10 predicted proteins | sample DeeMarSWOR152_54_FD_187464 | JGI IMG/M metagenome (GOLD analysis project Ga0209636, IMG submission 187464) | Marine sediment microbial communities from White Oak River estuary, North Carolina - WOR-1-52-54 (SPAdes) (version 2) | ecosystem: Environmental > Aquatic > Marine > Intertidal zone >... | reverse complement strand
CGATGTTATTTGCTAAAACGCTTAATCGATTGTTGACGTATATGTTGGAATAAGTCATGTTAACTGAACAGGCTGCTGCCATCCTCAATCTCCTGTCACAGAAGGGTTGCCAGGATTTGAATGAGCCATCCGTATTAGTTAAGTTCGTATTGAAGTCGAGCCACCAAGTGTTAAACGTCGGAAACACTCCGTGAACGGTTACAGCGGGAATTATCGAATCCAGTTCGCCATTAACGAGCCACTTGTCTCGATCAACAACAGAGAATATCTCAACCTCAGGGACTCCTATTGCGGTTACTGTTCCGGCCTTCAGGTTGAGGAGCCTCGTCGTGAACTCTGGCTGGTGTCTAAATTCTATTGTTTCTATCCTCTTATGACCATCTGGTGGCAAGTTAATGTTGTTTGGGCCTCCCCAGTAGTCGTCGTAGGCTTTGAGGATAACCGTGTAGGTAACTGGGTCAACACTTTCAACATAGTATGCGCCTGTGCCAAAGGTCCAACCGTCTTCAGGAACATTGAAGTATGTGTCACCGTCACCTGCTCTATTTTTGAAGTATGTATTGTAGTCTCCATCCCATGTTCCCCATCCACCGTACTCATAGTCTTTGCTGATAGCTTCAGTTGGTGAGACGATACCGGCCCAAGGCCCAGCCATAATGGGCAGAAACTGCGTTGTAGGAGTCGCGATATTTATTCTAACCGTGTAATCATCGACTATTTCCACAAAATTTAAGTCCAAGACTTCTTGAACCCAGGCTGCGTCATAAGAAGGATCAGCTCCCATACAGGAGAAGATCAAACCATCAGGATCAACTAGTTGGATAACCATCCATGCTGCTTGGCTCCCATGCACCGGAGCCACGGGATCACCAGTTGTGCCGTCAATCATGAGAAGCCTGTTAAGGCTGAACCACACGGCCCTAGCGTTAAACGGAGTCCCATCCTGGAATGTTATGCCCTGCCGCAAAGTAAATGTGTACTGCAGTCCATCAGAACTAACTGAGTAGTCCTCCGCCAACCACGGAATAATCTTAGAGGGGTTATCCCTTTCAAACCAAAGCAACGTCTCAACGCTATGCCAAAGCGTCCAGTAGTCGTATTGATAATAGGAAACATGTGGATCATACCATTGGAAGGTGTTCCCGGACTCGAATATCAGCTTATTATTGGTTACAAAGGCAGGAACCTCTCCCGGAATCTCCTCCTCCGACGGTCTAGCAAAATACCATATTGCGCCTGCAAAACTAGCCACTAAGATTATGATTATCACTATTATGACAGCGGTGCTCCTAGCAATAGCTTTCTCTTTTCTCATGTAAATCCTCCGTCCATCTATTTTCATATCAAAAGTTATTTAACATTTTCTGTATGCACGCGCGTCTAAATGGGGAATCTGGAAAACTACAAACATACTAGATCGAGATAGCATAATCACGGTAAATCATAGCTGTCCACGATGAATTAGAAGAGGCGCGCGGTAATGGTTCAGTGTTCACTCAGTGAAGTAGCCATATTCCGACTATGCAAAACATATGCATACTGAATCTTCGCAAATTTATTGAGGTCTATCTATGTGTGCGCGAATTATGTACCTCATAACAGGGCGAGTTTCTGAACGGCGAACAATCTCTACAAATCCAACTTTGCGAAAGGCTGAAGCTAGACCCGTATAGGCAAACCCATTAGGTGTCCGTGCTTTCTTGGGTTCAATTGGGTATCCTTCGACAATCTTGGTGCCTTGTTTTGTAGCGTAGTTCACTGCTGCTTTCAACAGTTCCACACTGACGCCTTTCCGTCTGAATGCTTTGTCAATGAAAAAGCAGACAACGGACCACACAGGCTTTTCGTCAACGCGTTTTAGTATTCGCGACCGTTTCAGCTTCGGAAAAGTCTCTCGAGGAGCTATGGAGCACCATCCAACTGGCTGACCGCATATATAAGCGAGAATTCCAGGAACGTTGCCAGAATCTACAATTCTTTTAAAGGTCTCCTTATTCCTTTCACCGCGGTTACGCATGAACTCTGAATGTGGCAACCTCCACCACATACACCAACAGCCTCCACTCGCTCCATGCTGACCAAACAACTTTTCAAGATCAAACCACCACTCAGGTGTCAACGGATGAAACTCCAAAGCTTCCCTTTCAAAACCGCTTTTATCAGTCATACGTAAGTATTTAGGATTCTGTCGTTTAATTAGGCTTATCCTCAAACTGCTAGAACATACGCATACCGCATACCAAAAACAGTAGAACAAGAAGCTGTTCATGCCTTCGTCTTCAGCTTCTACAAAGGATATGCAACCTGCACATTCGTCATTTATCTTTTAAGTAACTTGTAGATACTATGTGTACGCGATAAGTCAGGGTTTAATAATCAATTCTTCAATCTATGGCTAAGATGGAATATACATTTTATGACACGCCACCCCATGATAGGTCTATTTCATCTACCCACTAATTAAATCGTGCATTTGTAGCTGAATCCGCCCAAATTGCCCAATTTTTGTTGCCACATATTCTGTTGAAGACGATCCTATTTTGCATAAGATCATCATCTTACGCCTTCAGAAGGACCTAGAGAGTCAATAGCAGAATAATTATTGGCGTGCATTCCTTCACATTATCCACTTGCATCCTCTATAAAGGTTCAATCAGTTGTTATATATGAAAGAAACATAGAAACGGTCTCAGTTTTCCGAAAGCCTTGCCTACGATTTTTGTTACATTAGGAGAAACATTGTTCCGACCGTTACGAGAAGAGTCCCAAAAACTACTTTATTGGTAACATCTTCTTTCAAATAAATCATGGCAATGACCGCGGAAAAGATAGGGGTTATAGACGAAAGAGGAGCCACAATGTTGCTGTTGGTGGAAGATAGACCAAAATATAAGAGAGTATCTCCAATTCCCAAAGCAATCAAACCGCTTAGAAAAGCAAGAGATATCCTGGGCTTTGTCCATTTGTTGCTCTGAGACTTTTTACTTAGGGGGACCGCTGATAATATTCCAAGTGTTGGGAGCAGAAACAGCATCCTAACCGCCGCCAAGACGAAGGGATCATTATTCACCAAAATAATCTTGAAGAGGACAATTCCAAACGCCCAACATAAGCAGGCTCCCAAACCTGCAAAAACCCCTACCTTTGAGAAACCCACGTTATGGCTTTTATTTAATGCATTATTGGCAACTAACCAAACTCCAAAGATAATGGCGATCGTCCCAAAAACTATCCAGCCAGTAATCGTTTCCCCTAGGAAAAGAGTACTTAGTAAGACAACAAAGATCGAGTAGGAATAAGCTATAGGAACAGTCTTGGACACACCAATAGATCTTAAGCCAACAAAATAGAAAGTGTCCCCCGCAGCCAACACCAAAATGGATGAAACACCAATAATAAATAGAGAAATCAAGTCCAACTCGAAAAGGAGATCCCATTTGCCAAGAACAAAAAGGATCAAAAAAGCGAAGATGAGAACAGAAATGCTTCTGAGCAAATTAAATTTCAAAGGGTTCATATCGAGTATTGCCTTCTTATATAAAGAAGCACCCAAAGCCCAGCAAAATGCAGCCATGATAACCGAGATTTCACCCAACATCTCTGTTCATCCTTTCATTAAACATTGACTTATAGTGTGTAAACCACATAAAATACTGACTATCTGCTCACCTTCAAGCGCGAAGTTTATGTGAATCCTCCTTTTGCAATAAGTCTAACTTTTCCACCGATATATTCAGCTATTTCCTGTTTTTTCTCTTCTGCTTTTAGAAGTATGATGGTCTCCCTATTTCATAACCTTGTTAACTCGAATATTGATTTCGCGCTCGGGTAGACGTCTCAGAGAGTGCCTATCTACAACAATTCTTTAGCATTTCACCTCTACTAACTAATATAGTTTGCACTTTGGCTCTTTCTAAAAAGGAAAAAAAGAAGAGGATAGTGTTTTTTCTGTTTAAACTTCTTCTTGCTTTTCAGTGTTTTCTTCTGTTTCTGCGATTGCGGTCTCTTCTTCGACGCCTTGCTCCTGTTCTGGTAAGCTTTCGACGATTATTTCCTCTTGCGCATCCTCCGGCGCTTCCTGAGGCTGGGCTTCTTCAAGCATTTCCTCGATAACCTCTGGTGCATCTTCTATGGCCTGTGAGGCCTCTTCTGTGATCTCTGGTTCATTCTCTATAGTATCTGGCGTTTCCTCCATTACTTGAGGTGTCTCTTCAGTGACTTCTGGTGTGCCCTCTATCTCCTGCGGTGTGTCCTCTAAAACCTGCGGCATCTCTACTGAAATCTCTGGCGTTTCTTCAGTGACTTCTGGTGTGCCCTCTATCTCCTGCGGTGTGTCCTCTAAAACCTGCGGCATCTCTACTGAAATCTCTGGCGTTTCTTCGCTCTCAATTTCGGGCTGTTCTGGAACTGCCTCCTCTGTTGTTATGATTGGTTCTTCAGAAGATGGCTCCGCTTCCACTTCTACTTCAGCTGGGGCAACTGGCTCGCTTTCCACGGCCTCACTTTGGACGGCTTCGCTTTCCTCAGCCGGCGAAGAAGGCTCTATTGGTGGCGCTTCGACGGGTGGACAAAGCTGGTTTGTGGCTTCTTTGATTACTTCTAATTCACGCTTGGCGGTTTCAAGTCCTGTGGATAGTAGAGTAATTTCACTCTGGTAACTTTCCTCATCGATTTCGCCAACCACATGCTGGATCTCGTAGTTGGCAAATAGTGTCTCCAACGTTTTAATTTGATCCTCTAGCTCCTTTGTTTTACCTTGCATTTTCGCAAAGAGGTCTTTCTGCTGTTTTTCGATTTCCATTATGACTGCGTTTATGTCATTCTCGAACGAGTCGCGTGTGGCCTGAGAAATTCTGCCAGTTTCAAATAAATTTTCCAAAGCTTGTTTCTTTTTCTTCGCTATCTCATATTCTTCGTTTAATCGCTTAAATGAGTGTTTCCACGAAATCAATTTTAGCACCGTGGCTTTTTCTAAGCGCAAAAGAGGAAAATAACGTTTGTTAACATGCACGTATATCTCTAACTAGTAAAGCCAGCCGTATCTGCCATTGAAATGAAAATTATGCGTTTAAAATTTTGCTGATTCCATGTTATTTATATAATTGAATATTGAAATTTTTTTCAACCAAAATTTACAACAGAAATCCTTTCCGCACAGGAAATTCATGCTCGAGGTAGGAGTTAAAATGTGGTTCTTGTGTGGGAAAAGCTTTCCTTTTCATGGTGGCTAAGGTATTAAAATGGAAGGAAGAAGCCAAAAGTGAATTGTGGTTTTACACTGTCCTGTTTGCGAGGGCCGCTTAATATGTATATTTAGGATTTTGCTTCATGCGCGTGCTATGGCGGCATCGACGATTATACTTAATAGCGGAAGAGCAGAGGGGAAAAATCCTCAAGAATATGCCTGAACGCATAATCAAAGACTTAACGGACATTATAATAATGATCGAGCTGCAAAACGGGACCCTGAGCGATTGAGGTTTTATCTCATACATTCATACCAAGTTAAACCTCCTCGTGAGTTCAGGCACCATATATTCGCTGTTGTATTCTCTCGAAAGAAGCGGTCTTGCCGAAGGCATATGAAATGAAAGAAAAAAAGTCTACAAACTCAGGGAGAAGAGTAAAAAAACAATAGACACATTACTAAATACCAACGACAGAATCAGAGGCTTCATGGCAAACTTTCTGAAGACACAAAACACGCCCTAACTTTTTTATTAATACTGAATCGAAACGCTAAAAAACCTCTTTTTTGTTTCTCCTATGAACAGAAAATGTAATGGAGGGCCCGTAGCTCAGCAAGGACAGAGCACCGGACTTTTAAGCTAGCAAGCAGAGAAATCCGGGGGTCACGGGTTCAAACTTAGAAGGCATAAACCTCCTAGGGAACAATTCCCGTCGGGCCCGCCACCAAACCCGAAGCCGTCTGGGGGCAAGTCCACAACTGTCATAAATTCGCAGCAACGTGACTTAGAGTGTTCTAAGAACGCGCGCTTATGACTTAACTTTTGTGAATCAGCGCTCCAAATTTGGTTCCAAATTTCATGTTGCCTCTACGCTGCTGTGTAACCTTCCGCCAAGTTTCTTCCGGTAAGGAGAGACTATTCTAACAGGTTTAAGAAACTAAAGATATTGGAAATAGTTGGGATTTGCGAAGGTAATTGAACCCTATTTTCGTTTTCTAGTTTTTCGCTTCTTCACGTTACTAAAGGGGTCTTTTGCTCCTCTGAGTTTTTTGCACTCTTAATGCCAAATCCGTGCGGAAACGTAGGCACTGTGTATACGTCGGTAACTCCGTTGAGATTTTTTACCTTTTTCTGAACAAATTCTAAGACCTGGCCAGTGTCATTAGCGTTGATCCAAATACCGACGTCCCAAGCTCCGAAAATGTTCATGCTGTAACAAAGATCTACGCCAGAAACAGGTTTCTCGTCTATTTTTCTTATGTCGCTGAGTGTGTCAACTATTTTTCCTGGGTTCAATTTCATCAGAACCAAATATTCGGGCATGTTTCTTTTTCCTCCAGTTTTTGTTTTTACTTTGATACCCAGTGCCTAACTTAAATATTACGATTTACGAATATTAATTTCAGATGCTTTTAAGAAACAAAAAGCAAATGGCAGAAAACAAGCCACATTAGAAAGAAGCTAAAATAAAAGCTACTGATCCTTTCCAGACATTCTAAGGAACCCAGGATGAGAATAATCAAATATCCAAGTTTGAGAAAGCCAAATCGCCTTAAAGCAGTCTTTATGATAATAACCCTTTACTTTCCCAAAAGAATCCTTAAGCACGACTTCTTGACCCTGCTCTATTGGCTTGCCACACTCGTTACAAGTCAAATCTTTTTGTCTTTCTGATTGTAGCTTCTTCAAGGCTTCACATTGCACCCTTAACTCAGAAATTTGGCTTTTCAAAGATTGAAGTCTAGCCAAAACAGCCTCAACCTTCTCCTTTCGCTCAACCACACTAATGCGACACTGAACATTATTTACCTGCATCTTTCAACCCTACCTCTTTATACCACAGAGAGCCTACAAAGAAAAACTTAAATGAACACATAATACTTTATTTCGGCAACAGTAATATTTCAAAACTAAATGCAACAACTGGCTCATTTTAATACGAAGATAGCTCTAAGCAAATCCAAAACGTAAACATTTACCACTTCAAAATAAAAATATGTTTATGGAGAAGAGGGGGATAACTACTTCTTCTACCCTTTTGCTCCGACTTTCTTTTCAAGAAGACCATTTAGCAGTTTTCCGCGACTCCAGCAATCTCTTTGGCTTCAGACACGACTGATTCAGATATTCTTTTCACGGTATCTGCTTCTTTTATTATTTCTTTTGTTACGGTCTCAACGTTTGCTGTATTAACTACGACGCCCGAAGCGAGTACGACAACGCCTTCCGAGTCGGTGACAACCGTTCGCGTTGTTTTTGCTACGTTTTCCGCGGTTTCTGAAACGGTCTTCGCGACTTCCGCCATCTATCGTGAAGCAGATGTCTGTTCCTCAACCGCTAAAGACGTCTATTCAGACACTGACGAGTTTTCTTCGGCGATGCTAGCAACTTCTTCAATTGATCGTGCCACAGCATTCAATGCGTCAAGCCCTTGTTCAACGCTGTTTAAGTTTGCCAACTTTGATGTGCATTTCTTCCAGTATTCTTGCTATTTCCTCTACTTACTTAGTTGCGCCCAGAACTACGTTAGCGCGCGCTATGCCAGAAATGGAATTAGCAATTTGCCCTACTAGCATGCGCTAGATTGTTTTTCGGGAAAAAAAATACCTGAATCAAAAGAGTTGCTCAGATTAGTGCCCACTCAAATCTTTGTTCGAAGTTTCAGAGAGAGAACGGTTCAGATAGCACCATAAATGTTAAAGTAATCAGCATCATAATAACTATTAAAAGCTATGGTTCAAAATCGTGATTTAATGTCACAGAATGGTTTCCCTTTAATTCGAGAAAAATACGTTTCTCCAACGACGCGCCGTATTGAAGATTGGAAATCTAGGCTTATAGACCTATCGCGGCGAAACAACCTATTGTACTTCAAGCCCAGCAAAAGAGGAAATCTTTCTGTTTCTCGCCCAAATATGGAAACAATATTCAACAGGCTTGTTTTGCGAAAGCGAAAACTGGAGTTTTGGTACCCTCCAGAGGAAGCAGAGGGCTTTCAGGGGAAACCACAATCCGCGAACCTTTCATTCCTTAGTGAAAAAGACCGTCCGGCAGCAAACCAACTGGTATGCGACGGAATCAGTAGAACTGATCTTGAAAGAGTTCTCAAGAACCTCCACAGACGTTCACTTTTGGACTACAGGGAGCGAGGCGTCCGTATATTGCACGCTGCTTTCGGAATGTTAGTTTGGAAGGAAAAAGAAACAGGCAAGGAAGTACGCTCCCCTCTTATCCTCGTACCAATCGAGTTGGCTAGGGAATCCTTTCGAGAACCTTTCTTTATCTCAGTCCCTCCAATAGAAGAAGAGGTGGTTCTAAATCCTGCTTTACAAGTGAAACTGAAGACTGTCTTTAAACTCGAACTCCCACCTTTGCCTGAATATTGGGAATACCAAAGTCTTACCAACTACTTCAGCGCTGTCATAAAAATCGCTAACGAACTCGGTTGGAGAGTAGAAGCCACCGTGGAAATTGGGCTTTTCTCATTTCATAAACTAGTTATTTATAATGATCTTGATGCAAACGCGGAAGTAATAAAGCGGCACCCTATAATTCGCGCTATTGTCGGAATTGAGGACATGCCACTTACAAAAGGCTCTCTGCCTGAAGAAAAAGACGTGGACACGATACAGCCACCTGAAAAAACATTTCAAGTTTTGGATGCCGACAGCAGCCAAAGGGTATCAATCGAATATGCCTTGCGCGGACAAAGCTTTGTAATGCAAGGACCTCCAGGTACAGGCAAAAGTCAAACAATTGCGAATATCATCGCCGAGTGCATAGCTCACGGAAAGTCTGTTCTCTTCGTCAGCGACAAGATGGCTGCCCTCGAAGTGGTCTATAAGCGACTGCGCGAGGTCGGGTTGTCTTCCTTTTGTCTGGAACTTCACAGCAGCAAGGCCAACAAAAAGGAAGTTGTCGCTGAGCTTAAACGTTGCCTTGATGAGCAGCTTGTTCCTCGCAAACTACCGTCAGCACACGAATTTGAAAAACTGGCAGAATTAAGAGAAAACCTGAACAACTATGTAATCTCTCTCCATCAAAAACGCCCCATTTTGCAGAGAAGTGCATACGAAATACTAGGCGAACTTTCAAGTTTAGAATGCGTTCCATTCGTCGCAGTTGAGCTACCAAATCCGGGAAGCTTGACACCTCAAAAAATGCGCGAACTAGAAGATTTGATGCACCGACTGGAAAACGTCTGGCAGGTACTGGAAGAACCAGATTTTCCATGGCGTGACTATCGAGGAAACAATTACGATATAGAAGTCCGCTTAGAATTATCAACAGTACTTGACAATCTGATTTCAACAATAGACTCGCTCAGACTAGAGTCAGGCAAATTCGCAAACCAACTGGGTCTGAAAGAGCCGTCAACATTTGATAAGGTGGAATGGTTAATTGGAATTGGCGGTCTTCTATCGGAAAGCCCTAAACCTGAAGCCAGCTGGGTGATGCATCCTAACCTTGATCAGCTCATCTCCGAAGCAGAAACGCTCCTAGCCACATCTGAATGGGGTAAAGCAACCCGCAGCCGTCTACTGGAACGTTACAACCCAGCTTTCTTCAGCTTAGCTCTCACTAGATCCGCAGAATTTGAAGAAGCCCTTTCAACAATCAACAAGTTGCTTCTTCACCCGTGCGTAGAAGAAAGCGAGCTTCTTGAAAAACGAGAAAAACTCTTGGATTTTGCCAAACAAACCCAAGTTCTATCAGAAAAGTGGAACGAAAAATCACAACAGCTTGCCCAGATTTTAGGTTTATCCACAAAAAACCTCACACCTGACCGCGTTAGACAACTGTACCATATTGCCCTTATCTGCTTCTCAGAGGATAAACCAGAATTGCGATGGTTAGATCCATCTTTTTTTCAGCAAATAAAAGAAACATTTCTAAAAACGAAAAAGGATTATGAGGAACACAAATCGCTGACGCTTAAGCTAGAAAAAACTTACACCAACGAAATTTTTGAAATAGACCTGAATGAGTTCATAAGACGCTATAATGACTTGTACGAAAGTTTCCTTCGATGGTTCCGTCCAAGTTTCTATCGCGACCAAAAGCAGATAGCTCTTCTAACTCATAACGGCAAAGTTCCCAAGTCCGTTTTGCAAGATCTGCTTGACGCGCGTAGGGTGAAAACATTAAATGCTGCAATCGAAGCCTCAGCAGAATCAGTTCACAGTCTGCTGGGTCATTTTTATCAGGGATATGAGACAGATTTTCAAGGGACAGAAAAAGCGATCGAAATTACATCAGAACTCTTTAGGTTATCAGGACCAACAGGGGTACCTGAGAACCTAGCCCGCCTGGTTTCATACGGATCAGACCCCCCGCTTGTAATCAAACAAGTTGGCAATGAGTTACAAGAGGAATTTGAAAAGTGGGATCAGCTTGCTAAAGAGTTAAGCTCCCTGTTGCCAATCTCCTATGTATCCAACTCGAGTTTGCCGCTCTATGAGACGCCTATAGCAATGCTCCGAGAATGGACAAGCTCGGTTGAAGAACAACTTAATGCTCTTTGCGAAATAACAGAAGAAACCTTGAATATGAGCAAAGGTGAAGAGCCACAAAACTACAAACAGCTAATAGCTGACTTGAAAGACGCTGAAGATGTTAGAAAAAAAGAAGCAGAAATTCTCGGCGAAAGATTCCTTCTCCAAAAGAAATTCGGGTTTCGTTTCTCAGGTCTCGAAACATGCTGGGAAGAAATCCTATCAGTTCTTCACTGGACTAGAAAAGTCCATACTTTGTTTGGCTCCTCTCCAATCCCCGAACTCTTCGCGGAAATTATCTCTCGTGGAGCCGCATACGCTCCATCTAACAGTGACCTGATTAAACATTATGATGCGGGACTGAAATCCTTAGCGGCTCTGGAGGCTCGTTTCGAAACTGAGTTAACGTACCGAGGCCAAAGGCTGCAAGAAATGAGCCTCGAAGCGATTCAAAGCAGGCTCAGATGGCTCCGAGAACGAGTTGACGATCTGCAAGTTTGGGTAGATTTTAAAGAAGCAAAAAAACTCTTTTCACTGAGAGGCTTAACCGCATTTTTTGACCGGCTCATCAAGAATCTTCCTCCGGCTTCTCAGCTTCTTGACATATTTCGCAAAGCAGCATACCAAGAATGGTTTAATTACCTTCGTAATGAGGATCAATACTTAGGTGAATTCAGAAGAAAAAGTCATGAGCAGCTAATTGCTGAATTCAGAAAACTTGACCAAGAGCTGATTCGCCTTTCTTCGAATCGAGTGATAGAGGCAGCAAATAGTAGAAAGCCACGGGATATACTTATCCAAGCAGACGATTCAGAGGTAACCACGTTACTAAAAGAGGCGGTAAAAAAGAGACGGTTAATGCCAATTCGCAATCTTTTACAGAGAATTCCCCACCTCCTTGCGCGGCTTAAACCTTGTTTGCTCATGAGTCCGATGTCTGTGAGCCAGTTCCTCCCCCCTGAACTGATGAAATTTGATGTAATTCTCTTTGACGAAGCATCTCAAATTGTTCCTGAAGACGCAATCGGAACTATTTATCGCGGAAAAACAATTGCCGTTGCAGGCGACAATAAACAACTACCGCCTACCTCCTTCTTCCAAAAATCCCTGCTTGAAGACATCGACTGGGACGAAGTCAGCGATGAAGATTTTGAAGTTTTCGACAGCATTCTTGACGAATGTGTGGGAGTTGGACTGCCAGTAAAGACTCTTCGATGGCACTACCGCAGCAAACATGAGGAACTAATTGCATTTTCCAACAACCATTTCTATGATGGCACTCTCATAACTTTTCCATCAGCGGTAGCAAAACACGTAACTTTGGGTGTAAAACTAATTTATGTTCCAGACGGCATATATGATCGGGGAGGGCGACGAGACAACCTTAGAGAGGCAGAGGTCGTTTCCAACTTGGTTTTTGAGCATTTCCAGAAATATCCCGAGAAAACTCTTGGAGTGGTAACCTTTAGTATAGCACAAATGGATGCTGTTGAAGAGGCGATTGAACGCCGCCGAAGGCAACAACCTGAATACGAGCGTTTCTTCAAGGAGGATCGACTAGAAGGGTTTTTCGTCAAGAACCTAGAGAACGTTCAAGGCGATGAGCGTGACGTAATAATACTTAGTCTCGGTTATGGCTATGACCACCAGCGTCAAATTACAATGAACTTTGGGCCTGTAAACAAGGCTGGCGGAGAGCGACGACTAAATGTTGCAGTTACACGTGCTCGAGAAAGGACAATCCTCGTAACTTCAATTAAAGCCTCCGATATCGACATAGAATCAGCCAAATCAGAAGGCACAATTATTCTGCATAACTATCTTGAATATGCTGAAAAGGGTCCAGAGGCATTAAAATTGCCTAAGCAAAAAGCAGGCGAATTCGAGTCCCCCCTCGAAGAAGATGTGGCAATGGTAATCCAACGCATTGGCTACAATGTCGTTCCTAAAGTGGGGTATAGCGGTTGTCCCATCGATATGGGAGTGGTTGATCCAAATAATCCTGGAAGCTATCTTTTAGGAATAGAATTTGACGGCGTAACATACCAGTCTAGTAATAGTGCAAGGGATAGAGATAGACTCAGAGAGCAAGTGCTCAAACAGCTAGCATGGCGGATTCATCGTATATGGTCGCCAGCGTGGGTTGCGAGAAGAGACTCCGAAGTCAGACGATTGGCCGGCGCCTTGGCAGAAGCTCATAAGTTCCAGCTAGAAGCAGAAGTCCCAAGCATGGATGTTGCTCTAAAAGAGGACAATGATGACCTATCACAAGAAGTCGATGTTCAAAAGGTTCAATTTGCTGGCATCGAAAAAATCGGCGTTCCTTACAAAGTGCATACGTTCAAAGCAAAGTTTAACCCGTATGTGAGGGTTCCATCCTCTCGACATGGATGGGTAGTTCGAGCGAACGAGTTTCACTTTCAAGAGAATCGTCAACTGCAAAGTATCCTCTTGGAAGAGCTTGTCAAGGAAGAGGGACCAATTCACTTTGACTACGCAGTTCGAAGATTAGCGGCTGTATGGGGACTAAAGCGAAGGGGCCCCAGAATTGTTCAAGCCGCTAGAGAAGCGCTCAATCTCCTGCTCCGAAATCAAAAGGCAATTATAAAGGGTCATTTCATTTGGCCAACAGACCTCCAAGATGTTCCAGTACGCGTTCCAGTTCCTGGCGTCCCAGAATCAAAGAGAATACTCGAGCACATCCCGCCTGAGGAAATCGAAAACGCCATGAAACTAATTGCTCGATACGCTTTAGGCATAAGTGCCGAATCTCTGACGGTTGAAACCGCAAAAGTTTTTGGTTTCAGCCACGGAGGGGAAAAGAGCAGAAAAAGAATCTACGAGATATACAAGAGGCTATTATGGGAAAAGAAACTAAGCTGCACTAATGATGTTGTCACTGTTGCTTAACCAGTAGTACCCTTTCAAAATGAACTCGATAGGCGAAACCGCCTTGAAAGTGACAATTGGCTCTGAGCTGAATTGATTATATTGCTTTTCTGGCTGATTGCGCGCGCTTCATGATGGACTTGAACTCTTTTGGGTATGGATACCGCCGAGACAATCTTATCAATTGTATAGAACCAAGATGCAAAAACAAATTAGTTGGGTAGCCCTAGATTGCCCTTGTTCGAAGCGTTTGCTCAAGAATGCATTAACGAGCAAAATATAATCAGAGGTACCTAAAATGCTTCACTGGACCATGAGAAAGCCAAGTCGAAATTTATCCATCCTAGGATACGATAATCATGAAGTTTTAACGTGGAGAAATATGTCATGACCGTTTATTTTGTTAAATGGGATACTGAGCGTGACCTGATGAAGGAAGCTGGTCGCCTCTATGATGCGGCTGGTACTTTTGATTGTGTGGAAAAGGGTAACCTTGTGGCCGTCAAGTTGCATGTAGGGGAGTTGGGCAACCCGTATTATGTGCAGCCGTTTTTTGTTCATGACATAGTCCGCAGGGTCAAGGAGGCAGGTGGCAAGCCGTTCCTCACGGATTCTAACACTTATTATCACGCGCACCGTAACAATGGGTATGATCACATGCTCACTGCGTTGATGAACGGGTTTAATATGGCTCCGTTCATCGTGGCAGATGGGCTTCGAGGCGAGAATTACAGGACGGTGAAGACTAAGGGTGTGTTGAAGGAGGTCGAGGTAGCCGGCGTTATCGCCGAGGCTGACGCTATGATTGTGGTATCGCACGATAAGGGTCATGGGCTCAGTGGCTTCGGTGGCGCTATAAAGAACGTGGGTATGGGTTGCACGTCGCGAGCGGGCAAGCTGCGGCAGCACAGGACAGTAGGCCTGGAGATAGATGAGTCGAAGTGCATCGGCTGCGGCAAGTGTAAGCAGGTATGTGAGATGAGCTTACCTGAGATAATCGGAGAAAAAGCTAGAATTATCTCGCCCTTGTGCATGCGTTGCCCTTTGTGTTCAAATGCTTGTCCCACGGGTGCCATAAAGCTTGTAAATCAGGATAACCTTAGCAAGGCGCTCGCGTCAGCAGCATATGCTGTGCTTTCCACCTTCAAGAGGGATAAGGTGTCGTACGTAAGTTTCGCCAAGGACATCACGCAGTACTGTGATTGCTTGCCCAATCCTGGCGAAATCGTGATGAAAGACGTTGGCATCTTCGCCTCTGCCTCGCCTGTTTCCATCGACGGCGCTTTCCTCGAGATGATTGACTGCAAGGTCTTCAACGATGAGTGTCACGTAGATTGCATGCTACAAGTCCAAGAAGCGAAGGATATTGGCATCGAGGGCGAAGTAAAGCCAAAGATATCTAGAATAAGGTGAGCGCGTGAAGCTGTTTTGCCAAGCGAGAGACCTGTTAAAGATTTGGTTCCAAACCCATTAGGATATGGGTGCCATCGGACCCTCTACAAAGTTTGGGGAAAGTTTTTGGTTAAATGGAAGAGATTTGTTTGAAAAAGAAAGTTGTGATAGAAGCCTTCTCCTCTCTTCCACCTTCAGGCTGAAACAGTATATGCTGAAATCTTTATAAAACGTTTGTGTCAGCATCGGTATATGTCATATTAGGCAATATGTTTTAGTTTGAGTTCATTTGAGTTTTTGATACTTTGGTTTTTAACACTGGACAATTAAGTCTTCGTAGTGAAAGAAGAACGCTTGAGAACACCTTTACTAGTGCGGTTTCAATATTGCTGTTTGTTTTTGGAATCTCGATAGCTTTCATATTCTTCTCAGGTAACCTTTGGAGTAGCGAACGAAAGAGAATCTTATTGGAATGGCCGTTGAAATTGCATGTTGGACTCCAATACGTTTTTCTAGTTAGATCTGGTTTTTCCGCGTTGGTTTTAGCTTTACCATAGAACAAACATTCCTCAACGCACTTTGAAGTAAGTTGATTCCGTATAGGGATTAAATAACATGAACTAAGCAAACATATTAGAGTCCCCAAAAAAGAAAAGGCTACACTTTTAGCTTTTTTGTCAAAAAGCTTGCTACACAAAAAAAGGAGCGGAAATCTTTTTCTGAAACCAAAACACATAATCAACACCACATACAAAACACCGAGTGAGATGCAACTAAAATGGGCGAAAAAGTGGGTAAGCACCACATTGAAGAACTGAAGGAAATGATCCAGGAAAAGAAGCCGAAGGAGCCAGTGGAGAAAGTTCTTGTCAAATTCTGTGAGCGACACGGCGTTTCTCTAGATACCTGTCGGATATACTATAACCGATTAGTTGAAAAAGGCGAAGTCAAAGATGAATAGCGCTTATTCAACCTTTTACCTTTTAGTTCCCACAGTCTCTTTCTAGCGCGCGGCTAACTTGAGTATAAATATGGACAGTTTAACACCACTGGAAGCTCAACTTTCCATATGAGTCAGTAATCTTAGAAATACCTGTCGCGTCTTCAAATGTTACAAGGATATTGATTCTGAGCACTAGAGTGAATTGACCTATTTGCTTTTAAACTAGTAGTTACGTTATATAACTTCGATAATGTAATGGTAAATGCGTGTTAATTATTGAAACGTAGATGTTTCTGGATTATCGTCCTCATCCTTTTACTTGTTGTTTCGCTTTTCTTAACGTGGAGGTTTTTTGATAATTCCTCTGATAAGGCGGCCCCAGATGTTTTCGTGGGTATTGATATCGCTTATGACAACGTTGCAGAAATTAAGCTGCTTGTTGACGAAATAAGGCCATACACTAATACTATTGTGATCGGAAGCACAGGAATAACCTTTGATGTGGCGAAACTTGACGATGTCTGCCAGTATCTTTACAATAGAAGCTTTTATTTTATGATTTATGCGCATCCTTTAGGTGATCCTGAAAAGCTTTCTATTCAGTGCCAATGGGTGCTTGATGCAAAACCTAGATGGGGGGAGCAGTTCTTGGGCTTGTATGCTTTCGATGAGCCTGGGGGGCGGCAATTGGATAACGCATCGCGAAAAGTAGTGAAGGATAAAGATTGGTTCGCGGACAACTGGACAGAGGCTGCGGACAAGTATGTTAATACAACGTTCATTTATCTTCACCACATGATTCAAGATCAAATGTGTGGTTTACAGTTGCCTTTGTTCACCTCAGATTATGCACTTTATTGGTTTGACTATAAGGCGCATTATGATGTGGTTTTTGCAGAGTTCGGATGGAACTATAGCAGACATTTGAATGTGGCACTCTGTAGAGGCGCAGCCAACGTTCAAGAAAGGGAGTGGGGCGTAATGATAACTTGGACGTATTGTCAGCCGCCTTACCTCGAATCTGGAAGTGAACTTTACGACGATTTGGTGCTAGCGTACGAAAACGGTGCGCAATACATCTTGGTCTTTGACACCGACGAGAATTACACTCATAGCACTCTCATAAACTCAAAAGAACGTTTAGATGCGCTGAAACGATTCTGGCAATACGCAACGGATAATCCTAGAGCGAGCGGGCCAACTAGCAGTAGAGTTTCATACGTTCTTCCGAAGGGTTATGGATATGGTTTTCGTGGACCAGATGACAAGATTTGGGGGTTATGGGAAGCCGACGATTTTTCACTCAAAATAAGTAAAGAGGTTGGCAGTCTTATTCATAGACACCAGAACAGGCTAGATATAATATATGATGATGGATTGAAGACCAACAGCTCGTATGGATACAGCGAACTCATTTTTTGGAATGGAACGGTTTGGGTTCCGTAAGTTTGTGAGCGCTATCAAACGCTGAGCTACTATTCAAAGTAGTTCGTGAAGAGCACAGCAGTCTACCACTTAACGAACGGTTTAAGTTAACATATTCCGAATGTACCTTTTGAGGAATAGGGATATTGAAGGAACTCGTATTTGTGGGTCTAGGTTTACACGACGAAAAGGGAATAAGCCTGCAAGGTCTCAAAGAAACTAAAACTGCAGATCACGCTTTCATCGAACTCTACACAAGCCTTCTCCCACACTTCTCAACAAAACGCTTTGAAGCAATGGTCAACAAGCAAGTCCGCATCGTCTCAAGACGTGACCTTGAAGAAGAAAACGGAGCACTTATCTTGAGCGCCGCGGAAAAGGACAAAACTGTTTTTCTCGTTCCAGGCGACCCATTCATGGCCACAACACACGTGACGCTGCGTATCGAAGCGGAAAAACGCGGTATTAAGACACGCATAGTCCACGGAGCCTCCGTAATCTCTGCGATAATCGGCTTGTCAGGTCTGCACAACTACAAATTCGGAAAAACCGTCACCATACCCTTCCCTGAAAACTTTTCGGAAACCCCTTACAATGTCATCGCCCAAAACAAGAAGCGCGGGTTGCATACGCTGTGCTTGCTAGACCTAAAGGTAGACGAAAAACACTTCCTAAGCATCAACGAAGCGTTGACGTTGCTTCTGGGAATTGAGCAAAAAAGGAAAAAAGGGACAGTTAAGCCCAACAC
>Ga0209636_10002706_pt1 | contig 18083 bp, 17 predicted proteins | sample DeeMarSWOR152_54_FD_187464 | JGI IMG/M metagenome (GOLD analysis project Ga0209636, IMG submission 187464) | Marine sediment microbial communities from White Oak River estuary, North Carolina - WOR-1-52-54 (SPAdes) (version 2) | ecosystem: Environmental > Aquatic > Marine > Intertidal zone >... | reverse complement strand
GCTGGCTGTAGCAATATATATAATAGGCAATATATATAATCAAAAAATATCTATGAATTTCCATGCAATTCACTCCTATGGTTTGTCAGGATCTTCATCACCAACCTCTGGATCAGTATCATCATCGTCTACAGAGGCTGCCACTCCATCTTCATCTAGATCATCTTCCCAATGACCCCCATAATCTCCTTCACCAGGGACGTAGAACTTCTACTTCTTTTCTACAAGATACTTATGAGCAATTCCAATAGCTAATGACCCAAATCCCAAAACGGCAAAAATCAAAGAAATTGAATAAAGTGAATCCGTTAAATTTTCTTTATATAAGATCTTGTCTCCAAGATACTGCAACCCTAATCCAGTAATTATAAATGAATATCCAATCAGAATAAATTCTGGTTTTACACCCCAAGGACATTTTTGTGCTAATAGATGTTTTAACATATACAGAAGAATACCTACAGAACCTAAAAGATAAATCAACGGGCTAATTACTTCAGAGAAAATGATTGGAAAGTAAGAAGAAAAAATTACTGGACGAGGTTCTGGTATGCCAGGTATAAGTCGAGAAAGGATGCTTATTCCAAACGCATAGCTAGAGACTAAAAATATAACTACAAGGGTTATTACCAAACTTGTTAAGGCACATATTCTCAAAGGATTTTTCTTCATATAATCACCTCTAAGATTCATCTTTTTCAGCCTCCTCTTCTGGGTCATAATATACTATCGTATATTCTCCACCTCTTATAATTTGAGGAGGAGATTGACCCATAGGGACATAAATTATAACTTCTCCAGTTCCTATAATGTTCAAAGTCACCAATCCTGTGCAATCTCCTTCAATGTGGATATTCACACTGCCACTTCCAACTATAGTTAACAGCATAGGACCACTGCCATGTAAATACAAATCGAGTGTTCCTTTCGCATCGTGGAAAACAAGAACAGCCACAAGTGTAGTCGAAGCATTCCTAATATGGCCTTTGTAGTCTTTGTCATCGCCTTTCTCAATGATGACTTGCGCAAGATAAGCTTCTACACCGGGAGTATCTCTTTTGGCGTAAAGGTTATGACAGGATTTCCTTCTGTATCCATTTTAGTATCCAATTCACAGTGTTCTTCTGTCCACACGTATTTATCCTTATAGTACATGATGAAGGTGCCATTCTGCTTTTCAATGACCGCAGGATTTCCAGTAGTGCTTTTCACCTGCACGACATTTTCGGGAGTAGACCAGTGATGGTGATCAAAAGATACTGAACGTTTGATCCACCATTCAGTATGAGTAATGGTTTCACAGACATACTGGCAGTCTTGTGTACCAAATTCGTACATCACTGGTCGAGGAATGGAAAACACTAAATCTTCCCCATTGTAGAATCCAATGGAACCATCTTCTTCCATTTTGTATTTGATACCATGTATTTGAAATGACTGCTCAATGACAGTTAAGGGCATGAACTGGCGAACAATCAATTCTTCCAGTAGTAAATCATTTTGCACTGTATATCTGATGTCACAATTTGAAAACACATTTCTAAACCAGATTTTATTGCTTTCAGGAACACCTTTCACTCGATTTACCTCACCAAACAACTGATTTTCCCATTGATACGAGATCCAGTAGTTCCCCATTTGAAAGCGAATACTCTCACTATCTGTTATCCCAGATTTGAAAAATGCTTCATATCCAGCCTGGGCCATGTAGTCAAATTCAGTATCACAGGGTGTAATATCCAGATATGGCCTATCTGAATGCACCTGTATGGTCACTGAGGAGACAGTACTCTCTCCCTTATCATCAGTGACTCTTGCTACTGCATGGTAAATCCCTGGATTTCTGTAAATGTGTTCTCTCTGCAGCCCCAGCCTTAGAGCCTGTAATCGCTGCGGTCTCTCTATATTTTTAACATTCTTTGAAAATTCAAATACTCCATCTCCTTCAAAATCCCATTCCAGTGATAAAACTTCCCCATCTTCATCATATAGATCACCATCAAAGTGAACTACTAATGGCGCTTTCCCACGTGATACATCAGGTAAAATTTCTACCACTGGGGGGTCTTCTTCTCTTTTAAAACATTTTATAAACTTTTCGGTCATAAATTTTCTTTTTTTTCTCAAAAAGTTATTATTCAGTTATTGCTACATTTTTTGCTCTTTTCATCCAAATAAATCATTTTAAATTGTGAAAAATTTCATGAAATAGATAATATAGAGCATGGGTGAGCTAGTGATTACGGTAAAAGAAAATTGCTGTCTTTGTACATTTTTTTGTTGTTTTTGTTTTCTTTACTCTATATGGAACTCAGCAGTGCAATTGTACATAGTGATTAAGTAATGTAACCTTGAAGATGACATATCATATCCAGAGACAAAAAAGGTCCATCAATCTGAAAGAGAATGGTAACCTCTTCCACTGAACACTGAATTGATTGAAGCTGAAATAATAAAAAGTGGGATGGGGTTACTTCGAGGAAGGGATCATAAAGCAGGTACTCCAAAAAGATCCGGAGAACATCATTATTTTTGGTGGAAAAAGAGATAATTGGAGTGAGGAAAGATCTGGAAGAAAAATAGATGAAAGAAATAGACCATATTAGTATTAACCTTTGAGATTGTTCATTGGTTCAAACTTCTCTCAAAATGGGCATTTTCTTATCTTTTAATAAAATGAATCAATCATATAGAAGAAAAAAGACATTCATTGAATGCTAAAACACTTTCTGGAATCTCCTTTTAAAGAATCTCATTATTGTTTCCATCTAATCTTTTGCCCATGCTGATAACGTTATCCTCTGAGTACCCCAGAGATCTGTAGAAGAATATCACTTTTTTATTAGTTTCCCGTATCTGGAGGTTGATCTTTAGACAGCCTACTTTTTTGAGCACAGCTTCTGCTCTTTCCATCATCTGCTTCCCATATCCTCTCCTTTGAAGGTCAGGAGATACTGCCAGGTAATTTATCCACCCCCGATGCCCCTCGTATCCCACCATGACTGTGGAACCTATTCTTCCATTCACTACTCCCACAAAAAACCATTGGGATTGAAATTGAATCTTTTTTTCAATATCTATTTCAGGGTCATTGTGAGGAACAATCAATCCGCATTCATGCCATAATTCAATAACTGCTTTCTCGTCTGAAGGGTTATACAGTCTGATTAGCAACTCATCTTTCTTAACCATTTTTTTGAACCTCCTCTCATGGTAAAGATAAATACGAATTACTACTAATGCCCCCATTGTTGAAAAGCCTTTCTCAGCTGCAGTATGGCAGCCCGTTCACTACCTTCAGCAGCTTTCAGTATTTCAGCTCCCCTGCAGTAATCGGGAGCCGTTTCAGACTGAGGAAAGGGGAACATCTCTGTGAATGTACCCAAGAGAGCTGCCACTTCATTGTAGTAGTGAGCAGCTTTCTTCAGAGAGCTACAGTGACTCTCATATTTTTGGGCCATCCGTTCTAGAAACTGGGCAGCAATCCTTCTGGCATCATGAAGACAGGCCCCCACATAACTGTTTCCGAAGTAATCAACTTCTGATTCTCCACCTTCCAAAATGGTAGTCCATTCATCGTATGCTTCAAGCCCTTGCACATACCCTTTTAGAGCATAGTTTCCTTCTGCCATGGTTAATGCGCTGTTAATAGCATCTTCATCTCTTGTATCTGGAACAGGTATTTTCTCACTGAAAAAAATTGCTTCCATACAACCTGGAGCCTGTAAAGCATCATAGCGTATAGGAAGTTCTGGTTGTCCAGTAAAGCGTCGAACTGTACTCACTGTATAAGAATCTCCCTCATACCCGGTAACAATCCCGTACTCAGGGACTGGTATGCCCCACAGTATCACAGGAGACCCTTTATCGATTTCTTTTTTCACCACTTCAAGAAAGTGCCATGCCCGGGCACGATCTTCCGTGGTCGCTTTTTCTGAAAGTGGGTAGGACTGCTCATCACTGATTGAGGTCAGGTTCCAGCCCAGTCGCTCTGTACCTCTGTGTATCTCTTCCCATGCACTGTGGGCAGTGGGTCCTGAAGCACAGGTAATCCTTTTGGCCACATTGAGCAAGAACGCATATCCAGAATACCCCCCCACGTCTATAACATCACAATCCACACCTAACCACTGTAAAACACCAGTAACTGCACCTATATACGTGAGCCAGCAATCTTGCATTACAGGGGGGTTAGCAATACTGTTTTTACGTATTTTCATGCCTTTGTACCCCTGTGCATACTGTTTTTTAATCTGGTTAACCCGGTTCAATTCTCTTGCTGTTGACTGCTCATAGAATGTGGCTACAGCAGTTATCAGATCTTTCCCATCTGCTGTGATCTGGTATGTGCCTCGTTCTGAGCGTTCTATGACTCCTTTATCCATCATGTGGGTGAGATGATTGGCCAGGGCAGTCTTGCTGATTTTTACTGCATCTAAAAGATGAGAAAGTTCCTGGGGTCCATTAAGTAGAAGAACTAAGATTCGTAATCGGTGAGCATGGGCAACAGTCTTTATGAGATCTGATACATGTTCTGAAGATTTGAAGATAATTTCCCGGAGGGTTTGAGGATCCATGTCTTCCATTATACCACTTTGTTCCCTGAACAGACTACTTAATAATTGTTTCTATGAACACAAAGACTAAAGTTTATGAACTCAACAATTTAAGGTGTAGAAGATAAGAGTGAGAATGAGAATAAGGGAAATCTTTTTAAAGATGCAAGATTCTTAAAAGTGAGGTGATGCAGAGGGTGATACTGATTGCAATAGAAATATGAATTTAGATACTGGATCTTAAATTCTGCTGAAGGAAAGCTGGTGCTTTCCCTAAGAATTAAATAGGAGAAGAGGTGATAAAATGGAAAAAAGGGGCGAAATAGCCATTTTCATGAGGGATGACATGTGCAGAATCGTTCCTGTGGGTGGCACTGTCTATATCAGGTCCTGTTGTGAGAGAGGATGGGCAGACGAACAGCCGATAAAAGAAGGACATGTTCAACTTAGAGTACTTCCCGGATGTTATGTAGTATTAATAAAACCAGAAGAAGGAATGTCTCAGGAAAAAATGGTTATCGTCAAATGCAATGAAACAGTGTGCTTAAATCCCTTAGTAAAGTGGTAATCAGACTACAATGTTGTAACTCTGGACTCCTAGGTTATTTCTACTTCATTTTTTTTCTGAAGACCTTGACAACACTCACAACGAGCATAACAAATCCCAGCAGTGTGGTAACTGCATACACCCCCCAATTAACCATCCATAAATAGTTCCGGCTAGAAATAATGACCATATGACCATATACTCCCCACTTTAAAGGTGGCAATAACAGAAAAGAGAGCATAGGTCACTATAGAGTATAGGAGATAAGTAAACAGCAAATCAGGTAATACCATCTCTACTGGGTGGTAATTGGCCCAAAACACTAATTCTGAATAATAAAAAAGGATATATCCTGCACATAATGCCATTACTATTCTTTTTAAGAGCTCTTTCATTGCTCATCAGAAAAATCCTGATATTTAAAGGTTTGGAATATGGACTTTTCACCCTTCACCTGGCAGAACAAAGGAAAGATTTTTAAGGTGCTTCAACATATGGTAATGGAAGCATACAGTATGCTTTTTGGAAGGAGGGTGGAAGATATGAGAACTAGTCTAGAACAGAGAAGGAAACAGTACTGGATCATATATCAATTATTGCACCAAGACCCACGAATGTATATCAAAGATATTTCATCAGCATTAGGTGCAGATCCTGCTGTTACCAGCAGGAGACTGACGGAAGCTTTAGAAGAAGGATACATCGTGGGACCTCAATTGAGAAAACGTTCTCATAAAAATACGAAAGAGTATACTTATTTTGTTACCTGCGAAGATCCACGAACGCAGTTTCTAAAGTATAAAAAGGATAAAAATGTGGTTTACCACGCAGTATTGATTGGTTCTCCTAATTTGTGGGTAATTTCAAAAGAAAAAATGGATATTACTGAAGATATTCTCATTGAAGGATACCGTTCAGATTACCATGTACCCTTTGTTCCCAATCGCTCCTGGGAAACTGCTATCAAAACCATGCAGCCCAAAATAGAAACCTTTGATTCAGATACGTATACTCCAAATAAGACCATTAAAGCCCGCTGGGATCAGTATATCGAATGGGATGATCAGGATGAAATACTATTCAGAGAATTCAAGTACGACCTGAGAAAGAAGCTTACTCCCATCATGAAAAAACACCATATTTCTGGAGAAAAACTGTATCAGTGGCTGGACAAACTTCCGCAGTCCTGTACTACTGCCACCTATTACTTTCCAGAAACAGTTGCTGCTTACGATCCCTATTTTTTTATAATGGAAACTGGTTACGAAGATTTCATCATTGATTTGTTTTCTGAATTACCCACCTCCTCATTCTTTTTCAAGGTTTCAGATCATCTGTGTCTCTATACATATCTGAAGAGGGAATTTTTAAGGTATGCAGGTATAGAGACGAATCACTTCTACAAGCTCCACATTAACCTGCTGCTTATGGATCTTCTGGAACGAGGAATTATTAGTAGCGAAGTGCACACCATTGTGGAGTACTACTGGGGAAAAGACCTCTAGCCAGGTATTGGTCCTCCCCCATCCCCACCATGGCCATCACCGGAAAGAGTTGAATCACCAAAATCAAAATACTCACCAAGTTCACCAGTACAATCCACAGGTTTTTCGTAAGAACATCCTTCAGATGCGTCCTCAATGATAGCACAGGTTCCTAATACTAGAACCCCGACTACCAACAAGAAGATAAATACCTTTCTCATCTCTTTCACCGTTGAACACCTTTGCTTGCTAGTATAAAAATGTTTTGCCTTAGATGGGCTATCATGGTAGTTAGATGGGGGCAGAAATGTGTTGGAAGGTAAATCCTTACACTAAAATGAAAGAAAGGAGTCACATAGAAGGGAATCTTAAACATGTAAGAGATTGTTAGTTTCTTCCGAAACGTGAGAGTACTTTTTTCCGAAAATATCTTTATTTTTCTCTGGCAAACTCATATAAATGTTGTGTAGAAGTATTTACTACTGGTTGCCATATGCAACAGAGATCAATCTTTCCTCGTTTGCTGCTCCTCAGCAGAGGGTCCTGGAAAATAGATGGGTTCAACCCTCTATGACCTCCCACAGGCCCTCTGCAGCTCTTCCAGGTTACTATTACCCCCTTCAGAATGTAAAGATAACCATCTGTTGCAATAGATTCCAAATCTCCAGGAGCTTTAACTTTCGAATCAAATCGTATCTTAACTGTTTTCTGTTCTCTCCAGGAAGGATTATACCTTGATAGTTCTTCTATATATTCTTGAGCAAATACACAACAAAATTCATTCTCAGATTTAATCCAGTACAAAATAAGTACTGGAAGGTGACACCCTTCATAATACTTCAAATGGTTGGTCTGCATTTGATAGAACACGTCACCACCTTTATTCTCAGTGGCTTTTAGCTGCAGCCAGAGCACCTTGTTGGTTACTTTCTCTTCTTCAACAATTTCAACTTCTACATCTATACCATAATCAGGGATTTTTTCTCTCAACCCCATTCTGGCGGCAATAAATTCTTCAAAGCCTGTTTCGATTCTTCCTCCAGTACATGCTCTCTCGGCCTTTTCATACAAACCACTACACCCTCTCGCATCACACACTTATAAATCTCTGTACATGTGCAGAAGTTACCCAGTGAGAATACGTTCGAAGCCTATAGCCTTGCATTCAATTCACAAATTCATTTCACTGTATCCCGAACCCAGCAAGTATGAGATACAACCCAAGAGCCACTGGTATAGTCAGTAGAAAAGGAAGCACACTCCCCACCACATATTTTTGTCTGCTGGTTATATCTCCAGTGAAGGTGATCAACTGCAGTGGCAGCGCAAAAATTGCTGCATACACCACCACTGCTAAAGGAACTGCTACTACAATTCCCAATGGATTTTTAAAAATTTCTCCCGTACCCACAAATTCGTAGAGCACTCCTGTAAATCCAGCTGTCATTAAGGCTGCTTTTTCTTCAAAGTAGTACCTTCTGGACAAGAAGAAATACCAGGTTGAAAACCACACCCACCACATTACAGTGACCAGCACAAGATCAACCCATAATACAGGATGGGCTATCTGATTTCCCAGGATATAACAGTACACTTCTTCACCTACAGTAACTATCACTGCTAACAAAAGAAAGCCTGCATAGTTGTCCAGGTTAATCTTTTCAAAGAATGGCTTCACCTTTTTCCGGTATCTGTATGCAACTCCTCCATATACTAACCCGAAGGTGACTCCAAAAGCAACTACTGACCATTCTCCAGCCACGCCAAGTATGACCATTACCACTATGAACCAGGAAAGCATCACCTTCCAGGTTATACTCCAGTTCATATCATAATAAAACATGATCACTATTTAAAAGTATTCTGCAGTGCAATCAAGTAGATCTATTATCTAATATAATGAGATTAAATCATCTATCCCCTTTTTATTGAGCAGTACATATTATCATGCAACAATCAATTTGACATAATCCATCTTCCCGCTCACCTGGAATAATTCCACAAATTCTTTTATTCTCTTTGCATCGCCATCCAGTACAAAAATTTCCAGGCACTTATTTCCTTTTAAATGACTGTGAATCTGCGTATTGGTGATATCTTCAAATTCATGCTTTGTCTCAGTCACTACGTTCTCTACGTCCTGACTGTGAATTAACAGAAGAATTGAATTAATCCTACCAGCAAGTTTCTCTTTCTCCCTCTTATCTGCAATAAGCATTCGGGCCCCCGCCCTGATAACTTCTGATCTTCCTGAAAACCCCAGTTCTTTCTGTATTTTATCTATTTCTTCAAGCATTTTTTCATTAAGGGAAATGCTGATAATGGGCATACGTACTCATTAGCTGCGGTGTTTAAAAGGTTAACCTCAGCAAAAGTTGTGGTATATACCACTATAGGGCTGCACCTTTAGATTATTTCCAGCAAATTTTGCACTATGTCATAGGAAAATTCATTCTTGATTCTTGATTGCAATTTCACTAATAAAATATTTGTTTTTTCCCTGTCAATTCTTTACTTTATTAATAAATTGTATCGATCATCATAAAAATTATTAGAGAAAACTTTAAATATTAATAATCAAAATATTATGTGAAAATTTGAAAACGTGATGTACTATGAAAAAAGTGCTGGCAGGCATACTTTTGCTTTTCCTGATGGGCTGTATATTTTGGCAGCCAGAAGAAAGCGAAAAGGTAGAAGAAGAGAATGGAAAGGTGAAAGTGGTGGTAACCCTCCTTCCCCAGGCTGAATTTGCAGAGAGAATAGGGGGAGATAGAGTACAGGTTACTGTTATGGTGCCCCCTGGAGCAAGTCCTCACACCTATGAGCCCACACCAGGCCAGCTGGCAGAGGTGAGCAGCGCCCATATCTATGCCAAAGTGGGCTCAGGAGTTGAATTTGAGTTAACCTGGATGGATAAAATTGTAGATGCTAATAAAGATATGCTGATCATAGATTGTTCTCAGGGTGTAGAACTAATGTATGTGGGAAATGAAGAAGAACGCGAGAATAAGGATAAAGGATACGATCCTCATATCTGGCTCTCACCAAAGAATGCAGTAAAAATGGTGGAGAACATCTATGAAGGATTGATTCAAATAGCTCCATCAAATAAGGAGTACTATGAAAGAAACAAGAATACATATATCCAAGAACTGGAAAACCTGGATGAAGCAATTGCTCAGGCTCTCTCTGGGAAAGAAAATAGGAAAATTATGGTATATCACCCTTCCTGGACATACTTTTGCAGAGACTACGGATTAGAGCAGATACCTATTGAAAAAGAAGGGAAAGAGCCCACTCCTCAGGGGCTCGCTCATCTCATAGACCAGGCCAAAACATACGAGATAACGGTGATTTTTGCTTCGCCGCAGTTTAATGCAGAAAGTGCAGAAGTTATTGCCAGAGAAATCAATGGAAAAGTGGTATTGATAGATCCTCTGGCCAAAAATTATATTGAGAATATGAAAAAGATTGCTGAAGCATTTGCGGAGGTGGAATAGTATGAGTGTTGTTAGTCTAAAAGATGTATCAGTCTATGAAGATGGTGTACCTCTTTTAGAAGAGGTGACGCTCTCCATTGAGGAACATGATTTCCTCTCTATTATTGGTCCCAATGGGGCTGGGAAAACCACATTATTAAAAGTCATTCTAGGGTTAATTACCCCAAATGCGGGGACAGTGGAAGTTTTTGGCACTACTCCTCAGAAAGGGAGAACTTTTACTGGATACCTCCCTCAGCACATTTCTTTTGATGCCAATTTCCCTATATCTGTTTTTGATGTAGTCTCAATGGGGCGGTACACAAAGTCTTTTGCTTCCTATACCAAAAAAGATGAAGAAATCGTTTTTGGTGCATTAAAAACAGTGGGAATAGTTACATTTGCTCACCGGCAAATTGGGACGTTATCAGGAGGAGAGCAGCAGCGAGTGTTTCTCGCTCGCGCACTGGCCCGATCTCCTCGGTTATTACTGCTGGATGAACCTACCACTGGTATTGATCCTGAAATGCGAAAATCCTTCTATGAATTGCTGGTGACATTAAAAGAGGAAATGACCATTGTGTTAGTAACCCACGATGTCAGCGTGATATCTGTGTACGTGGACAGTGTGGCCTGTCTGAACCGGAAATTGTACTACCACGGCTCTGCAGAGGGAGCTTTAGAGAAGCTTGAAGATGTGTACCAGTGTCCTGTAGAGGTGATTGCTCACGGAGTACCTCACCGAGTGCTGAGGAGGCACAACAATGATTGACATACTGCAGTATGAGTTCATGCGCAATGCATTAGCAGCAGCTGTCTTGGTTAGTATAGCCTGCGGCATTGTGGGCACTTATGTGGTGGTGAGGAAAATTGTGTTCATCAGTGGCGGCATCTCCCATACTGCCTTTGGAGGTATTGGGTTAGGCTACCTTCTAGGGATAAATCCTATATTAACTGCCCTTCCCTTTAGTGTGTTGTCTGCAGTGGGTATTGGCGTCATCAGTAAGAAAACTAAAATGGGTGAGGACACAGCTATTGGCGTCATGTGGCCTGTGGGAATGGCGCTAGGTATTTTGTTCATTCATTTGAGTCCTGGTTATGCTCCCGATTTGTTCAGTTATCTATTTGGGAGTATTCTAACTGTTCCACGGACTGATTTGATCATGATGCTGGTACTGGACTGCTTCATTGTGGGGGTTGTGGCGTTGTTTTATAGAGAGTTTCTGGCTATGTCATTTGATGAAGAATTCTCCACTGTGGTGGGTATACCCGCCCAGAAATTGTACTTGTTACTGCTGTGTTTGGTGGGACTGAGCGTGGTGGTCTTAATCAGGGTGGTGGGTGTCATTCTGGTGATTGCATTGCTGACTATGCCTGCAGCTATCAGCAGGAATTTCACCTATCGGATCAAGCGGTTAATGCTCTTTTCGATTGTCATTGGCATGGTAGTAACAGTGAGTGGATTGATCCTCTCTTATGTGTTTGATTTGCCTTCTGGAGCGACCATTGTTTTGGTGTTAGGAGGAACCTTGCTCCTTTCTTCGTGGATCACACATTAGTCATGTTCAATTTTGGTGATCCGTAGGGTTTCTTCTCTTTGTAGACTCTCACAGGGACCTATCGTTTGCTAGTTCAGCTAGAAATGCTCAAATATCAAATATCTGCTGTGGAAAATGAGGGTGCCCATCCCCTGGGTTGCTGTTTCCAGGTTTTTCTTGTTGGGTCCCATTTCTTGTAGAGAGAATCTTACGAGATTTCTGACTTATGATGGAAAAAGGCAAAAGAATGGAAAATAAAAAAGTTATCTGGACAATCTCAAAGATAATATGTGGAAATCATTTCCATTTATGGATTTTGTAGTATTCATTGACCATTTTTTCAATATTGACAGTAGATCCTTTTGTGGGACCTTCAGTTAGGGGTTCATTCACAAATCGTGCTGGTAGTGTGTCATCCTCTCTTGTTATCCCAAATTCTTCATTAAGCTTTCGTTGTACATTGATGGAATCATCCATTATCTGTTGTAGGTATTCAGGTGTGTATTGTGTTCCTGTCCCCGCAGTTAATAAAGCAGACACATTTTCAAAATTTAAAATATCCATGCACAATCCAATATTCTTGCACATAGTTAGTGAATCACACAAAAGGGCAATCTTCTCAGAATATACGACTAAGGCAGCCTTACCTTCTTCTGATAGACGATCTGCAGCTTTTTCAGTTCCAAATCGGTTGACAGCTTCCTGTTTTCTGTTGGTTAATTCAAAATAGGGTTCTGCACGCAGATGATCAGCACCTCTGGAAGATACTGCATAGGTGAGGCCGTAGGCTTTAATCCCTCTGGGATCTCCACAGATAATGTCTAACCCTTTGACCTGCATGACCAGCTCTTGCGCTTCCTGGTTGAACTGCTGTGATACCTTTGTGGCTCCTTCTGCCAGTGTATCACCAATTCCCTTGCGGTAGACAATCTTTTGCACAGCATCTTTAATTGCCTCTTTATCACCCCAGGTAAGTGAAAGCCCATCTATATCCTCAGGGTGAATCACTCCTTTCTCCTGGCACTCCATTAACCAGCCCAACACTTCACCAGTGGAGATGGAATCTAACCCCATCTGGTTTAAATACCAGTTCATTTCCAGAGCAAAGGGAAGGTCTTTGTTTCCTATGCGGGAGGTGAAGCTGCACAAGGTTTCAAATTCAGGTCCTTCAGATTCAGTTTTATCACACACGTAGTACCTGGAGCAGTGGAGGTTACAATTAAAGCATGCTTTGTTCTTTACTTTGTATGATCCTGCTAATCGTTCACCAGATACGTGATCAATATAAGAACATACTCCCTTTTGGAAGTGATTGGTAGCCAAGATGCCAATACGATTGAGATCACCCATTAACATGGTGGTGCCCATGGTGTACCGTTTGTTGTATTCAGGGTGATTATGTATAGTTTTTTCAATTTTTTTCACTTCTTCTAAAAACTTTCCAGGATCATGCATTTCAACAGATTTGAAACCTTGTACTGCTACTGCTTTCACATTTTTGGAACCCATGACTGCACCCATACCAGTTCTTCCATTGACTCTGTTTCCACTGGACACGATTGTAGAATATAAAACGCAATTCTCTCCTGCAGGCCCAATAGCTGCCACTTCTATTGAGTAATCCTTGTGTTCTTTCCTGATAGCTCTTGTGGTCTCGATGATGGTCTTTTTGTGCAAATGTGGGCACTCTATAATTTCTGCACCTGATTCAGTCACCAGTATATACACGAGCTTTTCAGCTGCACCAGTGATAATAATCTGATTAAATCCAGTTTGTTTCATTTCAGCTGCAAAATGGCCCCCTGCTGCTGAATCTCCCAGGATACCTGTTAAGGGTGACTTGGCAGTTACGGTATAGTATGCAGATGCAGGGAGTAAGGAACCAGTCAAAGGTCCTATGCCAAAGATCAGTATATTTTCTGGCCCTAGAGGATCACAGTCAAAATCTAATTCTTGAAAAAGTCGTTTCGTATTGGCTGCTCTCCCTCCAATGACAGGTTTCATCCAGGAAGTTCTTACTTGTTCAATATGGGATTCCTGTTCGGTTACATCTATTCGTGAAATTTTATCTCCATAACCGTAGTTACCCACGGAATTCCCTCCATTTCTCTCTAATTCTCTGTCCCACCTCTTTTATATAGGAATATCGTTTCTGGCTCGGATTCATTTTCTTGGTTCGTTCTCTAAATTCCTGTAATGAGGGGTGTTCTCCTTCTGGCTGGTAAGTGAGAGCTCCTTCTGTACACGCTTTGACACATTTCGGTTCTCCTTTGCACAGATCACACACGTATACAGCCCCTTCGAAAAGTTCTATAGCCCCAATGGGGCATTGTGTTTCGCAGGTGCCGCACTGTACACACTTGCTGGGATTATACACTATTTCTCCTGAAGGTCCAATAGATAATGCATCTGCAGGACAGGATAGACAGTACCGTTCTGTGCACTGGACACAACCCACAGGACCATCAATGCCAGTTTCATACGCGTGCACAACTTTTATCCGGGAGAGGTGAGTGCCCACTTTTCTGGTATGAAAGAATGCGCATGCAGTCTCACATCGTCTGCACCCTGTGCACCTACTCAAGTCAACGAAAATCATGATGACACCTTGGTCTATGAGTGCTCACCAGTTAAAATCTTGTGGTGCACACCGGTTTTTCTTCTATTTTAAAGAGGGCAGTTACTGCATCAATGTAATCAGGGTCTGAAATATCTGCCAGATTATATTGGTACAGCTTCCTAAAAGGTATGACCCCCATTATTAGTGAGGAAAATTCAGCAATATCCAGACTAATTCTAACATCATACTCGTTTTCATTAACATACGGTTTACCATTTTTGAAATGAACTGTTGTTACTCCTTCATTTTCCTTAAAGAAGCTGTCAGTTACAGCTATCTGCAGATTTAAGGTCTGGTTTTGAAAGTTGTGGTTCTTTAGTATTTCGAATACCTTTCTGGTATCAATTACGCGGTACATCAAACCTACTCCTGATATATTGCTCTCATGGTACACATCAGGGATAATATTTCGGGAATAATCTCTGGGGTCTAAAAACAAATGGTGGAAGTACTCATCCTGAGTATTAATAATAATATGCCGTACCTGATCTTTTTGAGTGTGCAGAAACGTTAGCAATTCAGAAAGGGCATCTCTGTTTTCATATACAAATTCATGGATGAGAATATCATTGATCAGAAAATTTTCATCCTCTCTTTCAAATTTAAAGATGAGATATCCCAGAATGTTATCATTCTTTTTGTGCCCCACAATAGTTAATTCTGGATTCTCGAAAATACGATCTAACTGTGCCTCTTCTTTTTCAATCATGCCATGTGTTTTATCTGTGTACCTGCTGTAGCACTCTAGAAGTGCCTGTTTGTCATTTTTATCTATGAATTGTATGTGGTCTTTTGCCGTACATGGCAGCTGGTGAGGGTTAAATCGGTACTGATGCATTTTTGTGCCATATCCAAATCCCATTTCCTTGTAAAAATCTGGACGGAAAGGGTACAAACAGGTTATGCAGCTCCCTTTTTCTCTGTAATAATCCAGAAAATAGGTGATCATTTCTTTGCACACTTTTTCTCTTCTGTGCACCAAATCCACTGCCACCAATCCCACACCTCCAGCCAGGGTTTTTACAGAGTGGAAATTCATAAGAAAATCGTAGAGGATCATTCCTCCCAAAAGAGTTCTATTCCTGTACAATCCATAAAGGTGTCGTGTGGTATCTTCTTTTATCATCTTAAGAATCAGTTCCCTGGCTCTCTGTCTTTCTTCTTTTGACGTTATGCGCATTCCGGGATAGGCCTTGTCCGCTATGGTGAGAAAATCATCGAGATTTTCTTCAGGAATCAAATTAATATCACTCATGGGTACACCGGTGGTAACATTACTCATTTGCTTTTAAGTGTTGCTCTTCCATCTTCAATCCTCTGCAAATTATTATCTCACTTAGATTCTAAAATGGTGAACTCTCTCTCTAAAATACTGTACTCCTCTTGGTCAAGTGTCCCTGAATGTAAGGGAATAATCAGCCGAGAATCATTTGACACTACAATATCCTTCAACTCGTGCACATATTTAAGGACTGTATCAAACCCAGCCTGTGCAATAAGATACTCCAACCCATCCAGTAGAATAACAGATCCTCCATTTTTTCTGGTAAAACTGTCCACAATATAGATTAACTTGGCTAAATCATCTGGATTCAACGTATTCTCTACTTCAGAACGGGTTAACCACAATACAGGAGTCTTTTGCAGCTCGTATTTCCTTTTAACCCTTTCAGGAAACTGTCTGGAAATGACAAATCCTGTTATACCGTGAGTTACCAGGTCAACAAACATTTCAAAGGATTTTTCAGGTTTCTTTTCTGTAACAATGTAGCATTCCGCAGAATCTAACCAGTATTTCATTTTCGTTTTCAGTTTATTCTCGGCAGCTGGCTCTACTGAGATTCTGGTCCGGTCAATGAACGCTGCACACATGCCAGCTAGAATTTCCAAATCTTTGACATCTTCTTCTGTTATTTCCTCCCTTTCGCTGCCTGCTGTTATTGCTGCAAAGGCCTCGTCCTGCACAATAATGGGCACCCACACAAAGGAATGTGCTTCAACTATCTGCTTTCCTTTTTCTTCTTTAGAATCCCGAAGGTGAATGGTCTTCTTCTCCCGGACGCATCTAACACCGTAATATTCTGTATCTCTCAACGAAATTGATGTACCACGCTGTGGAAGTCCTTTTCCTTCACCAAAATGAAAGTCCAATGTTTTTCTCATGGGATTTACCAGAAAGATGCCGCACCGTTCAAATCCCAACTTGCTGATATGTTGGACAATAATCTGTAACCCTTTCTCCCAACTGGTTTGTTTCTGCAGGTCATGCTTTGTATCTAAGGTAATTTCGGTCCGTCTTGATTTCTCCTTAACCCTTTTTTCAAGTTCCAGACCAAATTCCCAGACCTGGCTGTGCAGCCTTGAATTTCTGATAGCAGACGAGATTGTCTCACTCAGCAGCATGAGAACAGCCACAGCCTTCTGATCGTACGCATTGGGTGTAGATGTGGAGATGTATAAAGCTCCCACACATTGATTTTCAATAACCAGCGGGATCACAATTTGGGATTTCATCCCTTCACTTCCAAGTTCATGATTATCCAGGAAAAGGGGAATCTTGGTCTTGATACAGCGGCCAATAGAACCTTCACCATAGTGGGATATCAATCCCTCCATGAGGTTCTTCATTTCTTTTGATGTGTACGCAGGATATATCTTCTTTCTGTCCTCTGTGACCAGAAAGATGACAAAATTATCAAATCCCACCAGCTTTTGAACAGCATTTGAGGTGAATCTGAATATTTCATCGAGATTCATGGTAGAATTTATTTGTTTGCTCGCTTCAAATAGGTCTTTCAGCTGTAATTCTGCCTGTTTCCGCTCGGTGATATCTGTGAGCACTCCCTGTACTCCAACTATTAGATCTCCTTCAAGAATTGGTCTGCTGGAAGTGCGCATCCAGCGTATGCGGCCAGATTTGTCCAGAATCCGATACTCATTTGCTGTGATCATCTGGTCAGAGAAGATGCGCTCAAAGTTTTCCCTCAGACGTGGTAAGTCTTTTTGGTAGATAAACTCTTTGAAATGGTGGTCCATCACCTCTCGTGGGCAGTATCCAATAAAAGATTCTATAGCAGGGCTGATATAGGTTACTACGCCCTTTTCATTAATAACATAGATGACTTCGTTCAAATTCTCCACCAGGTCACGATATTTTTCCTCACTTTTCATCAACGCTTCTTGTGCTTTTTTGCGCTCGATGAACTCTCCCAGTCGTTGGGCAACAGAGATTATCAATTCACCTTCATCTTTCAAGAATGGACCGTCATCTTCAGGCTTTTTGCCAAGATAGCAGACTTCTACATAGCCCACTTCTCTGCCACCCACAGTAATAGCTGCTTTCTTCATCCATTTCGTTTTTTTGAAGTTTTCCGTGGTGTACTCTTTATCTTCAAAGGTGATAGAGCAGCCAGTAACCTCAGGGTACTGGAACGAAGGAGGGATAATGCGAACAGTTTCTAAAAGAAGCTCTTCCACTGTTATGCCTTCCCTTTTTTCCACCTCATCAATTTGATAAAGACAGCTTAACTCTTTGACTCGTTCATTGAGACCTTGTAGGATTCTGATCTTTTCTTCCTCTGCTAATTTCTTTTCCACCAACGTGCCTATCAATTGTGCTGATGTCATCAACGAGTTCTTGGCGAGCTCAATCATGAAAGGGGGACGGGACTCGTATGATTCAGCCAGTTCAGCAAGTTCCTCCACAGTAACACTGTATCGCTCAGCAATCTCTTCCAGTTTCTGTAAATTCTTGGGGGGATCGCCGTATCCAAAGTTGATGGAACCTGCAATTTCTCCCTCAGCCCAGATGGGAAGCGCGTAAATGCGGATACCCCCTCGACATGTAATATCAGCA
>Ga0209636_10002704_pt1 | contig 18092 bp, 24 predicted proteins | sample DeeMarSWOR152_54_FD_187464 | JGI IMG/M metagenome (GOLD analysis project Ga0209636, IMG submission 187464) | Marine sediment microbial communities from White Oak River estuary, North Carolina - WOR-1-52-54 (SPAdes) (version 2) | ecosystem: Environmental > Aquatic > Marine > Intertidal zone >... | reverse complement strand
CCTCGAAGGCGGCGGAAACCGTACCCGAGTAAGTAACGTCCTCCCCCATATTCCCCCCCTTGTTGATGCCGGAGGCGATCAGCTTTGGTCTTTCCGGTAAGAGGCAACAAACCGCTAGATTGACGCAGTCGGCGGGAGTCCCACCCACGGCAAAATAACCCTCCCGAACCTTATCTACCCTCAAGGGACGATGGAGCGAGAGGGAATGGGCCATGGCGCTGCATTCCTTATCCGGCGCCACAACATAGACACTCCCAAGGGCTTTCAGGGTCTCGGCTAAAATCTGAATCCCTTGGGAATCGATGCCGTCATCATTGGTCACGAGAATGGTCAATGGAGCACCTTCTTCCCCAGTAGTGTCTACTCACTATAGCGCAAATCCCCCGCTTATTCAAGCTCAATTCCCCGTGGAAGTTTCCTGAGTTTCGCGGGGAACACGGTTGTCCCTGAGCGAAATTCAGATACCTGGGAGTTCGAAAAGGAGCTCTGAGCGCGGCTGTATGGGAACGAAATAGCGCCGAACAGGCGCTCTTTGCAATGACGCGAACGTTAGAATGGTCAAAAATTATTTTCGGTGAGAGGAAGGGGAAAGACGGGCCTTCAGGGGCTTGACGTCCTTTTCAATCCTCCTCCAGGATCTTGCCCAGTGCATCTTCAGCTGTTCTCGGGGCGTCTTGAGGGAGGTACAGCATAGCTCCCCCTTTAGCAGGCCTCGTAACAATCTTTCCCTGTTCGGCCAACCTCTGGGTTGAATCGATGGGGTTTGTGCCGAAATATTCCTTAAAAGCCCTGTTGAACCCGCTGTAAACGCTATGGATACCCTTGTAGGGGGGGTTTCGTAATTTGTTAATTGCCCGAACTACAAATTCCTCTTCCGAAAGTTTCGGTTTTCCTTCTTTAGGCATGGCAACTCCCTCCGAGTGGGCTTCACAATTCTCCTGTTCCTCCCCTTTTATTCTCTTCCAACCGGACTGTTTACCGATCTTAAATGGGGTCTGTCGCTCGTCTTCCTTCTTGACGACCGTCAGAAGGGATGGATCGCCCCAATCCAAAACCTTCAGCACGCCGAAATCCGGGTGATATATCTCGTCACCAACCTTCATATGCCAATAGTGGTAAAGGGGAATCCATGGTATGTTACCATATTTCTTTGCCCTGGGCCATAGGGACGATTCTTATCTCGCTGCCGAGCCATCTAATGCTATACGGCTCATTCGGAATGGAAATTCCCTGCGAGCCCTTAGAGAACCGTCTGAGCAATATGGGGAAAAAGAAGAGCCCAAGGGAAATGCTCACAAGGGTGACAAACCAGCGCATTTCCCTCAAGGGCCTTATCTTACAAGAAAAGGATTGATTTCTGACGAAGACGGGAAAATCCTTATCTCAAAGGTGGCAAGGATGAGAGACATGCCCGTTCGAGGAACTCCGTGGACATTTTGCCCTTGCTGGATGTCTCCTCTTCCACCATTCTGCCTTCTCTCGTGCCTCGCCCAGCCGGCAGTTATACCTCTTTCTTCCTGGGAGTCCTCCTTCTGCGTGCCCTTGGAGCTTTTGGTCCTTCAGGCTTTTTCTCCTCGGGCGCGCCAGTGGTAGCTTCCCAAGGCTTGGCCGAAGTCTCTTCGGCTTTCGTCTCAAAGGTGGGCTCAACTTTCTCGGGTTCGCTTGTTATCTTCTCCTTAATTTCATCGTATCCGCTGTATGCAGCGAACCCTCCCCCGATCAAGAGAATGACTGGAATCAAACCCTTGATCATCGTGATGAAATCCCACCACCAGAAGACTAAGAGGATGATTCCAACAACCAGTGCTGCAATGCCGCCGAGAAATATCTTCATCTCTGCCACCTCCTAAAATCATTTGGTGATTCTTGGCCAATCACAAGGTCACGAATATATCGATACTATTTATAATGGAAAAGAAATGGATATGTCAATGAGCTACGGGTGAAAATCACCTCTACCCTGCAAAAAAGCCAAAGAATTCCAGTTTTTTCACGGCTTGGATCATGCCATAGAACCGCAAGCGCAGCTCCTGGAACTTCCTGCTCGGGGCAGGATCGCTCCAATAACAGCGCTAATATCGCGAATATCGCGAAATTTGGCGCCTTCCGTATTTGAACGCCGCGAAGAAAAGAAAGGCCAATACGATGATGGAGACAGTCCATCGGGCATCCCACGAAAAGCTCACCGATTCATCATTGCGGAAGAAGACGAAGGAGAATTTATAATGTTCCAGCTTGTCCCCCTTTTTGAATTTCCCATAAATGGAATAGGTTACCGGAATTCGGGTATATCGGGTTACCATCCTCCCAGGATCCGCTTCCAACGGCTCCTGATATCTGACCAGGATGCGTCTGCCCGTGGGCAATCCCCATATACGAAAGGTCTTGCTCCCGGCCACCACCCCCTCTGCCTCCGCAAAAAAACCGGCCTCTCCAAGAGTGACGAGAAGGAATAGGATCGCTACGACCCAATAGAGCATTCGAAATCCCGTCTGCATTTTACCCCCCAGTTGAAACGACATTTTCGCCGAGAATACCCTTTAAGGGTACTCCTTTTCCACAAAAACCACCACCCTTTTTTCGCCCCAACGAAACGCAACTCCAAATAGTTGCGCACATATCTATTTTAGCACCTTGTACGATAATGAGAAATATCTCGGAGTTTCCTCAACCTTGTCGAGAACACCGTTGTTCATGAGCGAAGTCTACTGGAGAAGTGTCACGTTGGGACAGGTCGTTGCCCGGGTTCCCTGGAGGAACATCAAAGAATTTTGGCTAACCATTCTTAGTGAAGCGAAACGGCCGCAAATCTAAGTGCTTGAGCCCGGAGGGCAAGTTTTAGATTTGCAGTGAAGCGAACGTTAGAATGGTCCAAGATTCTTTTCAGTGAGCGAAGGGGAATTCGGGCAACAGACCAGAAAGCACTGAAGCGAAGGGACAAGGGTGTTCTCTTGAGAAAAACAGAATCTGTTATGAAATCAAAAGGTTACGGAAATCCTGCCGATAAAAATCAGGAAACTCCGGGAAAGATCCTTAGGACTGGAGCTATCGGTCGATAAAAAAGAGCACTGGATGACCCCCATCATCCAGTGCTCAATTTAGAGGAGGTCAGGGTTCCGGCTGCCAGGGTTTATTGCAAACCACTAACTAGAGGGAAATAAATTCTTGAGGGTAAATTCCCGAGCAAGCTGGCCCAGAAGGCCTTTGAAATCCGAAATAAAGGGATCGTTCAATTCAGCCAACCGTAAACCATATCGATACCTTCCCCACAATGCGTGCGACACGGCCTTGCTCCAGACAACTACTGCGTTTGCCCGTACGATCTTGAGTTGAAAACCCTTGGTGAAGATTAGATTTATCCTCAAAAGGGTCCCCACCTCAATCCGATCATGAAGGCAGACGAGCATCCCACGCTGACTGATATTGGCGGCGAATCCTACATGGATATCACTATTGCTGGTGATACAGTCGATGGGAAGCTCACAATGGAACCTGGGGTATCTTCGGCGCTCAGCGAAACCCGTTCTCAGGACGGGCGGCTTGAGATGAGCATATCTGTTCCCTTCCATACCGAGTCTCCCTCGTGCATGTCCAATTATATCGAGCTTAATCCCAGCGGTGCTCCCGTGTATCGGATTTTACTCGAATAGGTATGGATTTTTCTGCATTTTCCATGCCAATAGTACCTGTTTGGCAAAATTATCAACAATATCAGTATCTTATAAAAATTCATCCCGTTTTTCAAGAGAGCCGTTTTTTGTCAATTTTATGAATTTTTTGCATAATTGTCCGCATTTTATGGCGCTTTATGGGAGTTGATCCCATTGCATAGGGATAGACAACGGGGTGGGGTGGGGTGGTAGTGAGAGGGTAAAGGTGAGGTTTTTGTCTCGCTCGGTGGAATTATGATGGAGGAAGTTGGCCCAGAATGTGACCACCCAGTTCCCTCAGTTTTCGGACGTCCTCTTGGCTTATATCCGTGAATTGAAGTCCATACTGATACCGGGATCCTCCGGTTGCCGCTTCAAAGTCCTTCCAGACAACCCTGCAGGTGGCCTTGATTCCCGTTTGCTCTGAATCCAGGATGAAGGGAACGAAAACGAACACCCTGCTTCCCACTTCCATCCTGTCGTTCAGAAGGACCATCAACCCTCCTTCGCTGGCGTTGGCGACACTTCCCACATCAGCCCTCCCATTCTCAACGAGGGTGTAATCTATGGGAAGATCGACGAAGAACCTGGGATGTCTCCGCCTCTCCGGGATGAACTTCTCGCCCCTGAGGAACCTGTCCAATTCAGACTTGAGGACTTTCCAGCCCTTCCCAACTTTTTTCGCCCGGATCTTCCCCTCGTAGACGTACTTCAGGTAGGTTGGCCTTGAGATCCTCAGATATTGGCAGGCTTCGAGGGTTGTGAGCACCGTATGGGATTCTAATCCCCTCATTTTTTCAGGCTCTTATCCCGCCCACTGTAGGATTTCAATGGAAGCATTTTCCATGCCAGATCGCCAAGAAAGGGAAATAAGTGATAATACGTTGAAATAAAGGGATAATTTGTTCGGTCTCTTCCGAAGCGACAGGAGGGATACTGAAATTTTTTCCTAATATCCCCGGGAAAAGTATGAAATTATTTCAGATCGGGACAATTCCCCCAAGGGGTTTATCACCGCAGTTTGCCCGCTTCACTGAATTGAGCTAGTTGCCCTACTCTCCCGCGGCTCCACAAACCCGAATCCGGGTTGTTCTAGACGGACTCGTCCCCCCAGGAAGGATTTCACTCTTTCCATAATGCCTCGCGCATCGAGGCCGCACTTTTTCCTGAGAACTCCTTGGGGGCCGTGATCCAGGAATTGATCGGGTATTCCCATGCGAAGGACCTCTACATACGAAAGTCCCCCTTCTTGGATTAGCTCAATCACGGCGCTTCCAAAGCCTCCTGCTAAGACATTCTCCTCAATGGTAACTACTTTCCCTATTTCCCGGGCCATGGCGACCACCAAAGAGCTGTCCAGTGGTTTGATGAAACGCGGATTGACAACCGTGGCCTGGATCCCTTCTCGCCGGAGTTGCCGTGCCGCCTCACAAGCCGGGTAGACCATGGAGCCTACCGGAAGCATAAGGACATCAGGCCCTTCCAGCACTACCTCTCCCTTTCCCATCTCCAAAAGCATCAGCGTCCCATCCATAGCTACCCCTTCTCCTTTCCCCCTCGGATAACGGATGGCGACGGGATGGGACAGGAGGGTTGCCGTATTGAGCATATGTTGAAATTCGTTCTCATCCTTCGGGGCCATGAGGATCAAATTCGGGATATGCCGCAGATAGGAAATATCAAAGAGCCCGTGATGGGTGGGTCCATCTTCTCCGACGATCCCGCTCCGATCCAATGCGAAGACTACTGGCAGCCTCGGTAGACAAACGTCATGGACAATCTGGTCATAAGCCCGCTGCAAAAAGGTCGAATAGATGGCGACAACCGGCTTGAAGCCCTCGGCGGCCAAACCCGCTGCAAAGGTGACGGCGTGCTGCTCAGCGATTCCCACATCGTATGTTCGATCGGGAAATTCCCTCGCATAGATATCAAGGCCAGTTCCATTTTGCATGGCAGCGGTGATGGCGATGATCCTGGGATCTGTTCGCGCGAGCTTCACCATGGTTTGGCCAAAGACGCTGCTGTAGCTTATCCGCATGGGGCCCTCCTTGTGCTGCCTTCCCGTGGCAATGTCAAAGGGGGCCACTCCATGGAAGGAAGCCGGATCGAGTTCTGCGGGGTCATACCCCTTTCCCTTCTTGGTGATCACGTGGATCAACAGCGGACGGTGCCACCCCTTCACGTTTTTGAAGGTCTCGATAAGGTGATCGATGTGATGGCCGTCAATAGGACCCACATACTTAAACCCGAGTTCCTCGAACAAGATCCCCGGCGTCAAGAACCCTTTAAATGACTCCTCCGCTTGCTTGATAACCCTGACCATGGAGTTTCCGATTCCGGGAATGGTCTGAAGGAGGGATTTCAATTGCCGCCGGAACCGGTTGACCAACTGACCGGTCATGATCCGGTTCAAATAAGCGGAGAGGGCTCCAACATTGGGTGAGATGGACATCTCATTATCGTTGAGCACCACAATAAGGTCCTTTTCAAGATGCCCCGCCTGGTTCAAGCCCTCAAAGGCCAACCCGGCGGTCATGGAGCCATCGCCGATGACGGCGATGACCCTGTCGGCATCACCCTTGAGGGATTTAGCTACGGACATTCCCAGAGCTGCCGAAATAGAGGTACTGCTATGACCGGTATTCAATGCATCGTGGGGGCTCTCTTCTCTTTTGGGGAACCCGCTCAACCCGGCATAGTGCCTCAGCGTATGGAAAGTCTCTCGTCTCCCCGTCAAGAGCTTATGGGGATAGCATTGGTGTCCCACATCCCAAATGATTTTATCCCGTGGGGAATCAAAGACGTAGTGAAGGGCAATGGTCAGTTCGACAACGCCCAAGTTCGAGGCCAGATGCCCTCCGGTAATGGAAACAGTATGAATGATTTGCTCCCTTATCTCCTCGGCTAGCCGGTATAATTCGGCTCTGCTCAATTCACGCAAACCGTGAGGACAGCCGATCTTCTTGAGAAGGTTTTGTTTTCCCTTTCGCCCCATCATCAGATCTCTCCTCCCTTTCAGGCTATATGGTCCACCATATATTTCCTCAGTCGCTTCAATTTCGATATGTCGTATTCCCCTATTTCGAGGAATTTGAGGCCGTATTGATAGCCCGGGAAATCGGATATCAATCCCACGTCCTTCCAGACGACTTGGCATCGAGCCCTGATCTCCGTGAGTTCAAACCCCAAGTCAAACAGCATGGAGACAAACAGCCGAGCGCCGACGCTCATGCTCTCGGTGAAACAGACCATCAATCCTCCCTCGCTGGCATTCACGGCCTTTCCTACAATAGCCCTGCCCCCCTTTTCGCGATGGCCGTCAATGGGGAAATCTAGGGGGAACCTAGGATACCTCCTTCGCTCGTACAGTCGAATTTGGGCTTCCATGCATCCTCTCCCTTAGCGTGAATTTCGCTCGACCCATTTACGCCGAGGAGCAGGATCAAAAACCTTCTTTGAATAGGAACCAGTGATGGATCTTGCCCCAACACACGAGCCCAAGCATTTTTTGTGCCAAAACCCGGCTATGGGGACTTGTCTGTTCCGATCCCCAACGCAATAGATCTACCGGAACGGACCCGCTCTCGCCGTGGCATAATAGTATGCAGGAGACAAAGCAATATGATGCATTATGCAACTATCTCAGATGAGAATGAACCCGAGGAGGGACGATGAGCGAAAGGGAGGGGAATTGTGACCATGGCTATTAGACTAAGCCCAGATGGAGAATGAGCAAGAAGACCCGACTCAATCTCCGGAGGCTCGATCTAGGCCTGAATAACCAAATCCGCCTGGAGCTGCTTCAATTTAGCGAGGTCTTCATCGGCAACCTGCAGGAACTTCAGACCATACCGGTATCGACCCCAGCCCTCTTCCCATCCCAAATCTTTCCATACGACCTGGGATAAGGCTTTAACTCCGGTAAGCTCAAACCCCATGGAGAAAAGGAGGGCGACATAGAGCTTTGTCCCGATTTTCATTCGCTCATGCAAATATACCATGAGCCCTCCTTCACTGGCATTGCCCGCTATGCCAGCCTTGAGCCGCTTCGTCTCCAGCCGGGCATAGTCCACAGGCAGGTCGACCTTGAACCGGTCATACCTCCTCCTCTCTGTGCTCGGAACATCGATCTGTCCTTCCATCATCACCCTCCCTCAGTGATCTGGAGCCTACTGATAGCGAATAACAAGGCCCCTAAGGAGAATCCTCTCCTCCTTTGCTTCGGGACTGGAAATCTCAAATGGTTCGTGTCTGGCTTTCTTCCTGACCGACTCGGCGAAGACCCCCGTGATCGCTATTTCAACCACTTCTCTCTTAAAACCAATGATGGCGTCTGCTCCAATTCCCCGGGAAACCTCCTTCATCCGATTCACCATCTCCTCATCGGTAAGCTCTTGGGGGAAAGTCATCTTCAGTTCCCCGATGATAGTATAAGGCGTATCCACATCTTGGGGAAAAACCTCCACCTCCGGTGTCGGGGGGAAGGGTTTTTTCGCGTATCTCGTGAACGTGACACCTTCATGTGGGGTTTCAGAGACACAGCCCACGAGGAGGAGGTATAAGACGAAAAATAATCTCGTTACACTATGGGTGGGGAAAGGGAACAAAACACCTACCTAGCGGGGACGTCGAGGTTTCTCACCTACCAAATCTCCTTGGAGAGGGGTTCCCCCTTGATTTTCCTCTTGCAGAATGGACAAGGCCGTCCCTCTTGAATCAAAATTTCCTTCATGATGTTCAATAAGTCCTCATCCTCGAGTACCTGGAGGACGATGTTGGGGTGGAGTTTCCGATCATATACCCGGTAAGGAAAGCTGCTCTTACTCATGAACTCCTCCTCCTCCCGAATTGAAACCCCACTCTACAAAAAATGGATCCCTTAGTCAAGGATTTTTATCCCCTTTCCCTCGGGATTGAACTATTTCCCTGAGCACCTTCCGGGCATTCGGGGATATCTTCTTATATTGAATCCCCATCCCCGAGTGGCTTCCCTCCAGAACCCAAACCACCTCTCCTATGATCTCCACCGGTTTGGCGTGATTCGGGAAGGAAAATTCAAGGGGAACTTCCGTCCTCGGTGGCAACACCTCGTCGGTTTCGATAAAACACCCTCCTTCGCTGATGTTTTTCGTAAACCGATGGAGATAGGAATCCATCTTCTGGAAACTCACTTCTATCCGCACCTTCACCCGAGGATGTCTCCGCCTCTCTTCTCGCTTATAGCCCTTCAAAATATTCCCCCATCCATGGCATTGTTCATGTCCCCCAGCTATGCCACTTCCCGGATAAACATGTTCCACCTATCCCTCTCCTGAGGAACCAATTCCTCGAGGAGTACCCCGATCTTCAGATGGTATGCTGTCTCGGTTGTCTTCAACTCGCTCCAAATCACCCTTCCCAAGGCGATTATCCTCCCCCGACTCGATGGTAAAATGATTTCCAGCTCCAGCTGCTGTTCTTCCATCACGAGAAAGGGCAGTACCTTCACCCTCCTCTCACCGTTCGATTCTGAAAAGGTCATCACACCTTCCTGCAGCGCGGCGTCCGTTTCGATACATAAACCATCATAAGAAACGTTCCACGTTTTTCCCTTTATGACCATGGAACTCTGTTCCTTGCTCCAAAGGTCCACGATCCTAAAGTAAACTTCCAGGGGCACGTAGAGCCGCGCAAATAAGCGCCGTTCAACGGGGCCAACCTCTCTTGCCCTCATACCTCCATTTCCCCATAACCAAAAATGGATTTAATTCGAGGCACGAAATCCTAAACCTTTTGGTCATTTGATCATTAGTGCTTTGTGCTTGTTTAGAGTGTAGAGATTTAGGATTTGGAATTTGCTTGTACTCAATTCCCTCAGCTTAGAGGGAAAGGCTATCGAGCAACCACCTCAGTTTCTCAAAGTCCTCCTTGCCGATGTTGATGAATTTCAGTCCGTACTTATACTCCCCCCAATCCTCGGGCCCCCTTATATCCGCCCAAACGATTTCCGCCTGGGCCTTAATAGGCGTCAGACGGAAACCGTGGGAGAAGAAGACCTCGATCTTGAGCTTGGTACCAATGGGGAGCCTGTCCTGCAAATAAACGAGAAGACCCCCTTCGCTCGCATCGTGGGCAATACCTCCCTGCTTCTTGCGGACTTTCAGCTCGGAGTATTTCATGGGGAGATCGACGTTGAACCGTGGATACCTCCGCTTCTCAAAGGAAACAACCCCTGCTTTCCCGCCTAATTCTCCTCGCTTTTTTTCCTCATTCATAGAGATTTCCCTCGGAGATTTCTCATTGTCGTTCCTTTAATTTCTGCTCCACCCACTGGATCATTTCATCGAGACACATCCCTTCAAACATGCCCTCTCGAATATCTTCAAACATTTTTCGATTCCAGTCAACCCAATCTTTCTCTTCGCCACTCTTGGTCCGTACCGTTATTTTCCCCATCTTCTTTCCCCCCATCTCTATTACCCCATCCCTAATACCGAATTGGCACGGATGGGCATTGAGTCGCTGACATGTCGGCGGTGGACTAGCAAGAACTGTCCTCGTAAATGAATTCATTGATCCCCCCTGAGGAACCGATCCAGCTCCGATTTAAGCACCTTCCAACCCTTCCCGGCCTTTGTGGCCTTAATTCTCCCCTCCCTGACATACTTAAAAAACGTCGGTTTCGTAATACGGAGGTAGAAACAAGACTCCTTTGTTGTCAGTACGTGGTGTCCTAAAGTTTTTTCCAGGATTTTGGCCAAAGTGATCCCTTTCATGAGGATGTAAGGGTTTAATCTTGCATTTTTTATGCCAATGGAACCATGGAGGTTCCCAATCATTCCCAAAGGGATCATCTATCGGACTTATCCCCTTTTCCCCCACGCCCTCACCGTGGGGAACCCTTTCGTTGAGGCGACTTTCTTACCCAACGGCAAAATCCTCGAATGGGGAAAAGAGATGCTGATTAGAGATGTGGGTGCTTACATGAGAACGAGGGAAAAGGCTGGACCAACAGCGGCAAAACTCCATTTCCCGCAAGGAGATTAATGCCTTTTTGGCACAAATCCCTTGAGGTTTCTACGGCCGGAGCCATGAGGGATCAGCTCCTGCCATTCTCGCCTCATCCAACAGAACGTTATTCAGCATATGCCGCGCCTCCTCTATCTGGGCCTTATATTTTTCATCTTCCTCCTGGAGGCGCTTGATCTCCCTCCGGTACCTCCTCCTCTTTCCATCGTTGCGGGCCTCATCCAGCACCTTCCTTGCTTCTTCGATCGTTTTGATAATCTTTTCGTGCTGGGAAGTGGCATTCTCCAGTTGAGTCCACCACTTGGAGGCTCTATCTCTCCACCAGGATTGCCTTCGGCCAAAACGATCCGTGGGCTCACGTTCAACCCGTCGCTTGGAGGCCGTCCCCTTATCGGAAGGTTTTCGACCTTGCTCTTTGACGGTTTTCTTCTCCTCGACCCGATCCCAATAGTCCTCCGGTACTTTTGCCGGGTCATCGGTAAAATGGACCGTTCCCGAGTCGTCCACCCATTTATATACCTGGGCATAGGAGGGGGAGATCGCCAAAAGACAACAAAGCCCAAGGAGAATCTTGAGAAATCTCATATTCACACCGTTACGTAAGTTCAGGGCCCATCTCCCGTATCCATCGCCGCCGAAGTTCCCTTTCCGTTTAATTTACCCCTTCCACGGCTACCCGTCAAGGATACTTAGTCTGAAGTCCCCTGAGTTTTGAAGCGCATATTCTGCTAACCTATTGCTTTTATTAGGAATTCAATTTGTCAAAAGGGAACACCATTGTCCCCTGGCTTCAACGCCTTTCGGTCTTTTGCCCGCTCGCCCTCGCCCAGTAGATTACGCTCACGGGGAATGATGTTCTCCTCGACGAAGTCAGGAAACTCCATTCCTCAGTGGAAATCCTTGATATACTTGAAAGACGAGTCTGGGTTTTCCTTGTCAACCAGCGGGACCATGGGGGAAGAAGGGAACCGTGGAACGTGTCAGGGAGAGTACGGGAAAGGATTTGCCAAATGTAAAAACAGGGACGAAAGGTCGATGAGACCGTTCGTTATTAAGGCTATTTGGGGCGGGGGGTTTTTTTACCTTTCTAACTCGACCTCACCGACCCTTCGTCCCTCATTGCTAACAATCGTTTAACTCATCGGAAGCCTACCAGGAGGATATCCGGTCGGGGGCCCTCCGATACAACCGTTGATGCAAGGGGCACCCTGAGAGAATTCCGGTGCTGCCAACTCCCCTTCCTTCTTGTCCCTCGAGGGGATCGTCCTCACCCTCACCGCAGGGGCTTTGGCTGAAGGAGAACGGTAGTCAACGGTTAACTTGTAAATCCATCCGCGGTATTTAAAGATCATTCCCGCTCCTCCTTCACCAGTCCCATGATATTAGCTCTCTTGATTCCGTAAGGCCCCCCAGGGGAAATGGAGTTATCACATTCTTGCTGTTCCTTTTCGTCTTCTTCTTGTGGGTATTCAAATAGGGATCCTGCCTTTCCCTCTGCCTCCCCCGGAGGTATTCCCACCTGGTTATTTCCTGAATCAGCTTAATGCCTTTCCGAGTTCCCTTCTTCTTAACCCTTGGAAAACGGGAGGCGGAGTATAATACCGAGAAGATATCCCTCCCCTCGAGATACCTTACCACCTCATAGCTCTTCCCGGCGCCCACGTGACCGCTTTCCAAGATGAGCTTAAAGAACATGGCACAGCCGCTCCCAAGGGTGAATTGTTTTTTTTACTCGCTTGTTTTCTTAGCAATAACCATACCAAGACCGGTTTAGCTAAGCAGTCCGGATAAAAAGGAGGGAGGATACGGCCTGAATCTATTGTCCGACAAGGAATAAACTCAGGCCGTATCCATGGGGGGAAGGAGATTGATAATTCACTTGGAAGGCCGGAAAAGGGAATTTATCCATATTTTTTTGCTGGCTATGAAAAGTTTTCATGAATTCGCGGCCTTCATGACAGGGAACAGTGCTCGCAATGCCCATCTTGGCAATAGTCGGCTCCAACGAGGGAAAGGTAATCGAAGGCCAAGGGATCATCGGTTAAATGCTCCATGATTTCATCGAAGAGGTGAGGGCGGCCCCCCAAGAGGGCAAATTCCAAGCGCTGGCCCCAGTCGCTTGCTCGCCACTGGTCCTTCAGATGATGGGCAATGGGTTCAAACATCTCAGGAGCTGTCCTGCCGGCACCCAACTCCCTCATGGCGTAGGCGATACAACGAGCCGAGATGGAAGCATTGAATCCATGGATATTCATGATACTCTCATGCAGGGACATCAGATTGGATTCCGTGCGGGCCGATTTCATTAAGGAGGCTATCGAGCCCACGTGGAGCGACAGTTCCTTTAACGTCATGGCAAATCGGATCTTCCCGCCATCGGGGTGGAACCCCAAGCTTCCTTTCACTACACACTTGCGTAATCGAGATTCGATCTCATCCAAGGAGGCCTTGCGAATCTCCCCTGTATGAAACAACCCCTGCCTCCTCAATACTGCATGAATGGACCCACCTTCCTCGTCCCAGACCATTTCCCAGGGTCGAAAGGGCCACCGATCGAAAAGGACCAGTGATAGGAACCGAACAAGGGTATCTTCTTCGCTGACCAGGGATCTGGCATTAAACCCCAGATGGTTAAAATTCCTCAAGTCATGGGGGATCTTTTCCTCGTTATACCCCTTGATGATGGCTCTTGCGATGCTCGATGAGCTTTTCTGACTAATGCTGGGGCATGCGAAATTCTTCAAGGGAGATTGCCCATCGAATTCGCATAGTGAAACCCGTGGAGGGGAAGGAAGGCATGTTTCGACCTTCCTATATAAGGTCATTTTGGGAACATCGGAGCCCGGCGGGCCTTCCGCAAAGGTTTCCGTGGACTGAATAGGACTTCCCTGCTTCTGAGCGTACCACGAAAGGATACCGGCCAAGGTCTGCCTTGCCGATCCGCCCTCGACGCCCTCATATTTCTTCTCCAGAAATGCCCACTCACGGGGAAACATTTCCCGCAAGACTTCCTCCACGTCGGCCTGGGTAAAGGTATCCTTCGCAATTTTCGAAAACACCTGCTCCAAGAACGAATCAACGGCTTTCGAACTGTTAGCCGTCCGTTTCAAGGTTTCCCCAGCGGTGGTCTCGGGTTGATGATTGCCCTCACGAGATGCCGCCCTTTCTGTGGGAGTTCTGTCAATCCGGGCCTCAATTATTGTCCCGTCCTCTCCCTTAAAGGCGACGGAAATCCGCCTGACCCCGGAATTTCCCTCCCTCATCACTTTAAAGGGGGAAAACTGATCCGGATGGAGGTAACTGAAGGCGATGGGGGACTCCTCATAGACTATGAATTGATTGCGAGCGTCGAAGAATTGAGCAACGACCTTCACACCTCGTAGGGGATGGGATGAGATGTTCCCCACTCTCCCAGTAACCTCCATCATCCCTCCTTTAAAGGATGAGGTCAGGGACTCCAGTTGGAGAAGAGGACTTTCCCCGGGCGCATATTCCAGCTCCAGCAAAGGCGTTTCCACGTCCGCTATGAGTTGCACCGTCCCCCCCATGGACGTGAGCTCCTTTACAAGGGCTTGGGCTCTGGCCAAGGAAAGACCCCTTTTGAGCAAAACGGGCGGGTTACCGACCAGGTATTCGACCTTTTCGGGTGGGATATGCAAGCGCCCAGAAATCCCCTCGGCGAAGTTCCTCCTGCCCTCCGTCGTCTTATCGGCAATACCGAGAAACAGGACTCTATAGGTATTCCCTTCCCTCTCTGGAACCACGACCCCCCCTATTTCACCCATTCCGCAGGGGCCCCGGCTCTTTCCGCCTCTTCTGGCAAGACCTTTTCCAACAACTCCCGTGCCTTATCGATATCCTCCCTCCGGCGATTCAACTCATCCTGGAGCGAATCGATCCCCTTTTGGTATTGCCTTTTTTGGGCACGGGAACGGGCTTTGTTGTATTGGGCAACCAGATCATTGTACTCCAATCTGACCCGTTCGTGCTCCTTGTAGGCCCGGTCCAGTTGATCCTTGACCTCCTTGGCCCTCCTGGCCCAATAATCCTCCCCCCGGCCATGTCGGTCTCGAGGCTCTCCCGTTGCAGCTTTGGCCTCCCCAGCAGTTCCCAATGAAGTCTCTTTGCCCTCGGGCAAATCCCGCCGCTCGATTTGTCCTCTATATTTCTCGGGTACTGAAGCCCCGTTATCGGTGTAGTGAACCACCCCCTGTTCATCCACCCACTTCAAGACTTCCCCCGTTCTTCCCACCGAAGCCAGAAGAACGAACGCGATGATCAGTAAAGCCCCCTTCATCTCTTCCTCCTTTTCCACAATGCTATTCAACGATGACCGCCGTCCCCTTGGCGTGAACCAGAACCATCAAAACCTCCTCCTTAACTCCAAGGGATTCATAACGGATATCGATCCCCACAAGCCCGTTGGCCCCCTTGGCAAGGGCATCATCGGTGAGTGTTTGCAACGCCCACTCCTTGCCCTTTGTCAATTTGTCCGCCAGAGAGAGGGCCATCCCACCGTTGAATTTGCTGACATCCAATGACCCGGATATTTTGAACCCCACCACTTGTTCCGTTGTTACAAGACCGAGGCACTTGACCACCTTCCGGCCATAGACCTCTGGCGTACTGACTGCCACAAATTCACTTCTCTTCTTTTGGCTCTCAAAAAACTGAGCTACGTCCGCGTTTGCCTTTTTTGTGCATGAAGGGCAGGTATCAGGCAGCGCCTCCCCGCCCGCATGGGTGAATGAATTATGACAGAATTTACACTTGACCGTCCACTCCATTTGCCCCTCATCCATACTCAAATCCCCTCAGCCCTTCCTCGAATCCCGCACGCATCTCCGTCGGGGTGGAACTCCATCTTTACACTGAGTTACTCCCCCACGAGAGGACTTGAGAATTGCCCTTTACGGGCCTGGCGAAGAGCTAATTGAAGCAATTAGCATGCCAAAAATGCCTTTGGCGGGCTCATGAAATGCGAGGAAGGCGGGGGAAGGAACGGAAACCGAGGGCTTATTTCCGAAGGCCAGTGAGGAATCGGGCCCACGTTTCCTTGGTGTTGTCATCCATTTCGGTCAGGTAAATGCCAGCTCGAAACCGATAAGGGGAGTCGGAAGAACTGAGATCATACCACACCACCTTGCCCACGGCCGTTATCCCCTCCGATTCCCCGGGAAGTGTGATCTCCAGCTTTAGCCTTTTTTCGTCCGCCATTGCCTCGGAGAACACATGGGAACCATCTGCCAAGACCACGTTGGTCTCAAGACAAACCCCCTCGGGGGAAACATTGGTGACCATCCCTCCCAACCTCCTTGAGGCTTCCCGTCTGCCAAGCACGTGAAACAGGTTGAACCAAGCGGCCAGAGGGGACTCCAACCGCAGAAACTTCCTCCTCTCCACTCCTTTCCATCCCTTCATCCCTTCCCCCCCTCGGAACTAACCTTCCATTCTCGTCCTCAAGGCACTCAACGAGTAACCAAATGTGCTCATGAACCGTCCTGAGAACCCATGGCCATCTCAGTGCCCTTTTACGGGATCATATGTGGAATTCGATTACATCCCCATCCTCAAGGACGTAATCCCTCTTGACCATCTGACCTTGATATTTCTCAGAACCCCATATACGGGCAAACTTCATCTTGCTCACGAAATCCTTGTGCACGGAATTGGCCGCATCCTCAACGGTGCTCCCCTTCTTGAGAATAACGGGTTCGCTGAATTCGGGCTCTTTCCCGGGGGGCTTCGTGTAAACCCGCACGATCTCCAAGGCCTCGAAGATACCCCTCCTCAAATCCTCCAGGCCAATTCCCCTTTGGGCAGAGAGGGAAAAGACGGGAAAAGATCGCCCATACCGCTCCCTCAACATCCCCTCCCTCTCCTCGGCGCCGTCAAGATCCACCTTATTTGCCACAATCAGGGCTCTTCTTGGTTCGAAAATGGCCGCCTCTCCACTATGGATCACCTCGCCTTCAACCCCAATAGGTTTGATTCGAATGTCCTCTAATCTGGCCAAAACCTCCTCCGCTTGAGTCAACGGATCACCGCTTAAATCCACCATAATGATAAGGATATCGGCATTCCTGGCCATAGGCGACAACCAGGCTTCCCCAATCTCAAAGTTGATGGGGGGAACGTCCACCAGTTGAATTTGAATGTTTTCGAAAGGCATCATTCCGGGAATGGGCTTGCGCGTCGTAACCGGATAATCGGCAACTTCCGGATTTGCATTGGTGAGGGCCAAGACTAATTGGGATTTCCCCACGTTGGTAAGTCCCAAGACGAGAGCCTGGGCTATCCCTTCCCGTTTCACGGTGAACAGGGACCCCTTCCTTCCAGCCCCCCCTTTTTTCTCCGATTCCGACTTGAGCTTCGAGAGCTTGCTCCTGAGCTGCCCTCGAAGTTTATCCGTTCCCTTATGCTTGGGCATTATGGCCAACATGGATTCCAAGGCCTTGATTTTTTCCGGGATCGACTTCGCCTCTCGGTATCGCCTTTCTGCTTCGAGGTATTGGGGAGGTAAATTTGCTGGCACGATCCCTCCTCAGAAAGCGTAGCTCCAACACGCAATCACCGTGGAGCCCTTGCTATTTTACATATCACAAAAGGGGGACCATGTTAAGATTAAAAAACCGACCTTCCCATAGCTTGCAGGCAACACCGCTTTCCATGAGCGAAATTCAGATACCTGGGAATTCGGAAAAGGAGCTCTGAGCGAATTGCGGTCCTGCGGTGTTGCGGTCGGAAAGGGGGAAGAGAGTCGGAGGCCGGAGGTTTGAGGGTGGAGGCGGAAGATGAAATGCCAAAGTTCAAAATCCAAATGACAAATGACGGGGTACGAAACACGAGACACGGACACGGATCACGGGCACGAAACATAATGTCAAATGTCAACGGGCTGTTGCCCAAAACCCATTCCGCTCACTGAAAAGAATTTTTGATCGGCGGTCTTTCGGTCCGAAAACTCGCCACCCTAGCTCAAACCCTGGATTTGTAGCCGTTTCGCTTCACTAAGAATGATTCCCAAAAATTCTTTAATGTTCGCTCCAGGGATATGGGCAACAGCCCGTCGAAGGGCAAAATTGGGAATTCCTGGAAGACTGGAAAAACGAGCTCTGAGCCCTCCTCAATTTTTGGAGAAACCCCTTGTCCCTGAGCGAAGTTTGCTGGAAAAGTGGGGTACCCATCGAGGGTGAGCGGGAAGGGGAAAGCCGGCCCTTTAGAGGCCGGAAGGGGTAAGTATTCCCCGCCCGCGAACCCCGAAAGGGTCACTTTGGAAGCATTGAGCGATGGGACAAGGGTTTTCTCCGAGGGGGAACATTTCTCAGCAGCGAGCGGCGACTTTTCCGGAAATCTCGGGCCATTTCGGGAGCGGAGAGGAATTCGGGCAAGAGACCAAAGAGCAAAGGGCCGATGGTGTTATCAGGATGAGGG
>Ga0209636_10002703_pt1 | contig 18094 bp, 11 predicted proteins | sample DeeMarSWOR152_54_FD_187464 | JGI IMG/M metagenome (GOLD analysis project Ga0209636, IMG submission 187464) | Marine sediment microbial communities from White Oak River estuary, North Carolina - WOR-1-52-54 (SPAdes) (version 2) | ecosystem: Environmental > Aquatic > Marine > Intertidal zone >... | reverse complement strand
CGTCCGCCATGCCTGAATACATGTAGGCTGCCCGGACAGCATGGCCAACCGGCTCGGTCTGTTCGATAACCGGCTTATGATCCTGGGAATATTCTCCATAAAGCTCCCGTTCATGGGGATGACCACGCTCATTCAGGAAAAACTTGGCCAGATCCAGATATTTTCTCTCACCAGTAACTCGATAGAGCTTGACAAGTCCGATTTCGACCTCCTGATGTCCTGGGACTCCGATCTTTTTTCCCGGCCCAAAAACACTGTCGATCAGGTTTGCATTCTTTATGGCTATATCCAGAAGGGTGCGTTTTCCTGTCGCCTGAAAGTGGGCAACAGCCGCCTCGTACATGTGTCCCACATTGTAAAGCTCATGGCCCAAATACATGTTGGCCCAGCGGTCTTTGGTGTCTACCCATCGGACCTTCGGAGGCTCAGGAAAGATCGTCCTTGCTGTGTAAAGATAGCCATCCTCTTCCTGGGCGGCAGCGATATTGGCGATCAGCTCATCCAGGTAATTGTCGAGAGCTGGGTCTGGATGCACTTTCAAGGAGTAGGAGGCACCCTCGATGATTTTATAAACATCTGAGTCATCGAAAGGATAGGCACTGCAGAAGCCGCCCTCCTTCAGTCCCCCAGCAATCTCAAAATTCTTGATGCGTCCTGTCTCCTCGCTCTGCTCGAAAGCATAAGGAATGGTGACGGTCCTGTTTGTTTCCATTCGTGGCAGCCAAAAATCGTCATTGAACTGGACTTCTGTGAATGGCACTGGCTTGACAGGGTAGTCCGGTGCCTCGATTTTTTGACATGTCGTCCAGACTGGTAGGATAGTCAGACAGAGAAGACAGAAACCGGTTTTCTCCGCACTGATTTTTTTCATGGCTTTAGGCTCCTTCCTCAACTGTATTCCCTTTTATCTATTATCATAAACCTGAATTTGTTAACAACTTAAAAAAGTGATATATCTTTTATGCGACTGACCCAAATCTCTGTGAGCAGGAAAGCGCCTATGGATGACTCTGAGTATTCAAAGGCAAAAAGGAGTTCAAATGAACAAAAAGTTTTGTTCTGTTTGTTTGATTTTAATTTTTATCTGCATAGCAGCCATGCTCCTCTCTTGCAAACGAAAAACGACCATCAAAGAGGATCTGAGTCAAATGGAAGATAAAGCTATTTCGGAGGTGCAAAAGCTAAGGTTTGGCCAGATGCCCGATGGTCAGAACATCGACTTGTACGTCCTGACCAGCACGAGCGGTATAAAAGCGAGGATTATGACATATGGAGCGACTCTAGTATCAATGGAAGTCCCGGACCGAGAAGGCAATCCATCCGATATCACTCTCGGTCATGACTCCATCGATGGGTACATCGGGGATTCGCCCTATTTTGGGTCGACAGTCGGCCGCTATGCCAACCGGATTGCCAAGGGTAAGTTCACACTCGGTGGCCTTGATTATATCTTGGCTCAGAATAACGGAGAAAATCACCTCCATGGTGGAATCAAGGGATTTGACAAGGTTATCTGGAGTGCCGAGCCTATCAGAATAGAAGGTGCGGTCGGTGTCAAATTTGTTTACTTCAGCAGAGATGGCGAAGAAGGCTATCCGGGGAATCTAACATGCACAGTAACCTATCTGCTGACTGACAAAGATGAACTGAAAATCAGCTATGAAGCAGAAACGGATAAACCCACACACGTCAATCTCACCCACCACAGCTATTTCAACCTCGCAGGTCAAGGCAGCAGAGACATCCTCTCTCATGAACTGATGCTTAATGCCGACAAATATACACCGGTTGACGAAGGGCTGATTCCGACAGGAGAGGTCCGAAGCGTTGCCGACTCCCCGATGGATTTTACGACGCCCCACACCATAGGAGAGCGCATCGACCAGGTGGAAGGAGGCTACGACCATAACTTTGTTCTCAGAGGGAGTGGGGGAACTTTAATCCTGGCCGCAAAAGTCTATGAAACCGAGAGTGGAAGAGTTATGGAGATCCACACAACAGAACCTGGGATCCAGTTCTATTCCGGGAATTTCTTGGACGGTTCGATCACAGGAAAATCAGGCAAGGTTTATCATAAGCACTATGGGTTTTGCCTGGAGCCGCAGCATTTTCCGGATTCTCCCAACAAGCCCGACTTTCCATCCACCATCCTCAATCCAGGTGAGAAATACCAGAGCTTGACTATCTTCAAATTTTATACCCAGTAACCTGGTTTGGTGCTTAGTCTCATGACAGTAAGTAAGAAACGTGTTCTCATAATTTAGCGAATAGGTTTTGTTTTCCATAAATTTAAAGATTTATGGAAGGGGATGGGCAGGAAAATAGGAAGGAGGGAGTCAGCATGGTTACAAAAAAGTTATTAATTTTTTTGGTGGTTACAATCCTTGCAAGTCTAGGATTGGCCTTATTTTCGAGTGAAACGGTCCAAGAAAAGGACAACGAAAATACATTGATTATCGATGTCGATTTAGCAAAACAAACCATCAGCAGACACATCTACGGACATTTCTCCGAGCATCTTGGGCGGTGTATCTATGGTGGATACTGGGTAGGTGAGGAGAGCACAATACCCAACACCCGTGGCATTCGTAATGACATTGTGGAAGCGCTGAGAAAGATAAAGATTCCTGTGCTCCGATGGCCTGGTGGATGTTTTGCCGACGAATATCATTGGAAAGATGGCATCGGACCGAAGCAGGACCGGCCTTCTATGATCAACACCCATTGGGGAGGAGTAACCGAAAACAATCATTTCGGAACGCACGAATTCCTGGATCTCTGCGAGCAGCTAGGCTGTGAACCCTACATCTGCGGGAATGTTGGGAGTGGTACAGTTCGAGAGATGAGGGAATGGATTGAGTACATCACATTCGACGGAGTGAGCCCGATGGCGGATCTGAGGCGGAAGAATGGTAGAGAAGAGCCTTGGAAGCTGGAATTTTTCGGAGTCGGCAACGAAAACTGGGGCTGCGGTGGAAACATGCGGCCCGAGTTTTATGCGGATCTTTACCGCCGCTACCAGACTTATGTGCGCAACTTTTCAGGAAACCGGATCTATAAGATTGCCTGCGGGAGCTACAGCGACAACTTTCACTGGACAGATGTTCTGATGCGTGAGGCAGGCCAGATGATGAACGGTCTGAGCTTCCATTACTATACAGTGCCAGGCGGTTGGAGAAACAAGAATTCTGCCACCGAGTTCGGCGAGCCTGAATGGTTTGATACCCTTAAGTTGGCCCTCCAGATGGAAGAATTCATTATCAGACACTCCACCATCATGGACAGGTATGATCCTGAAAAGCGGGTGGGATTGATCGTGGATGAGTGGGGCACCTGGTATCAAGTGGAACCTGGAACCAATCCATCCTTCCTGTATCAACAGAACAGCCTGCGCGATGCCCTGGTTGCCGGACTGACCTTGAACATCTTCAACAGCCACTGCGACAGGGTCAAGATGGCCAACCTGGCACAGACCATCAATGTCCTGCAGGCCATCATCCTGACCAAGGACGAGAAGATGATCCTCACTCCCACCTATCACGTGTTCGATATGTTTAAAGTGCATCAGGATGCCATCCTTCTTCCTTCCCAGCTCAAATGCGGCAAGTATGAGTTTGAAAAGGAAAGCATTCCCTCCATCAGCGTGTCAGCATCTCGGGATAAAGAAGGCAGGATTCATATCTCGTTGTGCAATCTGGATCCAAGCAAATCTCAGGAGATCCGCTGTGAGCTGCGAGGATTTGCGCCTCAGACTGTCGCCGGCCATGTCTTAACAGCCGACGACATGACCGCCCACAACACCTTCGATGAACCGGAGAGAATCACCCTTGCAGAGCTCAAAGATGCAAAGATAAAGGACGACGATGTCCTGGCCTTGCTGCCCCCCAAATCTGTCGTTGTCCTCGAAATCAACTAAGGCTTGTTCGTAATCTTTTTGAAGCAATAATACAGAAAGCTGGCACTGGTTACTTCACCCTAACGAAATTTCACAGATGGCTTCGTCGAGGAGCCGATTGAGTGTCTCCGGTTCTTCGACCATTGGAAAGTGTCCTACGCCTGCCATGATTTTTACCTTAAATGAGGGGATGTACTTTCTGTTTGTATCTACCTCTGTGGGATGCATATCAGAGTTGATACAGATTAAAGGCACCTTTATTTGCCGGGCCGCCCTTCTGAGTTTGTATTTATAGTAGTCGAAAAAGCCCTGTAGAGTGCCTATCCCTACGATTGGCGGCGCAGCCGTCATGTCAGCGACAACTCTTTCGACAATGTCAGGATCTGCGTTTAGAGGAAAAAGGGAGCGTACGTATCCCTCGGTGGATTGAACAAAATCACTGCGGAAAGCCTCCAGCCATCCGTCGATTTCGTCCTGAGGTATACTCATTTCAAAGTCGACCAGAGTGTCCACTCCGATGAGACCTTTGATACGTTCTGGTATTCGGCAAGCGGCCTCGATCATCACGAGGCCTCCCAGTGAGTGTCCGATAAGGATGACCGAACCAAGATCGAGCATTTTGACCACAGCCTCAACATCTTTGCTGTATGCTTTCACCGTCCAATCTTTGCGCTCGATCCTGGAATCTCCATGTCCGGCAAGGTCAAGGGCCACAACCGTGTGCTTCCCTTCAAAATAAGTGAGCTGTTTATCCCAGTAGCTTGAGTCCATACTCCAGCCATGTATGAAAACGAGAGATGGTTCACCTTGTCCTCGGACTTGAAAGTGAATCGAAACACCATCTGCCGAGGTTACTTCACCCATTTTCGACTCCTCCGAATCCCTTGCCCATTTTTCTTGTCTAATATCACAAAGAAAGGAACGATTCAATAATTTTGACATCCAACAGAAGCTGTGTTATGAGACTTAGTCTTATCCATCTTTGGTGGCGTCATGACAAAAAAAGAATTTCAAGACAAAGTTCCCCAGGAAGTGATCATTAAAAGCAAGGATCATACATCCCTTTATGGGTGCCTCCAAATGCCTCCCGGAGATGGACCCTTCCCAGGAGTCATTTTTATACATGGCGGTTATGGGGACAACCAGGAATACACACGGGCGCTTCTCGGATGGAATGTGGCCAAGCTGCTTCTTCGGGAGGGATTTGTCGTAGTGTCTACTGACTACAGGCATGACCTCAAGGGGAGAGACATCGATGACATCGTGGCTGCTTTTGAATACGTTTCTAATCTACCCTATGTTGAAGGCGACAAAATCGCCTATTTTGGCGACAGCCATGGGTCCTATTTGGCCATGATGGCAGCCACCCGGACAAAGCCTTTTGCGATTATCCATGGATGGGGCGTTACCGATATGGCCGAGTGGTTCGAGTACATCAAGAACTCGCCGACTTCCATCTACCAAAGAATTGCCGAAGATCTGAGAAAATCATTAGGAGGTGAACCCCAGGATGTTCCAGAGGTATACAGGCAGATCTCTCCCATAGCCCAGGTCGGCAGAATAAATTGCCCGGTCTTGATCCTTCACGGTGAAGACGATGAAGACGTTCCTGCGGCGCATGCCTACAAATTGGCAGAAGCTCTGAAAGAGGCTGGGAAAGAATATGAGCTGAGAGTATTCAAAAACGAGGGCCATGGTCTTCGGTCACCGGAAGCTCAACAAGCTATGGATTCCATGGTTATTGAATTTATCAAGAGACATCTGGAAGAATAAGAGAATCTCTCCAAAAAAAGATTCTTTACCAAACCAGACGTATCACTTAGCATATTCATTTGGGGACAGGATACCCAATCACTTTTTTATTTTCCTAATAACGCCTAATGAGAGCGAAGGATAAAGGAGCAAAATATATGAAAAAAGTTTTCCTGATCACAGTAATTCTCATGACGATTTTTCCCATCTTGGAGGGGCAAGAGAAGGAAACCACACTGTTTGCCACTTACCAGGAGATGCGGGCTCGCATCGGTAAACTTTATCAACAGAAAAGATATGCCGAAGCTGCCGAGATCCTGGAAAAGGCATTGATGCAGTTTCCTGACCACCTCCATGCCAATACCTATAATCTGGCCTTGATGCATGTCCAGCTCAAAGAGTACAAGAAAGCCCTCATGGCCCTGGAATATGGCTTGGAGCAGGGAATATGGTTTGGAAAATATGATTTTTTTGCCGAAATGTGGACACCCTTGAAAGAAACGGAAGGCTTCAAAGCCTTTAAGCAGGAAAATGAAGCCAAAAAACAGGAAGCCCAGAAAGCAGTCAAACCCAAACTGGAAGTCCTTATTCCTGAAGATTATGACAAGAGCAAAAAATACCCGCTCTTCCTCGCTCTTCACGGCGGCGGCGAAAACATCGAAGTGTTCAAGCCTCGATGGACTTCGGACTTGCTTCAAAGCAAATTCATTGTCGCTTTCCCGCAGTCCAGCCAGATCGTTTCCATGGACGGATACAACTGGACAGAGGATATCGAGCTATCCCAGAAAGAAATAAAGGAGGCATATGAGAAGATTATTCAAAATTATCCGGTCGATACATCTCGGGTCATCGTGGGTGGCTTTTCTTCAGGGGGTGTGGCAGCACTTGAGGTTGTCTTGAACGATACAGTCCCGGTCATTGGATTTGTGGTCCTCTGTCCGGCCAAGCCAGAAGATTTTACAGCCCAGAAGGTCGCTGAAGCCAAAAAGCGGGGTATCAAAGGGATACTCCTCACCACAGAAATGGACCCGCGGCTTCCAGACCAGAAAGAGATGGCAGAGATCATGAAAGCTCAAAACTTCCCCCTAGAATTCATCGTGACTCCCGATATTGGGCATTGGTATCCTGAAGACCTGGCTGAGATGATTGATGTTGCAATCACCCATATCATGAGGAAAGAATAAACCTTAATCATATACATACGTCTTAAATATATGGGATAGTTAACTCCGACATCATATGCCACGAAGATCAAGGAGGCTTTTAATGATCTGTCGTAAAAATTTTGCACTCTTTTTGGTTCTTATTGTCTTGGGGGCATCGTTTGCGCAGTCATGCAAAAAAGAACCTCAGGAAGAAACACTCGACGTCGTTCTGGAAAGAGAGATTCCAGAGCTTATAGAGGCAGGCAATGTTCCTGGTTTGTCCATTGCGGTGATCCGTGAGGGCCAGATATTCTGGACCGGTGCTTTCGGAGTGCAGAGCCGTGACACAAACATTCCTGTCGATGAAAACACCATGTTCGAGGCCGCATCCTTGACCAAGACCGTCACAGCTTATGCAGCTCTGCGTTTGGTGGAAAGAGGCGAGCTTGATCTGGATCGGCCTCTCTTTGAATATTTCCCTGACAAAGAATACAAAAAACTTGCCGGTGATGAGAGGTACAAGCAGCTCACAGCAAGGTTGGTTTTGACGCACACCACCGGCCTTCCCAACTGGGGCTCCAAGCTCATCAGAGAACCTGGCAAGCAGTATGGCTACTCAGGAGAAGGATTCCTGTACCTTGGCAGGAGCATTGAGCAGATTTCTGGAATGTCTCTTCAAGAATTCGCCCAGAAAGAGATATTCGAGCCTCTGCAAATGACACATACCAGCTATGTGTGGAATGATGTTTATGAAGAAAACGGTGCTTCAGGCCATGACCGCCACGGAGTTGCTCATCAAAAGCGAAAAAACACAGTACCCAACGGAGGCGCTTCCCTCCTGACAACAGCTCGTGACTATGCTACATTCCTCTGCGCTATCCTCAACAATCAAGGGCTCAAGGAAGAGACCATCGATCAGATGATCTCACCACAGGTCAAGGCAACAAAATGGGGAAAAGATGAATTGGATGAACACATCTCCTGGGGATGGGGCTGGGGTATTCAGCCAGGTCATGCAGGTTATGGATTCTGGCACTGGGGAGACAACGGTGATCTCCGGGCCTACACAGTCACCTACAAAGATAGAGGCGAGGGTCTCGTCTATTTTTCCAACAGCAACAATGGTCTTTCCATAGCGAAGTCCATTGTGGCCCTTGTTATGGATGATCCCCAATGGACGTTCGAATGGTTGGATTACAAACAGCACGATGATCCAGAAATGGTGGCTGGTCTATCCGTTGAGAAAGCATTCCTAGACGAAGGAAAGGAGGCAGGCCTCCAAAAAATTCAAGAAGTCCGGGGTAATTTTCCTGATTTGTTCAATGAAGAGCTACTCAACGAGATGGCGCGGTACCTGGATGGGAGAGGTAAAGGAGAAGAGGCTGTTGCGGTTTATAAGGTCTGTCTTGAGTCCTTCCCTGAGTCAGTCGATGCTTATCTTGGTCTTGGCATGACCTACATGGGGGCAGGGAAAAATCAGGCTTCAATAGAAAGCTTTGAGTCTGCCTTAGAGCTAAAATCCGATAATCAACTGGCCAAGGACGGAATCCAATGGGCCAGAGATGCCCTTAAAGCCGAGAAAAATCCAGTGAGGCTTTCGATCAAAGAAATGGAGAGATTTGCAGGTGATTATGGCCCCCGCCACATCGCGTATCGTGAAGGCAGGCTGTATTATCAGCGGGAAGGGCGGGATGAATACCGCCTCAAGCCATTGACCAAAGACACGTTTGCCCTGGAGGGATATGCGCCGTTCAGGATCCGTTTCGAATCTGATGAGTCCGGTAAAGTAACCAAGATCATCGGACTCTATATCAGCGGTCAAACAGACGAATCCCTCCGTGACAACTGACCGCTATTTCCAAAAAATCCACGGCGATCTTCAGTAGCGAGTTTTTCATTTGTTGGCATTTATGAGTTCCACCTGATCTGTGGCCATCTGGGATTCCACAAGAGGTACGAATGTTTCCTTTAAAAAAATGCACCTAGAGCGGAATTGCATTTCTTTGTTTATTTTATGTTGAAATGAAATTTTTGTTGTGATATAGATAGGCTGAAGTCTTAACAGGTTTGGATTTGGTGAAGTGGGGAACACGCGTAAAAATATAAATTTGTTAGGGGGTGATAAGAATCTGTTAAAAAAAATCAATCAATTGCTATTTATCCATTAGAAATTATTAAAAAGGAGGGAATAAACATGAAAAAAATTATCCTTTTCGTTTTGATCGCAGCTTTTTTTCTTGCGATGAGAATTTCTAGTGCGGGTGTATCACCGAATAAGATGATGGGGATCAATGTTGTTTTGAACACGGAAGTCTCCGATGCCATTCTGACCGATCTTGCAAACTATGGTACCGTCCTGGATGTTTTTTATGAAATCAACGCCTTGACCATGAGGGCAAAATTGAGCCTTTTGGAATCGATCCAAGCCCTTCCTTGTGTTGCTGTTGCTAATCCTGATGCCGAGCGACAAGGGATACCCATAGACACAGTATTTGTCGATAACTTTGCTGATGGTCTCAGCACCTGGAATTTAGACGCGATAGACGTTACCGATTATTGGTTCGATAATCGTGTCGTAGATTACGATGGCTCTGGGGTTTATGTGGCTGTGCTCGATACTGGATTGATTGATACCTGGCGCCAATACTTTCCCGAAGAACGTATTGCAACTGAGTATGCAATATGCTTTGGAGGCGGCGGTGGCAGCAGAGGTTGGGTTTCCACTCAGCCCAATAAGTGGGAGCATGACACAAATTCCCATGGGACACATGTCACAAGCACGATTCTCGGCTACAGCTTTTATGGTACTCCTATCAATGGAGTCGCGCCAATGGCCAATGTGATTCCAGTAAAGGTGCTCAATCAGACAGGATGGGGATGGTCCTCAGTCATAACTCGGGGCATATTGTATGTTGCAGATCTAAAAGAAAACATATTACCTAACTCACCAGTAGTGATAAATATGAGCCTAAGCGGTGGCTACCTGGATGTCATGGAAAAAGCCGCTATCGACTACGCCATAAGCAAGGGCGTTATAGTTGTCGCTGCTGCTGGAAACCGGGGCAATTATGGGATGGGCTATCCCGGTGCCTATGAACCTGTAATTTCTGTGGCTGCTGCTGGTTGGTATGGTGAATGGACATCTGGTTCGTGGTGGTATGGGAATGTAGCAGAACCGACCAACCCGGACCGCTTCTACATTGCTGATTTTTCTAGTAGAGAAAAGCCAGGACAAGATCTGGATGTTACTGCTCCAGGCTCATGGATTGTGGGGCCTTATCAGCTCCAGATGGGAAAGATCAGTTATTACTTCCTTGGTGGGACATCGATGGCCTGCCCGCATGTGGCTGGAATTGTCGCGCTCATGGCAGAGAAAAATCCTGGGTTGACAGCAGCACAAGCAGAGAGCATTTTAGAGTCGACTGCGATTTTGCTTACTGGATGGAACCCTACAGACCAGGGAGCAGGGCTGGTGAATGCTGTAGCAGCCCTGTTTTAACGCCGATGCCTTAGTTTAAACAGCGAAGATAAGAAGAATGCGGGACTACTTTTTTGAGCTGATCTTTTTCCTCATGTAGGCAGTGAGGACAATCACCAGAACTATAATTCCTAGGGCGACAAAAAGAATAATAAGAGTAGGGAATTCTTCTTTGGATGTTGGCATGGCATCAAGTGCTGGTTCCAGGCCTACAACAGGCAGGCTGATATAAGAAGAGCGCTTTGAATTTCTGTATAAAGTGATTATTGGAGCAGGAAACAGCTCCTCTGTCAGCGCATTGTCTTTATCGGCGCAGACTATGGTTACCCGCATGAAATTCCCTGCGTTGAACACATTTGAAGTCGGCTGAAGGTCGAAAACGAGTTCCACAGGCTTACCTGGCGTCAACATAACGACATCCCCCTCGTGACTCCTGTGAAAGGGGAGTCCCATTTTATCATAGTAGGGTTCGTGAAGCGCTCTGTGCGATGCTTTTATGGCTCCTTCGGTGACATAGTGAGAAATGCCTTCTGCATCCACTTCCTCAAGGTAGGCAAAAAAGTTGCCATCTGTGGCGGTTGAGCTGACCCAGAGGTGAGCCACCGGATGGCCTGTGATTTCAAGGTCTTCTGTGAGCAGAGACGTTGTATAGGTCAGTCCTTTTTCATCATTCGCAGTCCTATCATAATATTTGAATCCGCCTCCCACAGCATTGTCCCATCGTGTTGTCTTTCCAGAAGTTGTGCTGTAGTCCACCTGGTAGTCGTCTTTGCCGGCTTTGTCCGAAGGAGAGGTTATACTGAGGACTCCATCGTTTGTCGAATTCACACTCCCTGATGGTCCCTCAAGGAAATAATATTTTATCGGCTTCGCTTCTGGAGGCGGCCACTGCTCGGCTGTCCGCCACTCGTTATCTTTATGTGCCTTCATGACATGATATCTGATAGGTGGCTCGTCCATGATCCCGTTATCTATCCCCTTCAACCAGTAATCGAACCAACGGATCTCCTCGACAATGGCGGGTCCAAATTCATCCTTGATGATGTCAGGATCCTTGGGAGAATGCGACCACGCGCCCATGACGATTTTTCTTGGATTTTTAAAGTTGCGGTACATGAAGAATCCGTCTCGGGTGAAAGAGTCAAACCAACCGCACCACAGATAGATCGGAACTCCGGACTCGTTGATTTCCTTGAAATACGCCGCAGGATGCCATTCATAAAATGGCTTCGTTCCTGTCGCTTCATCTACACTATCACGGTATTTCAGAGGAAGAAATATATCGATAAGAGGGCGGCTCTGTTTATGCTGCTCGATAGCTGCATTTAAAAGCGCTTGATCTTTATCCTCATCGATAGGGGCGGCAACAGCTTGCGTATCCAATACCTTAGTCAGCTCACTCCATGTCCTGACGAGATCATCAAAAAAAACTCCTCCAGGATAGGACACGGCATACATATCGAAGAGGGCCACAACAGGAAAAATAGCCTTCAAGTGGGGCGGCTTCGTGCTAGCAGCCATGAGCTGAGTAATCCCTAAATAGGAGCCTCCGACCATTCCCACATTTCCGTCACACCAGGGTTGGACAGCCAACCACTCTGTGATTTCATAGGCATCCTGAGTTTCTTCCCGAGTCCAGAGACCCTGCCAGCTTCCGAATGAAGCCCCAGAGCCGCGCACATCTGCGTCGGCAATGACATAGCCGCGCTTGAGAAGGGGTTGCATGAGAGGAGAATCCCCACCGCTTATCAGTTTTTCATTATGAATAAATGCCCGACGATAGCGGTTATGGGTCCAGATCACAGGAAGCGGCACTTCGGCAACTGCCCCATTCTTCGTAGGACGAATTACATCCATAGCGATTTTGACACCATCTCTCATGGTCAAATACTGGGACGTACGAACCCAGGAATCATAAATATCTTCGGAATATCCTTTGTATTCGCCGAACTTGGATACGCGCTCTGTTTCCTGGGCCGGTAGGTTTCCTGCTGCCAGGATAGTGATAACAAACACAAGAGAAAAGGATAGGATTCTTAATCTTGGCTTTTTTAATGAGAAGTTTGATGACATATAAGGCCTCCTTGAAACTATTAAAAGAGATGGTTTTAATTCGGGGACAGGATACTCAATAACCTAATTCCGTAATTTTTGCAATTTAAAAAGTTTGGTAATCGAGTATCCTGTCACCAATTAGAATTGCTTCGCATTTTTTGAGATAAGGTTCGGGGGCGCTCATTTCCTTGAGTTTCTTGTAAATCTCCAATGCCGCCTCCTCCATGCCGGTTTGTTTGTAAAGTCTCACCAACGCCACTGCGGATGTATAGTTATACTTGAAAAAATCCCAGGCTTTTTGATAATGGTTCATAGCATCCTCTTCTTCCCCCACTCCCTCTTCAAGCATCCCGCAGGCAGTGTGAAGCCGGGACACCAAGATTTGGTCGGCTATCTGAGGCGCTGGAGGCTTTTTCACCTCTTGCTGTTCCTCTTCCTTCGGGTACACAATCACCATCGCCTCATCCAGCATCTCCCGAGCCTTTCCAGGCTCAGACTCCATGATCAGATGTGCTAGCAAAATCTTTGTCTCGAGCCTTTTCGGGTGTTGCTCCATCAGCTCTTCCAAAAGTTTTCGAGCTTCCTCCCGCTTTCCTTGGTCATCCAGGAACATTGCCTTGATTTCTTGGACACGCGGGTCTCTCCCCCTGAGGTTTAATGCGAGATCAAGATGCTCTTGCCCCTCGTCTGTTTTTCCCAACTTGAGTGCCACGAAGGCCCTTTCGGCTCTCACGCGCAGGTTGTTCCGGTCGAGCTCTGCCAAACTGAAATCCAACAATTTCTCAGCTTTGAGATATTCTTCCTTTTCGATATAGGCCTTGGCCAGGTAATAATAGGGATCAGATGAGGAGTAAGGATCGGGAAATGGGTCGAGGGATAAAGCCTTCTGAAGGACTTCTACTGCTTTATCCACATCTGCCACATAATAGTCAAGCTCTCCTAATTTCACCAGTTGATCCACAGCGTTCGGATATTTTCGAATGCTATCCTCAAGGAATTGGATGGCTTTTTCTCTATCCCGGTCGATGTAAAAATAGGTGTCTGCTAATCCTATGTATCCCCTGGAATCGTTTGGAAATTTATTGACAGCCTCGAGGTATATCTCTTTTGCCTTGTCATGCTCTTTATGGAATTTGTAAACATTGGCCATCGCTTCATGAAATTCGGGATGGTCTCCGTACACTTTGATGGAATCCCTGAGGCTCTCTATGGTCTTTTCTTTGCCTTCTTTCCTGAGCGCAGACATGGCATTCCTGATAGCAGCCAGAATCTCGCTTTCCTCATAGCTTTCCAGATTTCCCAGGTTTTCGATGAAATAATAAAGGTCAGGGTCCTTTTCCAGGAGCTCTCTCTGTGTGTGTCCATACCCGATCTTTTGGTCGGCTAGTTTTTCATCCGACACATAGGCTTCGACCCCTACGGCAAAGTACTCCCATTCGTTGAAGTCCGCATAGAAATCCAGGGTGCGGCGCTCCTTTTTTGCCTTGAGAAAGAGCCACTTGATTTCTTCCCGGTGCTTTTTCGACAGAAAAGGATGAACCTGATGAGCAAACTCATGGGCCACCACATTGAACCGGCGATACTTGACATCTCTTTCCCAATCCTCACCGCTTGTGGCATGGAATCCTCCATTGCCCTTTACGTCATCCCACAGCCTGAGGTCAAAAGTCCGCTGACCTTTTAGTCCTTCATTATAAGGTGCCTCCCAGAGAAGTTTGTGGAAGGGCGTAAGATAGAAAGTTGCGCCTGCAATCCTCAGGGCTTTCAGGTAATTTTTCAGAGGCTGTACAGAGAAACGAAGGATTTTCTGCAGGTCTCTGTCCAACTGCTCATAGTTGATGAAGACATCTCCCATGTAAGCAGGCTCAAGCGTATCTCTGAATGCAAACGCTTTTTCGATCTCATCGAACCTCACGTTTATTTTATCTTTGATGCGAAGAAGGGTCTGGCATACGCCATAATGGGCCAGACCGTAGTTAGGATTGATGTCCAAGACTTTAAAGAACCAGAACAGAGCTGTATAATAATCTTTTTGATGATAGTTCACTGTTCCTTTGCCGATCATGGCTGTGATGTTTGTAGGAATGAGCCTGAGAACTCTGTCGAAGGTCTGGTCAGCCTTGTTGAATTCCCGCTCCAAAAGGTGACTATCACCTTCCTTCAGGAGCTCTTCGATCTCCTTCACGGGCTCAGGCGCTCCTTCAATCTTTTGCTCCTCGTAGTAATGGGGAGTCCATCCGTTGCCAAGGTAGAAGCGGGCGATGGGAGAGTAAGGATTGATCCGGAGTGCGATTTTTGCCTGTTCGTAACCTTCCTGAAGTTTTCCTTCCCCTCGGTAAAGGATGTTTGCCAGATTAGCACGGGCGTCGTCATCAAAGGGATCGAGCTCTACCGCTTTCCGGCCCAGCTTATTCCATTTGTCGTTTTCCTGGCGAATCCGGTGAATTCGTGATTGGATGACATAGGCCTGAGCGAACTCTGGGTTTAGATCCATGCATTTCTGAGCGTATTCTTCGGCTTCCTCATACTCATTTAGCCAGTATGAGATTTGAGCCAATCCACAGAGGGAATCCACAGATGTGGGTTTTTCCTTTAAGATTCTCTGATAGACTTTTTGTGCGGCTTCGAAGTCCATACTGTCGATCTTAAATTTGGCCTCAAGGAGTTTTGCTTTTTCATTCTCAGGAGCAAATTTTAAGATCGTTTTCAGAATCTTTTCTCCCTTATCAAACTGGTAGCTGCGCCTGAGGAGATCGGATAGTGCAGCTAAACTGGGGATATGTCTATTGTTAAGTTTGATAGCTTGAGTCAGTAACTTCTCTGCATCAGGATAATTGCCATCCGTGACAAGCAGTCGCCCCAACTGGAAGTGAGCATCCACATCTTCTGGATTGGCCTGAACTTCCTCTTTAGCCTGAGCAATAGCCTTTTCAAGTTCCTCAAAGCTTCTTATCTTGGTGTAAAGATTTTGTTCTGAGGCTTGAAGAGCCGAGAAGAGAAGAAGGAAAACAAGCCAGAAATGGATAAATAATTTGAGACTCTTTCTTTCCATTTTCAGTCTCCTATTTGCTGCTAAAATTAGAAGACGTTTTTCTCTTCATCGTAAGACTTTTTAAACATCCCGTCAATTGGGGTCAGCCCTTGACTTTGGACATTTTCAGGTTTTTAGAAAAAATTGCCATTTCTAAAGAAATGTCCAGAGTCAGGGGCTGGTCCCACTCTATTTGATGTAGGGCCCGTTCCCCGAACGGGCCATTTGACTCGTCGATTTTCCTGTGCTATAGACTTAGCTGATTCAGATTGTAATGCATAGATGAAAAGTGGGGAAGATCTATGAACGATAAGAAAACAAAATCTATCTCTTCAGATAAGATGAAAGACAAATCCTTTGCCGAAGAAATCAAGGCTACAGAAACCATTCCTCCGTCAGGTGAGAGTATGGAGGTTATCGATAATTACAAGATAATCCAGAAGCTTGGTGAGGGAGGCATGGGAGAGGTCTATGAAGCTGAGCAGACAGAACCTATTCGCCGCAGGGTAGCTCTCAAGATTATCAAGGTTGGGATGGATACAAAGCAAGTGGTGGCGCGCTTTGAGTCAGAGCGCCAGGCGCTGGCTTTGATGAGCCATCCTAGCATTGCCAAAGTCTTCGATGCCGGAGTAACGGAAAAAGGGCGGCCTTACTTTGTGATGGAATGCGTCAAAGGTGTGCCCATTACAGAGTACTGCGACACCCATCGCTTGAATAACCGACAGAGGCTTGATCTATTTGTCCAGATCTGCGAGGGAATTCAACATGCCCATCAGAAGGGGATCATCCACCGGGACATCAAGGCTTCAAACGTATTGGTGACAATTCAAGATGATAAGCCCGTTCCCAAGATCATCGATTTTGGGGTAGCCAAAGCGATATCGCAGAGATTGACAGAGAGGACGATGTTTACAGAGTTGGGACAGCTCATTGGGACGCCAGAGTACATGAGTCCAGAGCAGGCAGAGATGACTGGATTGGACATCGACACAAGGACGGATGTGTATTCTCTTGGTGTGCTACTCTATGAGCTGCTGGTGGGAGTGCTTCCGTTCGAGTCCAAAGAGCTTCGCATCGCTGGATTCGATGAGATCCGAAGGAGGATAAGGGAGGAAGAACCTCCCAAGCCAAGCACGCGGTTAACCACGCCTGGATTTGATACGGATCATGCAATAAAAAGCCGCCGGACGGATTTGTCTGCGCTGACAAAACAGCTTAAAAGAGAGCTGGATTGGATAACGATGAAGGCCATGGCCAAGGACAGGACACAGCGTTATGCCTCAGCTTCTGAGGTAGCTGCAGATATCCTGAGGTATTTGAGGCATGAGCCTGTGATAGCCGGACCACTGAGCACGATGTATCGATTGAGAAAATACATGAGGAGGCACAAGGTTGGAGTGGCCGCGGCAGCTCTTGTTGTGCTGGCGATGATTATCGGAATAACAGGGACCACGATTGGATTGGTGAAGGCTGTGAAGGCGGAGAAAAAGGCAAGAGAAGAGGCCCAGACGGCCCAGCAGATATCCGATTTCTTAGTAGATCTCTTCCAGGTGTCAGATCCAAGCGAGGCACGAGGGAATACGATTACAGCCAGAGAGATTTTGGACAAAGGAGCAGAAAAAATAGACAAAGATCTTCAAGATCAACCGAGGATTCAGGCCCGCCTGATGGAAACCATGGGTAATGTCTATCGAAGCTTGGGACTGTATAAACTGGCCAGTCCTATCCTTGAAAAATCCCTCGAAATCAAACGCAGCCTATACGGCAATGAGCACCTTGAAGTGGCTGACGGTCTACGCACTCTGGGAATTCTTTACGATACTCAAGGGAAATACGAAGAGGCAAAGGCCCTATTCAAGGAGTCGCTGATCATCTTGGAGAAAGCCTTTGGGCCTGACCATCCAAACTTGGCCAGGAATTTGAACAGTCTCGCGATTGTCTACTGGAACCAAGGCAAATATGCAGAAGCAGAGCCTCTTTTTCAACGGTCCTTAGCCATAAAAGAGAAGTCCTTGGGTTCAGACCATCCTGAAGTTGGAAACACCCTCACTAACCTCGGAGTTCTCTATCATCTACAACGTAAGTTAGAACAAGCAGAGCCTCTATTTAGGAGGGCGCTAAACATTGCTGAAAAGACATTAGGGACGGACCATCCTGATATTGCCACCCACCTCAACAATTTGGGTTCTCTTTATCAGGATATGGAAAGGTATGAGGAAGCTGAATCTTACTTCAAACGCTGCCTGGCTGTTTGGGAGAAGGCGCTTGGCCCAGACCACTCGGATGTTGGGATTGTGTTACACAACCTAGCAAATCTCAACAGAAACCAGGGGAAATATGAGGAGGCAGAGCCGTTTTACCAGCGGTCTCAGGCCATCTTTGAAAAGGCTCTGGGAAAGGATCATCCCTATGTCGCTTACAGTCTGAGGGAGCGTGCAAATCTTTACAGAGAACAGGAGAAGTTTACGGAAGCCGAGGCTTTCTATAAGCAAGCTCTTGAGATATTCGAGAAAAGTTTGGGACCGGATCACCTAAACGTGGCTGAGACTCTTGAGAACTATGCCCTGCTACTCCGCAAAAATGGACGTGACAAGGAAGCAGGTGAAATTGATAATCGCGCGAAGGCCATCCGGAAAAGTTATGAGCAGCAAAATCTCTAAAACAACTTTTTTTATCTGAGGCTTTCTTTGTCCTCTTCTTAGCTTTCTGAACGATTATCTGATAAATGTACCGTTTTG
>Ga0209636_10002701_pt1 | contig 18100 bp, 12 predicted proteins | sample DeeMarSWOR152_54_FD_187464 | JGI IMG/M metagenome (GOLD analysis project Ga0209636, IMG submission 187464) | Marine sediment microbial communities from White Oak River estuary, North Carolina - WOR-1-52-54 (SPAdes) (version 2) | ecosystem: Environmental > Aquatic > Marine > Intertidal zone >... | reverse complement strand
TTTCACAATTTGGAAATATCTATCATAACCAGCTACCATCAAAATCTGTTTATATGTCTGCGGTGATTGAGGCAGCGCATAAAATTTTCCTTTATGAAGGCGGCTGGGAACAAGGTAATCTCGAGCCCCCTCCGGGGTGCTCCGCATCAAAAACGGTGTTTCAATCTCCAAAAAGTTCTGCGAATCAAGATATTGTCTAACAAGTTGAGCCACACGATGCCTGACAATGATGCTTTTTTGCATCTCGGGACGACGCAGGTCAAGATATCGGTATTTAAATCGAAGTTCTTCTGAGGCATCCACGTCATCAACTATTAAGAAAGGAGTAGTTTTAGACGGATTTAAAACTTCGTAATCTTCTACCGTAACCTCTATTTCGCCAGTTGGCAACTGTTTATTAACCATACCTTCAGGTCTCAATCTGACTTCACCAGAGGCACTGATTACATATTCTGGCTTTAAATCTTTTGCTTTTGATGCTGCCACTTCACTCTCAGATGGATCAAAAACAATTTGTGTTTTTCCGTAAATATCTCGTAAGTCAATAAATATCAAACTTCCATGATCTCGTCTTCGGTCAACCCATCCTTGTAAAGTTACCTTCAAATTTTCATGATTTCGATTTAACTCGCCGCAAGTATGTGTTCGTTTATTTTTCAAATTTTTCTCCTAAAAATTTTCATTAATAATAAACTTTATCTCGCCTCAAATTTTTTTGCTATAATTTAATTAAATTAATTTGAAAAATCAATAGTGAATTTAATCCTATTTCCAAAAATCAAAATAAAAAAGCCGTTAGAATTTATTCCAACGACTTTTTGAAAATACGATCTCTAAAATTCTCTGTTTTCTCAGTATAGTAATAAGGATTAATTTGTAACTGAATATTTACTGATTCCATCCGCTTGAGGCGGGTCCAATCAGTATGAGTTTTTCACACTTTAATCCAAATTGAGTATAACTCTTTGTGAAATGTTCATGTGCTCTGAAATAAAGCTTTGCGAATTTTCTAATACCCAAAAGTATAAACTTGCCTAAAAGTCGCATCTCCTCGAGAAGGATCAATCTTGCCGAAATCATCCCATCGTTTGATTCGAGTTACAACACACCGCTCTATTCGTTGGTTGTTTAAAGTAGAAGTAATTATTTTAACGTCTTTGACCTTTCCTTCTGGTGTAATGGTAAATCGTACGACTAACTTCCCTCTTAAATCGGGATTTTGTCTCAATTCTCTTTGATAGCAGTATTGAATTGAGGAATTATGACGATTAATGATTTCAGAAACCTTATCCGAGTCACGGCTTTCTGATTTCACCCCTCTTTCGTCAGCGATTTTGGAAACCTGTTCAACAACGATGTTCCCTTTTCTTTGAATATTTGTTGATTTAACCTGTTCTTTTCCGGCGATTAAATCATCGATTCCGCCACCCTCTGTAGACCGTGAACCTTTTTGAGTATGACGACCTTTTTCTTGAGTAAATATAGAGCCAGTACCAGATTTCTTCGATCCATCTAAATTAGCCAATGCTTTTTCGAGATTACGTTGATTACTGGTGGCTTCACCCAACACATCTGTTACAGCTTCCCCCCTAGCATTATTTCCCGAACCGGTCAATAATCCTAATAATCCTTTGGAACTAACCTCCTGAGAAATCTGTTGGTGAGACGATCGCCGGTTCTCAATGCCTGAAGAACTACCAATATTGTGTGATTCATCTGAAGAAGCGACCGTTAATTCTCTATCTTGTTCTGATTGAAAACCACCTTTTGATCCAGCTTCCCTTATCCTCTTAATATCAGGTGAATCTGGAACTTCATCTGTAACAATCTTTTCCACGGGAAAAGGTTCTGCTTCCATTGGTTGGGCTTCAATTTCTTTTTCCAGAACAAACGTTGCAAATTGTTTTTGGATTCGATCGATCTCCGTACGTTTGATAGTTGTTTCAGGAGGATATGTGGCAAAATACAGAGCAATGGAAAAGTGAACAACAAATGTAATCATCCAGATTAATACAAAACGTTTATCGAAAATCTCTTCTAAACTTCGTTCAAATTCTTTAGGGAAATACCCATCCTTATATTTATCTTTTGATTCTGCCCAGATGTCCGCATCAATTCCTTCATTCTCGTTATAAGGAAGGCTTCCACCGTGATTATTCACATTGACCTCTTTTGTTGATTTGTAATAAATAGAATTACTTATCTTTCTTATATACAACCAATCTCATATTGGGGTAATCTGATTTTCCACAAGTTGCCATTACCTTTACCAATAACTTATATGGGATTTCCCTATCACCTTGAATAGTCACCTTTCCAGAAAATTTGGTTCCATATAACTCTTCCATTCTCTTAGCTTCTCGTGCATAGACCTCTAACTTTTCCTGTAGGCTTTTAATTATCAATCTATCACTAGCTAAAATATTACTTACCTTTTCCACCGGTTCATGGTTTACCATGACCCATTCTTTTGAAATCACCAAATCCAGAGCAACTTCTGGTGATTTTTCAATAGTAGAGGATGGTAATGTCAGATATTCCGAAGGTTGGATTAACATGCCTTCGGTTGAATAAGTTTTCAACAAAAATACTAAAATTATAGTAAACATGTCCATCATAGAGGTTAAATTCAAACGAACCTTACCCGGATCCGTATTATGCTTTTTAATACGAGACGGAATAAAAGCCATAAGCTTCTCCAAATAATTAATTCAAGAAAACATAGCAAGTTACATTATTAAATACTTCTAAATAACACCCGCAGCCAGAGAAACCTCTGGAAACAAAGTGTAAGTTTTGTTGTTAATGGAAATGGAACGAGCTGCATCTAGGGTATTAACAAGCAATTGATAATTAATTTGTGGTTCAGCTTGAATCACAATTTTTTCTACATCTGAAAAATTGCCTAATGCTTTCCGTTTCAATTCATATAATTTTTCAGATAATTCTCGAAAATTATATTCATCATTTTCTTTTATTGGAATCGTCGGTCCCTCTCCATCTTCACTTTTCAAAACTGCAAGGGAACTTGAAATAAAAAATCCCTGTTCAGTGATAGTTACTGCCAGATCGAGTTTTTTTTGGGTTTCTTTAGGCGCTCCTAACTGGCTAACAGATGTCCCCACCGCAGGCGGTAAATTTAAATCTATAACGCCAATTTTAATGTACTGCGCAGATGATAACAATAAAGGAATTAAAACCACCATTAAATTCATAACTGGAGTCATATTAATTTCGACTTCTTCTGGACTTCTGCTGCTACGATAAGATGGTCTAAAAGCCATAATTATTGATTCCCTGTAATTAAATTAATTAATTTCACTGTATGTTCATCAATTTCATCGATGATCTTTACTGTTTTATTATGTAAAAATGTATAGATTAGAATCGATGGGACTGCAATACTTAAGCCGGTCAACGTCGTATTCATTGCCACAGATATACCCGCAGCCAGCATTCGGGATTTTTCAGTGGCATCAATTCCTGGGGCTGAAACCGATTTGAAAGCGCCGATTAAACCATAGATTGTTCCCATCAACCCCACTAATGTAGCGACATTAGCAATCATTGCTAAGTATCCCGTTCGTTCTTGAAGTTTAGGAATGACTTCTAATGTCCCTTCATCAACAGAATTCTGTATTGAGCGAAAGTCGATTGTCTCACTTTCGCTCACCCTTCTCAAACCTGCCATTACAACCTGTGCTAACGCTTTATTTTTAGCAGAATTGCACAATGACAGTGCTTTTTTATAATCACCTGCTTTAACAAGCTTTCGAATTTCTGCCATAAATTTATGTGCATTAATATTTGATCTTACCATTATATAATATGCGCGTTCAATCGCCAGGGCTACCATAAAAATTGCAGCCACCAGCAAAATCCACATAAATGCCCACCCCGTTGATGTTGTACTAAAATTTTTTAGAACATCAGCCATTAGACTACCTCCATTATTTGTTTTAGACTATTATTAGTGCGTTCAACTCTTTAAAAATATTATAAAAAACGTTTCTATTCAGTAGTTAATTCAAGCAAAATAACTAATGAGTTGTCTAATTATTATTTTCTGTTTTTTTCTTTTTCTCAATTAATTTTTGTTTTAAATCTTCTATCTTTTTAGGTACGAACAATCGATTATCGAGTATCATCGGCTTATCAGGTGCTTTTTTTAACTCTGTTTCAAAAGATCGATCAATAAATTCCAGTTCACCTAATTCTGGTTCGACTCTTTTGGGGAGAATTGCTACACGTGGCTTCTCTATAACCGCTTCAATATTAATTTCCATAAGTTCGATTTCTCCCTCAATATTGACGAAATCAACGGCTTTTCTCATTGTATCAGATTTGATCACATTTCTGGTAGTATCCACACTCTGTTGGATTGTTTGGGCATTTCCCAATTCAAAATATCCAACCAACAATTTTATTACAATTAACGATACGAAAGTTTTTACCCAAAAATACATTTAAACACCACCTCTTATTAATGCAAAATTAGATACTTATCGAATACTAGATTCTGCTTAATATTAATATCGCTGATCTCAAGTTGAATTTGTTGCTTTTTATCAATCCAACCCGGTAAAGATTTCACAGTGAGAATAGCAATTAGTCCACCTCCCGTAGCATCATTATCAATCGCATCAATCGCTATAACATTTTCCCCTTCGACAAGGTTATCAGTGAGTTGATGAACGTTTTCTTTTTCCCAATCTGAATTATCGTTTGTGTAAGTAGCAATATATTCGCCATTCAAAAAGAGATTATATGAATTATCCACAATTAACTTAATGTCAGCAGATACCGGTAATCCGACAATCGAAAACGTCTTTCTGATGTAAACTTGTTTGCTTGGTACTTTGCTAATTTGAGGTTTTTTCTTTATATAAGACTGATAGTGATCTCGGACTCTCGAAGAATCTCCTGATACCGAATCCTGAAGGATTATTGTCAGATCGGTTGAATCGATTGCGCTTGCCAGGTTCACTCTATTCGTATCCACTTGAGTTGTATCATTAACAAAGCCGAGAGTATCAACGCTCCAAAACCAGATTGGAAGGAGTTTACCATGATATAAATTTTTGTTTACATCACCATAATGAGCCTGACTCCACATGGAAACTTCAAAATCCGGATCAACCCAGCCCTCAACATATTTATCTGATGCCTTCCAGGATTCATCGGAAACAATCTGCTCCGTTTTCGACTTAAGATTCAGTATGGAGCAATATTGTTCAGGATTAACTTGGACTAAAGCCAGCATAATTTTAGGTAGCCATTGATTGGATATTTGTATCTCTTGAGAAAGCTGATATCCTAACTCTAGCAATTCTTGAGTACTTTCCTTAAATGAAAAATAGTTGTCCTCACATGTGAATAGAGCTTCTTCATATTCAATTTTATCAGTTTCTTTAAAAAGTTTTTCATATTTCTTTCGATTAGAATTTGCTATCTCAGTGAGAGCTTGCGTAGTTTGTGCCACAAGATATAGCTCTTTTAACAATTTTTCTTTTGTTTGGGAAACGATAGGATCACTTATATTTTCCTCGTTGGCTTTTTCCAGCGTTTTTTTGTAAACCTCAACTGTAACCTTTGCAAATGCCCGACTAAAGTCAATCAAATTCGCCATCTGATCAGAAAGCGTAATAGCATCCATTCCATCAGAGGTTGTTCCACCCTGTTCAATTAATCTTGCATAATTTTCAAGGCTCGTCTTATAAAGGATTAAGGATTTATTCGCTAAATTGTTATACTCGGATGCTAATAAATTATTAGATGTTAAAATTTTTTGTCTTGAGAGTTTCACCCATTGATTTTCGAGTCCCAAATTCCAGGATTCACGGACATTTCTTATATGGGAATCAATGATTTCCTGTATTAGCGGAGTAATAGCTTTACCCAGGACCTGCCGACGATATTCCATTTCCGCAACATTATCTAAACCTTCTGGAATTGGTGCTTCTAAGAATGCATTGACGGTTGAAAAATTTAACTCTGCAATATCATAAATGATTTCTGATATTTTCTCCTTACATCGATCAACCCATTTTCGAGCCACACGTAGCGTACTATCATCTTTGACTATCTTGATCAACTCAGTTGGTGTCATCGAACTGTCGGCGCCAACCAGCGAACTCTCATATTCATCAGCCAGGCGAGTTAAGATTTTAACTGCCTGTTTGTATGATTCTTCAGCCTTACCGTACAGTTCAGCAGTTGTTTCATTAATTTCCTTTTGAGTGACTATGCGCCTTGTTTCGTCCATGGACGGAATTTCCTGTTTAGCCCAGGTCAATGCAAATTCTTCATAAGCTTGGCCAATATTATAAGTTGCCTCATATAGTCTAAGCGTGCCAAAAGAAGCAACTCTTGTAAAACTATCAACAATTTCGATTAAAAGTTCTCGCTTTCGCTTTTTATCCTGATCCAATTTTGCTCTTGGTAGCGTAAACTCGATCCTGTCATACTCATCGTATTTTAATTTTGTCAACTGAAATAAAGCTTCAGCAGCATAATAATCGTTATTTTCTAATTTCTTTTTATGAAATTCTTCATTCCTGGAAACCGCATTGTTATATTCAGCTATGGCTTTATCTATTTGGTTTTTATTGCGATAATATTCACCTCGCTGGAAATAAGTTTCTATTACTCTTGGTGAATCAGGATAGCGTCTTGCATATTCACCGTAAATTTGATTGGCTTTGTCAAGTTCATCTAATTTTAGATAATATGTTGCCATATCATAGTATAAGTCATCGGCGTCATCTGAATCAGGATATCTATCTACAAATAATTTGTTAACACGAATAGCGTCTTCCCATTCTTCTGCTTTGACAAAAAAGAAACTGGCATTAAATAGAGCATCATGCGCCTGGGCTGAATCGTTCGCCATCGTTGCCAATCTTTCGTAAATCAAAGCTGCATTCTTTGGTTCTTTCAATTCTCCATAATCTAACGCCAGATTATTCATGGCATCACGCAGATATTTTGAATTTGGACGCGTTTCAATTAGATAACCGTAAGTCTCAACTGCTCTACTAAATTCTTTTGCTTTATCATACTCCAGAGCCGCGTTAAATAGACTCAGATCAGCAAATTCTGCATTTGGAACTTCTCTCACAACTCGTAAATATTCATTCCCAGCCTGGAGATGATCGGCTGAGTCTGCGTATACTTCAGCAGCAAGAAAAATAGACTCTGCCAACCGGGTTCTTGCTTTTTTCTCTATTTCTGGAGAAATATCTGGCGTTTTCTTTAATCTCCGTGCAACGATCTCAGCACTTTTAAAATCTCGCTTGCCGAAATAACTTTCTAATATTGTATATGTTACATTGTTTATATCATCGCTATCTGGAAAGTGTTTAACAATCGTATTGAAATAGCGCAATGCCTCTTTGAATTGATTATTATTGTAATAAAGAGCGCCTGCATTTGCCAAAATCGTCGCCGTTTCGGGCTCATGAGGAAATAATTTTATGTAATTATTATAGGCTCTAATTAATTTTTTTTCATTTTCAGTTAATTCTAATCGCCTATAAATCAGTACTGAAAACACAACACTCTTCTCTCTTAGCGAATCTTGAACATTTTCGGTTGCTGTTGCGTAAGCTTTTTTAGTGGTATCATTTTCAACTGCTTCTTTAGTAAGCGCTATTGCATTTTCAGCCGCAAATTTTTGATATTTGCTGTTCCAATAAAGATCGCTAATCCTCATATATTCTTCGAACGCGACATCTTTCTGATTCAATTTTGTGTCCATCGTGAGAGCCATATTCCAATGAATCAAAGGGGCACTACTATCTGAATGAAACACCTTTAAATATTTGCGACTGTCATTAACTGCCTGAAGATATAGATCTTGATCCCTGTTGGTTTCAGCACGCTGAAATAGTAGATTAATATTATCTCGTAACGATCGTTCGGTAATGTAATATACTTTTTCTCTTAACTTCTCATCCTCATGTTTTTGCCACCAGGGACTGCCAGGTCGATATTCATTAAACAATTTATCCCTTGATACATAAGCCATCATGTCATCTTTACTATAGCGATAGCAGGTGACAATTTTGTCCTGAATTTCTGGGGCTTCTTCATGGTCAGGATACATTTTTAACAGCGTTTGATAGGCTTCTATCGCATCTTCATATAATTCCTTTTCATACATATAAACATCACCAATCTTCTTTAAAATCTCGGCGCCATACTTTCGACCACCAATGCGATTTAAATATTCCACAGCCCGTTGGGTGCCACCAAAATCAAGAAAACTTATACCGATATATTCAAGGGATTCGTCTTGTAATGCAGGATTGGAAAATCTCTGATGAGGATCGATTTGCTTTGCTCGCTCGATATCATCGGCGAGAAGCGTAAAATAAGATACAGCTTCAGGATAGTTACTCAATCGATAATAGCTCCATCCCAGGCGATAGAGGGCTTCATCAAACTTAGGACTGTCTTTATATTCCAGAATCTTTTTATAGTATTCAATAGCTTTTTCTATTTCATTTCTGGGCGGATTAAAAAAATATTCTCCGATGCGCATTAATGATTCTGGTACATAGCGACTTTCAGGAAACTCCTGAATAATTAATTCATAAATCTTTAAAGCAGAATCAATTTTACCGGTTTCTTCAAAAATAAAACCTTTATTATAAAGCGCATCATCAACTAAATCACTGTGGGAAAAGTCATCAATAATCCGTTGATATAACGCTAAGGGTCTTGTAAAATCTTTTACCGGTTCAAGGAAGGCAGTATCCATTCCTGAGATTTCAAATTCCTCGAGTTTCTGATCGTATTGTTGCATTTGTTGAAGATATTCATCTTCTGCTACTTCATAATACAATTCGGCTAATCTTATAATAACTTTATCTAAGACCTTACTTTCTGGATTATTCGCAAGAAATTTTTCTGCGTCTCGGATACCTTTTTCACGAAGTCTCAATTTCTCTTCTTTCAGCTCATCGATCTGTTTCTGATAATGCTCTCGATATCTTAAAATATCTTCTATTGAATAAGTATCCAGTAATGAATCAGTTTTGGCTTTTCTACCTCTTTCAACTTCTGGTTCTTGTTGACTGAGACCAGTTTGACTTGAGATTAAAAATAAAAGGATGATGCATAAAATAGTTATTTTTTTCATTGCCCTTCCCTATCAGGTAATTTTGCATACCTAAAATTTCTTCCCACTTTGCTTATTATCCAACCAAATACTTTCATCAAAATTTTCACTCTCTTCTATTTCTATCTCTCTAGTTTTCGTTTCAAAATATATATCCTGAAAATACTTTTCTTTCTCTAACTTTTCCAATCTTATTTTTTCCGCTTCCATTTCTTTTTGAATTTTTCTTACTTCATTATCAAATCGCCGAATACGTTCTTCTAATTTTTGCTGTTTTTCTCTCAATACAGCATCGATAAGTGCAAGATTTTTATGATAGCCACTAATTTTCTTTATTCTTTCATGATAAGAAACAAAATTTATATCACTCATTCCGAAACCAGAAAAGTTTGACCATTTTTCTGTTTCCGTCTTGATATCTTCAACACTGTGATTTGCTAACCATACTTGAAATTGATTTAATTGATTATTCAAGTCCTTTAAATCCTCCTCAATAATTTCCAGATCAATTGAGGCATCTATCCTCGTCCTTTCATTACTCAGAGACATTAATTGGGACACTATTTTCAGATCTTTTTTAATCCTTTGCTTCTCAATAATTAAATCATTCACCAATCTTTTAATAATACCATGTCGATAAATTATTCCTCCCTCTTTTGTGGCTAAAGGGTAATCGAGATAATAGCTCACTCCCGAAGCAGCATGATTTAACTGATATTTTTCTAATACAGAAATAAGTCTACTTCGCTGTTTCACAGCATCAACAAGCATTTCTTTATTTTTTTGCTCTTCGGCGTATTTTATTATTGAATCGAATTCCTCGATCTGACGAATAAGTATTTTCCGTTCATCATGATATTCCTCGAGCAGACGACTGCTTACTGCTCCGCGGTAGCGGAACGTTAAAAGCGCATCATTAATCAAATCACGTATTTTAACTACCTGCGGATATAATTTCTTATTTTGATGTTCGAGAATCGATTCTTCTATTAATTCAAGTTCATCTAACTGTTTTAATATTCGTTTTCTTTCTTCGTTGTATTCCTGAACTCTATCGAGAACATACTTTGCATTGGCAACATAGCGTAAATTCTCCATCGCTTCATCTGTTCTATTTTGAACTCGTTTACAATGAGCAGATAGCACCAATGCCTCATATACATAATTGGATAAAAGATAATTATTACAAATTAAATCAACTTTATTAATAGCATTATCATATTGACCTTTCTTTAAATTTGTCCATGCCTGACCTAATAAACTGGCGTCATACCCATCATATCCTTTCGATACTTGATCAAAATAGAAAATCGCTTTATCATATTCGCCTCGTTGATAATGAAGGAAACCTAACTTCAACAAAGACTCATTTTTAAAAATTGAAAAATTCAAATCAGTCCAGGGATAACTTTTTTGATGAATTATGTTTTCAAATATCTTTTTCGCCTGAGTATACTTTTGAAGATTTGTAAACACAATCCCGAGCAAATATTGGGCCGGTAAATAATATTTTGACGCATCTTTAATATTTTCAAGCACTCTTTTGGCATCTTCATATTTATTTCCCTGTATGTATAAATAACCAGCAAGATAATTGGCTTTATTTAAATCCTCTCTATCGATGTTTAAAAAATCTTTAACCTTATCGAAATATTTGAAGAATTCGTTTTTCCAACCATAAGTGTAACAAATTATCATCAATCGTAAATGACACTGCCCTATATATTGTGAATTGGGAAAATCATTTATAATTTTCAAATAACCTTCTTGAGCGGCATCATAATAATGATTGGCAAAATTCGCTTCACTTCTATAAAAAATTACACCATCAAGACTGTTATAATAATCTTCATAACCACTATAAATTTGCTGGAACTGCATTTCTGCAAGTTCAAAATTTTGTTCCGAATAATTAAGCAACGCATGGGTTATTTCGCGTTCTAACATTCTATCCCGTTCTTTAAGCGTAGCAGTTTTCACAAGATTATCCCTTAAGATTTTATAATTGGTGAATTTAATCTGATACTCGGTAATACGCTCTACTTTCCAGGTCTTAAAATATTCTGATATCGTTTTCCCTTTAAAATCATTATCATCTACAAAGCCAAATAATTCCAGAATTCTTTTATCAATGCTGGCGATTATATTATTACGCACCCCCTCAATGTCGAACTTTAGACTGCTATCGGGTTCCGTCTTTTCCTCTAACAAATCTATTTTTTTTAATATATCAACAATCGAAATCGCTTCCTCAATGTAGCTCTCCACCACTTTATCTTGAGACGGGCCGGCAATACGACTTTCTTCAAGAATTTGAAGAATTCGCTGCTTTTGATGATTTAATTGCTTAACAATTTCCACATCACCAACAGAATTCGCTTTTTTCTGGAATTGATCAATTTTTTCATAAATTTTTAGAACTCGATTTATCTCTGTTGAATAGTCACTGATCATTTTAGCCAGTTGCTGTTTTGTCAAATTCTGGGTGGCTAATTTTTGATCATCTAACACATCTAAAAGATGATCTTTTAGATGTTCAACGTCTTCTAATGTTTTGAAATCGTCAATTCTCTGAATTGTCAATTCTAATTTTTCTAGTTCTTTAATAATTTTCTTGATCGATTGAATTTCTTCCTCATATTGCTTCAAAACATCTTCGCTTTTTCCATAAATTAAATCAAAACCGACATCCCCTTCAACAATACCTGCTTTTCCTCGTGCCTGAATTTCACTCCTCACATTTTGAATCATTTCCACCAGCAGTTTTTCTTTAAATGACATTTTTTTAAAAAAACGTTTAGTTTTCATATCAAGATAAAATTTTAGTCTTGTTTCAAAATCTATATAAAGACCATCATGTTTTTCTGCCTTTTCAGTGAAAGAACCAGAACTGGCATGTCCATTCACAGTAACTAATATTATAGCAAAAAAGAGCATATATACTCTTGTCAATAAGATGAGATCATTCTTTTTCATAGGATTTTCTTTTTTCCATTTTTAATTATTCACTTCTGATATCCAAAATATAACGATACCAAATTCCCCAACTTCTAATTATATAACATTTTTTTGATTTAGTCAACAAAAGTTTTTTTAAATTTTTGTAATAGCTGGAAAAATAAATATTTTTTTCATAATTACAAGAAATTAAAATAATTATACTTATTTCATTGACAATTTAATAATAACAAATAAAATTGAGCAACGATTAAAACTCATCATTATCCTGCTTATCTCTTCTCAACAGTATTGCCAATTTTATTATTCTTATGTTTAGTGCCGATTTAGAAATATAATTAATCTGTCAAATTATAGTAAGCCACTATAAATAATACCTCTTATAAAAGTGGATAGCGTAAAAATAAATAACAACTTTTTGTTAAAAATGTGAGTAGATAATTTGGTCGGATAATGTGAAGCCAGGAAACCCTCAGGTAGTTTTACAGAGCTTTTAAAAGCTAAAACACAATATCATAATCAATGAAATACGAATTTTTGAAGCACAAAAAACTACGGGAGGGTTTCCACTTATCACTATTGAAGGTGATGTAATTTTAAAGAAAAGTTAATGTTATAAATAATTTTTAATATTTATCTCATGATGTTGAATCGGGTTTTTGTTGTAAATTTTTTTTCAAATCAGGTTTTAATGGAGAATCACCCACTTTGGGTTCAAATGGTAATTTACCATCTCTTTGCATCGAGCAACGACCATCGAATACCGCTCCATCATCGATTACCAGACGAGCGGTTTTCATTTCTCCCTGAAAAAATGCTTTTGCCTCTAATACAACTTTTCCAGTAGCGCTAATTTTACCGCGTACGCGACCACCGATGATCGCGTTTTTGGCAATGATTTCTCCTTCAATTTCTCCTTCCTTTCCAATAACTAAAGAATCAGTGGTCGTCACATGACCCTTAATTCTTCCATCAATTCTCACACTATTTTCTACTTTTAATGTGCCTTCCAAAGATGATCCCTTCCCAACAATTGTATTTAGATCACCTGATCGTGTTATTCCGTTTTCGTCTTTCTTACCCAAGGCTATTTCTCCTTATCAAATGGTAACTCCAAGTTCTCAATTATTTATTTTGAAATGCTAATAAGTATTCTTTTGGATCGACAGGAATACCATCTTTCCATACTTCAAAATGAAGATGTGGAGCAGTACTACGCCCCGAACTTCCCACTAATGCTATCGTTTCTCCTTTTTTTACAAAGCTATTTTCTTTCTTAAATAAAATTTGATTATGACCATAATAAGTAAAAAATCCATTAAAATGATAAAGAATGATTAAGTTGCCCAAATCTTCTGTCCAATTAGCAAAAATAACGACTCCATCGGCTGCTGCATGAACACTGGAACCACGACTGGCTGCGATATCAATGCCAAGATGATTGGGCAAAAACCAATCACCCTTTCGAAAATCAATCGTCAACAAACCTTCCACAGGCAAATATGTGGGAACACTATTTACGAATTGGTGATAATTACTCTTCGATCTCGTGAGAAAGTTAAGCTTTCCCTTATTATTTAGTGGTACACTTTGTGGTGGGACATCACCATTTGCTCCGTTATCGGGCACCATATCAATATTTCTTCTAAATGTATTCATAACCTGGGACTTTTTCCGATCGCTAATCTCAAATCCCTGATCAACGCCCAATACATTTCGAAGTCTGCTATTAAATTGAATAAAATCTTCAACCGTATCGTACAATTGATTTATTTTTCGATTGTCATCTTTTAAATTAATATTTTCCCGCTCCAACTGCTTACAGTAACGATTGGTAACTGAAAATCTATAATAGAAAATTGTTCCCGTAAGTATATGGATAACAAGAACAGAGGCTATTACCGCTACAATTTTAACCATCTGGGAACTTATTTTAAAAGTTAACGGGTCTGAATAATCATCCGGAATGATTAATATGGATAAATGTTTTTGTCGTTTTTTTCTCTTTTTCATCGCAAAACCACCTTCCCCCATTCAATTTAAACAGTGTCTATCTGAATAATTTCTAATAATCGTTCTAATTCTTCTTCAGAGTAAAATTCAATTTCAATGCTTCCGCTTCTTTTTCCCATTTTAACTCTTACCTGAGTACCGAATAAATTTCTCAGTTTTTCTTCAATTTCTAATAAATACAAAGGCTTTTCATCTGGTTTTTGTTTAAATTTTTTCTTATTGCTTTGTTTAACAAGCCGCTCTACATCTCTAACAGATAGTTTATCTTTAACTATTTTTTCCCATAAATTATTCTGTAATGCTTCATCTTCGATTGTTATCAATGCACGAGCATGTCCCATATCTAATTCTCCGACCTTTAGGCTATGTTGAATTCGCTGTGGAAGTCTCAACAATCGAAGAAAATTAGCGACTGTGGAACGGTCTTTGCCGACACGCTTCGCAACAGATTCTTGAGTCAGATTACAATCTACCAGTAATTTATTATATGCTCGTGCAATATCCATTGGATTCAAATCTTCCCGCTGAATGTTCTCAATAAGGGATAATTCGAGCATATCTTCGTCACTGTTCACATGCAGAACATAAGCAGGAATACTATCAAGATTAAGAGCCGACACAGCCCTAAGTCTTCTTTCACCGGCAATTAACACGAACCCATCCTCAACTCGTCTAACTGTTATGGGCTGAATAATCCCCTTTTCTGCAATTGAATTTTTCAACTCCTCCAGCGCTTCTTCATTAAAATTCTCGCGCGGTTGAAATGGATTAGGCCTGATTTTAGATACTTCTATGTCCTGTATTGAATTTCTGCGTTCTTCGGTTTCTTCTGCTGGTATATCGGGAATCAGTGCGCGAAGGCCTTTTCCTAAACGCTTACTGACCATTCTTGATAAATTCCTCTGCTAAACTCATATAATTTTCTGAACCTGTCGAAACAGCATCATATAAAATTATTGGCTTGCCAAAACTTGGTGCTTCACTAATTCTAACATTTCGTTGTATAACTGTCTTATAGACTTTTTTATCGAAAAAACGCTTCACATCTTCAGCAACCTGCCTGGAAAGATTAAGTCTGCCATCATACATCGTCAATAATACACCTTCAATTTCCAGGCGCGTGTTCAGATGTTTTTGAACCAATCGAATGGTGTTCAATAATTGACTCAGACCTTCCAATGCATAGTATTCACACTGAATGGGAATCAAAACTGAGTCCGAAGATGTCATAGCATTCAGTGTCAACAACCCCAACGATGGCGGACAATCGATAAAAATATATTTATATCGATCTTTTATTTTGGGGAGAATACCTTCCAAAATTCTTTCTCTGGACATTGCTGACACTAATTCGATTTCAGCACCAACAAGATCTACATTGGAAGGTAATAAATCTAAATATTGTAATTCAGTTTTTACAATAACATCATGAATGTCTGCGCCTTTTATCAAAACATGATAAATGCTTTTATTTATCTTCTTAGCATCAAATCCAAGTCCGCTTGTTGTATTAGCCTGTGGATCTATATCTACTAATAAAACAGGATATTCTGCAACTGCAAGGCAAGCTGATAAATTTACGGCAGTGGTCGTCTTGCCAACCCCGCCTTTTTGGTTGGCAATACAAATAATCTTGCCCATTATGTCCTCCAATAATACAAGAAAAATAATCATAAATATACATTTTTATCCTGTTAAATGCAAGCTAAAAATTGGGGTAGTTTACTTTTTTGGAAAGAATAACAACTTAAAAAAGATTAAGGAGTTAATTAGTATGTATTGAAAATTTTTAATTAAATTAGATTATTCATTTTGGACGGAATTCTTAATTTTTGCCCATAATGATGAATTTTATCATTATTGTTACCTCCATGATGCAGATTGATTTTTGATTGTAATGATAATTAAAAATGATATATGAACCGTTCAAAATTTCACAAATTTTGTACCAATAAAAATGAACTTGCTTTTGAATTTCTAATTATTTGATTTTTTTATCTGTTAGCCTGTATTTCACCCCGGTGGATCTGGATTAGATATAAAATATTATTAAATTTACTAACCGAAAAATTAGGTTCGCTTTTTAAAAAAATTCAACCGCTGCCAAAATTTCGGCTTTAACTCATTTTCTATTGGGAATGGATTACTTATCTGAATTGCATCCCCTTTGATCGCTTTTATTGGGTTGGCACTGAATAATTGATCCGCAATTTCTCTTCCAAATTTTTCGAATATAATGTTGTAGCTTTCCACCAATGTCACATTTCTACTGTCAGGCTTATGCCCATCGGAAGCCACAAAATGCGCCAGATTGTTCTCGATCATTTTGAAAGCAAGAAGCTTTGCCATTTCCCCATATCGTCCTCTTAGACTGCCTTCATTAATTTGCATTAAGCTCCCTCGTTGAACGAATTCGTAAATCAATTGAGGTCGTTTTTGAAATCCGATATTTCGCTCAGGATGGGCAACAATAGGAATCTGTTCATTCACAATAAAATTAAAAAATTGTTCAGGTACAAATTTGGGGATACTATTCATGGGAAATTCAACTAAGAAGTATTTCTTATTGGAATTGAGCGTGGCGATTTTATGGTCCAGAGAAATATCAGGCTGGGCGTAAATTTCGCAACCTAAGTAAATTGTAATTTTTAATCCTGCATCTTTTGATCGTTGACAAAGTTCTTTATAAGTTCTGAATATCCTTGGTTCCATATTAAAATCATTTTTGTGCAAAATATGCGGTGTGGCAACAATAGCCACAATTCCCTCTGCTTCTGCATTTTTTAACATCGCCAAGGAACTATCCCAATCATCAGCACCGTCATCAATATAAGGTAAAATATGTGAGTGAATATCAACCAGTTTCGGATTCATGTTGGCAATCTCAGTTAAATTTTGATTAAATTTCAAACGGGTTATATTTTTAATATCAATTTTATGAGAAGTTAAATCGTAATAGTTTTATCATTAGTGGGAGAAAACTTTCTCGAATAAATAACAGTCTCAGCTATGCCTAATCAAGAGAAAAATGATTTAGCTATTAAAGATGATTATCCCATCAAATGGTGCTATAGTTAAATAGTTATCTTTTTCCAGGTATCTAATTTTCATTTGTGAATTAACCTGAATCATCAATGATTCGGAATTCAGTGGAAAGTGAGGCTTATTAAATCGAACAGTTTCTCCAGAAAAATTGATTGTTACAAAAGCTTGTGTACCTCGTTGATCCATCCGATGAAATGTTACTAATTTGTCTGGTTGATCATTACCTATTTTCATCAAATCTCCTGTTACCAAGACAGGGTTTTGTTTTCTGAGAGAAATGAGGAATTTATAAAAGCCATAAATCTCCTTTCCCCTCGTTCTATCCCATTTTATTTGCCCTTTCTCAAATAAACTCAAATAATCTGTTTCACCAATTTCTTGACCATTATAAATCAAAGGGATTCCATCAATCGTAAAAATAAAAATAGCTAATGGTCTGAAAAAACGGTCACCAAATGTAGCAATAGCCCGTTGTTTATCATGATTTTCAATAAAGCGTAATCGTGGGGCATATATTGGAAATTCCTGGCGCCTTTCAATTAACAGATCAATAATTTCCTCTGGAGAAACTTTGCCCTGACTTACTTCGATATATTTGTAGTATAGTATCCAATCATAAGTGGCATCAAAGGAAAAAAGATGCATTTGCGGATCTTCCCATTCTGCCAACAGGAAAATATCCTGACGTATTTTATTTAACTCCTGGCGAACGTCATCCCAGAAATCATCGGGAACCATTCCTGCTACATCACATCGATAGCCATCGATGTTGAATTCTTTAATCCAATAAAGAATGGCGTTTTTTGTGTATTGGCGAAGTTCTGAATTTTGATAATTCAGATCGGTCACATCTGACCAGTGGCTAATTTTGCGAGTAAAGTGACCAATTTTATCTTTTGCAAACCAATCAGGATGATCTTTGATGGCTATGTAGTCATTAGCTGAGTGATTGGCAACCAT
>Ga0209636_10002698_pt1 | contig 18104 bp, 13 predicted proteins | sample DeeMarSWOR152_54_FD_187464 | JGI IMG/M metagenome (GOLD analysis project Ga0209636, IMG submission 187464) | Marine sediment microbial communities from White Oak River estuary, North Carolina - WOR-1-52-54 (SPAdes) (version 2) | ecosystem: Environmental > Aquatic > Marine > Intertidal zone >... | reverse complement strand
CCCGATCCACCGAAGCCATGAATACTGCACAAAGATCGCCCTGGAAGTGAGCGACGGTATCCTTATCCATCCTCTGGTGGGCAAACTCAAGGTTGACGACATTCCGGCTGACATCCGGATGAAATGTTACGAAGTTCTGATGGAAAACTACTACCCTAAAGACAGGGTGGTGCTCAAAGTCTACCCGATGGAAATGCGCTACGGCGGACCGAGAGAAGCTATCCTTCATGCCATCTTCCGCCAGAACTATGGCTGCAGCCACCTGATCGTAGGCCGCGACCATGCCGGTGTCGGGAACTATTACGGACCGTTCGATGCTCAAGATATCTTCAATGAGATCGATGAGGGAGAGCTGCACCTCAAGCCGCTGAACATCGACTGGACTTTCTGGTGCTGCAAATGTGACGGAATGGCCTCGATGAAGACCTGCCCACATGACAAGGAAGACCGCGTGCTCATCAGCGGAACACAGCTGCGAAAGATGCTGGCTGACGGCCAAATGCCTCCAAAGGAGTTCAGCCGCCCAGAAGTGGTTAAAATCCTGATGGATTATTACCAGAATCTGAATAACGGCTAATTGTCATGCCAAAGAGACATAGTCAGGTCATTCACAATAAATTACAAATGGAGAAATTCACATGACGATCCAAAAAGCCACTAATATCACATGGCATCATGGTGCTCTCACAAAGGAGGACCGGGAAAATTATCTCAATCAAAAAGGGATTGTGATCTGGTATACAGGGCTTCCAAGCTCTGGAAAATCCACCATCGCCCATGCTGTGGAGGATGAATTGTTTAGACGAGGACACCTTTCTTATGTCCTGGATGGAGATAACATCCGCCACGGATTGAATAAAAACTTAGGATTTTCTCCTGAGGATAGAGAGGAAAACATCCGCCGCATCGGAGAAGTGGCCAAGCTGTTCGCCCAAGCAGGTTTGATCACCATGACGGCTTTCATCTCTCCCTATCGAAAGGATCGCGATAGAGCCCGATCTTTATTGGAAGACGGGGAATTCATCGAAGTCTTCGTTAAGGTCTCTTTGGAGGCGGCGGAGAAGCGGGATCCCAAAGGTCTATATAAGAAAGCGCGTGCGGGTGAGATCAAGGAATTCACAGGGATCTCAGCACCCTACGAAGAGCCGCTCCACCCAGAACTCGTCATCGACACCGATGAGCTCGACCTGGAAGAGAGCAAGAACATGATCATCCGCTACCTTGAAGAAAAAAACATCATCAAGAAAAAATAGTCATCATATTTAACTTGGATTATACCTGTCGAGCGCTTGGTTTTAAAATATATCTTATTAGACTTAAATACTCTTATTTATACTTTTTTAAACAACCTGGTTTATAGTGTGATCCGGAAGCCAATCCCAGCTAAGAAGCGCAATCCACCCAAATCGACAGGAATATCAAAGGGCTGCACCTTTAGAGGAACATACCTGACCTCCGCTGTGAGGAACAATCCTTTGAATACATCGACACTGAGTCCACCGCCCACGATTGTGGCCCACTTGTGATGATCGACTTTGAATCGAACGAATTCGCTTTGGATGTCCTGTTTGTAGGAAAAATAGCCGACGCCAAATTTAAAATAGGGGAGGATTTTCCAAACGGGATAACGAATGACGCCACAGAATTGAATACCGGAAACGCTTAAGGTGCTATCCTCTTGGAACAGCCCGATCGGGGAATCCTTTTTGTATCCACCTTCATAAGAGAGGTCGATGCCATAATGAGGCAGAGGGAAATAGCTCACATAAGGACTGAAAACGAATCCATCCCCATAGATCTCCTTTAGATCAGGATCTTTGAGCTGGCGGTAGCCAAGATGGAAACCTAGGGCGATATCGCTCGCATGATTCGCTTGAGTCAAAAGCATGACCAAGAGGATAAATATCCATGCTTTCTTCAATAGAATCTTTCCTTGCATATTTTCCATTTTTTCTCTTTCCGATCACTGTCGGGCATACTGAGGATCGCTTTCTTCTCCAGTGTGGCTCACCGAAGTGATCTTATAAAGAAACGTCTCATTGCCCAGCAAACCTCGCCGTATTAAGCTATGCGTCTCGTTTTCAACCTCAGCGATCAGCTCAAACGGGCGTCCTTGAATGTCCAGTTTTTTTGCATATATCCGATAGGACTGCACCCTGTTGCCGTTCTTTGGATTGGAAGCCCACGAAAGTTGATCCACATACTGAATAAAAAATCCATAATGGTTTTCCAGCCTTTTGATGGCAAAATCATTGGGCGCATGAAGGTCTTTTAAAACATAAAAAGCCGCTTCATAAGCATCAAGAATTCCCCAACCGAAAAGATTATCAGGAGAATCAGAGCGGCTGGCCGTCAATTTCATTACATCCATCACATCTTCGTTGGTCCAGGACGGATTAATTTCCAGAATCAAGGCGGCCACGCCCGCTGTCAAAGGGCAGGAAAAGGATGTGCCGTCAACAAGATCATACTGCTCAGGATCATCAGGATTGGCCGAATAAACATCCAAACCTCTGGCCATGACATCTGGTTTGATCCGTCCATCTGCCGTCGGGCCAGTCGATGAGAAATTCACCCTGTCTCCCTGGGAGTTTACAGCCCCTGCCGCTAAGACCCGAGGACTGTCCGAAGGGGATATCAGGGTGTTCTCAGGAGGTACAGACGAATATTCGTTTCCAGCACTGTTAACAATCAGGATGCCGCGACTTGCAGCGATGTTTGCACCTTTGGCCACGACCGTGGTCTTTCCGTCCAGATTCTCCCAGAGATAATCTGGTTCTCCATGAGTGAACTGGTTCCTGTAACCCAGAGAGCTGCTGATGATGTCTGCTCCCATGGAATCGGCCCATTCGGCTCCTGCAATCCAATGATCCTCTTCGATGTGGCGCTCCCAATCCGTGTTTTCCGTTTTCCCCAGGATGAAACTTGCGCCGAAAGCAGGGCCTACGAGTTCGCCGGGCTCGAAACCTGCAATGGTGCTTAATGTGTGGGTTCCATGATTGCCGCTTCCCATCTGGCCGTTTTCATCGAACACATTGGGATCGCCGTTGACAAAATCCCAGGTTGCGACAATATCCAGATGATCCAAGGCCTGATGAGTGAGATTATTAAAACCGGAATCAAGCACACAGATGAGGATACCTTTCCCGCTGTACCCCATATCATGCAGGAGAGGAACATTGAGCTGGGCGTTTTGATTGAAGGAAGGACCGTAATCCAAAACATGGGCTTTGGCTTCAAGGGGAATTTCGTCTGGCTGCGCACGGAATTTTGGAGCGGGTTTCCTGAAGGTAAACGCTAACACTTTATCCACTTTCTGAACAAAATGAAATTTTGCAATTCTCTCAATCTCAAGGGCTTTGGCTTCGACGGAGACTGCGTTCAGCCAGCGGGAAGTGTGCCGTACTTTTGTAACAAACTGTCTTACAATCTCAATGTATGGCTTATGGACAGGCAAATCATGCTCATCCATTAGAGAAGTCAATCCATGGCGGAGGCGCCTCTCTATGGATCTGGGCCGCAAATTCCTTTCTGGTTCTTTCGACCTCTGATGGCTGTACAGACCCTTATCCCGGAAATAGACCCACGCCGTGTATGATCCATGACTGCCCCTCTCTTTTATAACATTCAAAAGCCTGGGGGTGATTTTCTCCTCTTTTTGAGGGGCTGCTGTCGCTATCAAAAGCGCCAGCAAGAAGAGCAATAAATAGAAGCGTTTGAAAGGTCTTCTATGATTCATGATTTTTCTCTCAACATATGGGCTGTCGATATGGCAACGAGGTATTATAGCAGATTCTTGATCCTTTTTTATACAAATAGATTATAACCTGGAGCAATAAAACTCCGGGTTTTGCCATTTCTTATTGCTATGAGTTATAAAGTACAGAATAAAGGTAGAGAATACACTTATTTTAACTTTAAAGCATTTAATTAATCTTTATTTTATTTTTAAATATCTCTCAAGCTATTTGCACTCACATTTTTATTGCTCGTTCACTCTTTCCTTTGATTTCAACTTCCGTGCCCGTTCCAAATAAACAAAGGACACACTCATTGAGTTCATCTCCTCAATTTTCCCTTTTTCTCCCTTTTAATTTCACCGATGCATTCTAAATCTATCGTCGAGCCGTATTCATATGCTCCGATATCATAGCCGCTTCCTGCTGGCCTGATCATGCAATCATGATCGACTGATGGAGCATTCAACAAAGTTCCTCTATCCACTGCCAGGCTTCCTTGGAAGATGTGCAGATCTCTTTTTTCCATATTCAAAAAGATTTCTGATCTTGGAACAGTAGAGACCATAGAATGCTGATCCTGTCCACTGTAAGAGGCCCATTCTCCAGCTCTGACTTGAACGGTATCACCAGGATTAACCGAATCTGCTGCGTGTTGTATGGTTCGCCAAGGACTTTGTATTGTGCCAGGATTCGAATCATCTCCAGATGGAGATACATAATAACGAGCAGCGACAATTCTGTGTCTGTTCTTATTTCTCAACTGGAGAGGACTCGGTCTTGTCAAAAAGAGAACAAGGATGATTATCGCAACATGTGAAAATGAAATTTTAGAGGCCATCCGTTTCATCATTTATGTTAGTCGAAACTCAGATAAAATTCACGGGCTTGATCATAATTTTATGCATTGCGTTCTAGGATGAAGCGAGGAGCGGTTACTCACGGATCTGGCTTAGAATGCCTATTTTTGTCCTAAAAAATGCATTCTAAGGATAAATATTGGCTAAATTTGTTCAATAAATTATTTAGATACAACAACCTAATTCGGTCTGAACCCATAAAAAATAGCGTTGAAAAGGTAGCGAAATGTGCCGTGGGACTGACCTCGGTAAAGCACGGGAAAACCTATCAGGATGATCTTTCCTTCTCCATAAGGGATATCCACGATGGCACTCTTGCCGGCCAGATGTTTTTCTCCGGTTACCCATCCACTAAGAAGTGTATGGGTCGGGTATCTGACAATACTGTGTCCCTCATTAACAACAAAGACCGGGCTTCTTCTGAAAAAGAGCGCTGCGTCTCTCTCGTAACCATAAGCAATCGGATGAGAGGTGTCATTTAAAACCTTCAGAATCGAACCCGGCACAAAAAATTCCGTCCTGCTCAATCCTCTGCCACTGTTTTCTACACCCAGGTGAAAATGCTTTATCGCAAAATCTGCCGCCCCATTCAGGGTGATTACAGTTCCGCCGTTCTTTACAAACTCAGTGAGGTTCTTCACTCCCACTTCCCCGATTCCACCAGCGTATTCAGGAGGAACTGAGTCCTCAGGTATGCCTTTGATGATGGTGTTCTCTCTCTCGTCAGGAAGGATGATGATATCAAACCCCTCATTCAGATTGCCCTGCTTGATCTCCTTGTTGAAAACACTCTTGTACGGAACCTCATACTGTTCGAGAACCCATCTTGTCCACCCTTCATCCATCGATGCAGACCAGCTTTTATAAAGGCCGACTCTAGGAGTTTTCAAGGCATGAGTCATCACGCCTGGCTTTGCCCACAGCCCGTCAAAATGGACCCAAAGTTCCTCGGCTATGGATTTGAGATCCTCCATCAATCCATCCTTGTACTCCACGATCATCGTTCCTTCCGGATAGATCTTTCCGTTGGCCTCAAACCTCTGAGCGCTCCAGGAGACCGAGTAATCCTTTTTCATCAGTCTGTTTAGAGCGACCATATCATCGTTTGTCGCGTGACCCCAGGCATAGCCATAGGGACTTTCCACCTCAGCAATATTGCCCTTTGGTTTCTCAAGCTCTGTCAAAAGCTCAGCATCAACCTCAAAAGGCTCATCGACCTGTACCACATCCACTCCCATCAGTAGTGGCAGAGTATGGCCCACCACATCATAAGGAGTCTTTAATGGACCTCCTGGAGTTTCTCGGATTTCAGGATATTCCTGCCGCTCGAGAAGAGCTTTGGCAAAACCTCCATATGGCTGGGCCATGTAGACAATGTGCGTTCCAACAGGATATTCATAGTCGTCGACAACAAAAGATTCACTGGCTCTGTGCACCTCTACACCACCCAGCTTCAACACGTCCATCATCTGAATGGCTTCGGACACGTCCCTTTGATTGGCAGGGATGATAAATGCAAAAGGAGGTTCGGTTCGGGTGACCGCTTTCTTATGGATCCTGTAGAAATTCTGAATCCAGTTCTCCCTGAGTCTGGCAGCATTCGTCAATGCCGCTCTAGCTGCCGCATAATCATATTCCACAATATCCCGGAGTGCCCATCGGCCTCCTTTCCAAGGCAGCGGCATCTTAACCGAAGCCTCTTTCACTGAAGGAGACAACTCCTCGAATTTGACCGTGATCGGTGTCGCAACCTGGACGCTTGCCGCTTCGGTCAAGATCCTGATCCCTCCGTGATAATGATGATAGGCTCTGGCCGGGGTCCAGGCATCGAATCCAGTGCTGTGGGCCACGCCGCTTTTTCCTTGGGCTGTCAGCTCGGTGGCAATGAATGTTCCCATCATGGCCACCTGCTGGCGGAGGATGGGATCGACATTGGGTTCGTAGGGATCGACATACGGAGGCACAAAGAGCCTTGCTCCGCGGCTCCCCATCTGGTGCATGTCCACGATAACCTGGGGGTGCCAGGCATTGTGCACTTTCAGAGTGAGACGGGATTCCACCTGGGTGAACATGTACCAATCCCGGTTGTTGTCATGGCCGACATATTTATGATAGAGCCACGGCATCTGGCTTCCTTCATACTTGGTGCCGAGATTTTTATTGTACCAATCCGCCACCATCTGGATTCCATCCGGATTGTGCATCGGAGTCAAAAGAAGGATGACGTTATCTAAAATCTCCTTTGTTTGGGGATCATTCTTAGAGACCAAGTCATAAGCCAATTCCATGGACATCTGGCAGGCTCCAATCTCTGTGGCATGGATCGAGCAGTTGATCATCACGACGGCTTTGCCTTCGGAGATAATTTTTTGAACCTCTTGATCTGAGATCTTCCGTGGGTCAGCCAGCAACTGCTGATATTGACGAAATTTCTCGAGATCTTTTTGATTATCCTCCGAGGTGATGATGGCAACGATAAAGGGATTTCCCATCGTGGTTTTACCCACCTCTTGAACCAATACCCTGTCGCTTTCTTGATCCAACATTCTGAAGTACTCGATGATCTGGATCATATCGGCAAGCTTTTTATCCTCGCCTATCCTAAAACCCAGATACAGCTCAGGACTGGTTATCTCTGCTGCAACGAAGCGAGACAAAAAAAGAAGCGCGATCAGGACTGAAAATATTTTTGGCTTTCTCATTCGATTCTCCTATAAATTTTCCATCTATTTACCGCGATAAGGGATGCCTTGAGTGATCCACACAGGAGCAGGCGTCCCCTTGAGATAATGGTCAAAATACTCCTTCATCTTTATGGAATAATCCAGTTTGTTGGCATACTTTTGTAGATGATGCGGTTCGCCGCGGTACTGGAGGAAAATGCAGTCCTTTCCGAGGCGGCGCATGGCCAGGTAAAGCTCGATGCCTTGGTACCAGGGAACAGCCCCATCCTCATCCCCAAACTGGATGAGCAAAGGCGTCTTGATGCGGTCGGCAAAAAACACCGGAGAATTTTCTATATAACGCTCAGGATACTCCCAGAGACTTCCGCCGATCCGGCTCTGGGCCTTTTCGTATTGGAACTGGCGAGCCAGGCCAGATCCCCATCGGATACCGCTGTACGCGCTGGTCATGTTAGAGACAGGAGCTCCTGCCACGGCCGCAGCAAAAATGTTGGTCTGGGTGATCACAAAGGCCGTCTGGTATCCGCTCCAAGAATGACCATGGAGTCCGATGGCTTTAGGGTCGGCTATCCCCACATCCATGAGTTTCTGGACTCCCGGAACAAGACACTTTGTTGCTGCATACCCGGGGTGTCCCACATCAAACCGAATATCGGGAAGGAACAGGGCATATCCGTTGCTGGTGTAGAAGGGGAAATTCGGACGATGGTTCACGACCATCTGGTTAAACTCGTAGAGACGCTGGGAGAAGAAGCGGTAAAAATAGACGATGACAGGATAGCATTTTCCCTCTTCATAGTTTGCAGGTTTGATCAATACTCCCTGGAGAGGGATGCCGTCCAGGCTGTTCCACTCCACAAGCTCTGGACTCCCCCAAGCAAACTCGCTGATCTGGGGATTGACGTCAGAGATCTTCTTTGGTGAGGAAAACTCCCCATTCGAAACCCATATATCTGGAAACTCTTCAAAGCTTTCTCTTGTGTATATCAAGACATCCGCTTCTTTTGCCTTGGCTAAAAAAATAAATTTTTTTCTCTCCTCCAAAAGCCTAACGACTACAGACTTGCCCACCTGACAGGAATAAAAGCAAAAATGCTTTTCAATGTTGTGGTAGGCCGAAAGCAGGAGCTTTTCGTCTTTTTTGATAAAGTGTCTCTCGGGATCGAGTCTCAGCACTCGAAAAGTCATTTCTCCTTCTCGACCTTTGCCTCCTGTGATGCTTCGTGGCTCACCGGTCCGGGTCGGAAACTGCCAGATGTCATATTTGTCATAGACCAGTACCCCGCTTTCATCCTCCAGCCATCCAGCCACTCCATAGCTCGGCACCTTGCTCGGATAGTCGTGATCCTCATCGAAGAACGGAACGTTCATCTTCTCGGTCAAGTTCCTCGTATCCCCGGTTTTTCCATCGAACATATGCCAGTTTTTATCTTCATAAAAGAGAACATAGCGGCCGCTGGGAGAGAGGGAGGAATGGTCTTCAAGCCGTGAGGCAACCTTTTGCCGAGTCCCATCCATCAGATTAACCAGATAAATATCCTCGAGACGGCCGTACCATGTAACTTCCTTCCGGTAGGGAACATCCGAATAGCCCAGAGCAAAATCGGAATTTTCGATACGATCTACGCGGGGCATGTCCTGGTCGGCAAGCTGGACGAAGCGACCGGAGTCGACATGATAAACAGTCAGATAAGCCTGGTCTTTCATCCTGGGCCATATGTTCTTCTCGTGGGTCCTGATGAACGGATCGTTCCAATGCCAGACATCCACCTCTCTTTTGTTTAGGATTTCATCTGTGTCGAAAAGGTCGATTTCCTTTTTCTGTCCCTCTTCCTCCTTTTTCTCTGCCTTCTTTATAGCTTGATGAATCTCCTCGGGTTTGAGCCCAAAAAAGATACGCTTGCCATCTTTACTCCAGGAGACTTGGTTCTTTTCTGGAATCATCCAGCCTTCGGGCACGCTGTCAGCTGCTGCTGCAGGAGTTTTTTCCCCTGTCTGTCCATCCCAAATCCAGAGGGAAAAATAACCATCTTTTTTGTCCTGTACCTTCTCAACACTGGCCAAGAAGGCCAAACGGCTCCCTTCTTTTGTCCAGACAAGACCGGTAAATGTTCCATCCTCTTTCTGGATAATCGGACTTTCAGGAAGGGACGCCTGAGTCAGATCAATTTGATAAAGACCATCCTCAGCACCTTCCTGACTTGCCACGACATAGGCCAGGAACTGAGATGATTTATCCAAGGAAAAGGAGAGGACATTCGGTATTTTAACTTCCTTCCCTGATCCCAAACTGTAGAGGACCAGATGGCTTCCTGTTTTTTTCTTTTCCTTGGGTTTTTTCTCTTCCAGATCCTTTTCTTTCTCTTCAGGAGCTTTCTCTCCTTCTTTTTTAGGCTTTTCCTCCTCTTTGTGATGGAGATAGGCTATCCATTTTGAATCTTCCGAGAAAGCAAAGCTCTGGACTTTCTCGTAATGAAAGATCTTTCCTGTAGATGTCTCCAGCAGAGCCATCCCCTCTTTGGGTTTATCCTTCTCGGCTTTTTCAAGATCCACAGCTTTCGGCTTTACCACCATAGCGACCCATTTAGAGTCCCTGGAGATACGAGGCCGGCTTCCGCATTCGACAATGAATTTTTCTCCATTCTTTATGCCATGAACGGCGACTTCCCCGTCTCCCCTATCGGGCTGAGCATTGTACGCTAACCACAAACCATCCTCTGAAATCACAGGATCATGGATCTCCTTGAACTTCATGATATCCTGAAAAGTCAACGCCTTTTTTTGCCCGGACTGAGACGAAAAACTGATGAGACCGATACCTAAAAACAAGACGATAAACAGGAATGATTTTAACGATGATCTTTTCCTCATCGAAACTCCTCCATTTGTTTTTCATAAAGAATGAAATAATTTATAAAACTCAGGAAGTATATATAATGATGCATATCTCCGATTGCTGTCTTGAAAGAAAGTGTATAACAAAAATATCGACTCTAGGCAAGGCCCACAGTCACAGCGGAAGCATCTTTTTTTCTGGACAGCTAAAGGTTTCTGCGTTATTGCAGAGGGACAGACAATTGTATAGTATAAACACAAATCATACGGGATGAACGACAAAAAGAAAAAAAGGAACGCCTGTGAAGGAAGCAAAATTTTCCAAAGACTTCTACGAGATGCAAAAACAGCAGTGGAGAAAAAGCCTTTTTGTGTTTCTTGTTCTGATTCTTTTCTACCTGCTTGCTGTGAGTTTAGCGATCTTTGTCTTCACAGCTATTATAGGTCTTTTCCTGAGGGAAAAACCGCTGTCTTCCCCAGACACGCTCTTGGCCCTTTCTTACGCAAGTATCGTCATCACGTTGATTATCGCCACTTTCCACTATTTCGATGCGAAGAGCCACGGAGCCAAGTTCATCCGGAAGCGCCTGCTTGCCCAACCGCCTGATCTCTCCGATCGCTATCACAAACAGTTTGCGAACACTCTGGACGAGATGCGGATAGCAGGAGGACTGCCCCGCGTTCACCCCTACATCCTTCCCACTTTTGCCATCAACTCTATGGCACTGATCGAATCTGACGGGACTCCCAGCGTTCTCGTCACCGAGGGACTCATCGCGGAGTTCACACGGGACGAACTCCAGGCCGTGATTGCCCATGAATTGGCCCACGTCGTCCGGGGAGACACCTACTACATCACACTCGTGTGCTCATTGGTCAATTTTTTCGAACGGTTGAGAGAGGCAGTTGAGCCGGAAAAATATCCCCAGCCTTCATCCTATCCCGGCCAAGTCAGAGGAGGAGCTCCCTTGGTCTATCTGGCTCTCACCATCTCCACCTTGATCATGCATGTGTTGAGTACGCTTGTGAGCCGCCAAAGGGAAATCCTGGCTGACGCTGCAGCCGTGGAATTCAGCCGCAATCCTAAAGCCTTGGCCCGAGCTATCTACAAAGCTCATCTAAAAAATTCTTTTGTTGGGGATTTCAACATCGCCTACAGTCCTTTGCTCATCGTCCCTCCAAGATCAACAGGCATAACAGATGGATTTTTTTCTCGGATCTTCAACTCCCATCCTCCTCTGATGAGAAGGGTCCGGCTTCTGGCTAACATGGTGTCGACAAGACCTGCCAAAATCATCCAAGAAGTCTGGGACATCCACAAGAGCAGAGAAAAGGCTCGCGTCGTCCTCCAGTCTCAGGAAGAGATCCAAGCAAGAGGAGAAGGAAAGCCCGAGCCAAAGGCTGTCTCTGGGGAAGAGGGAAAGATCTGGATGATCCAGAACGCGGACGGAGACTGGGAGGGCCCAATAGGGCTTGAAGAACTTTTTCGTCTCGATTTCTTCACTCCGATAGGCTGGATAAGAAATGTGCAGGAGCATATCGAAGCCCCGGCCGTGGAATTCCCGCAGATCCGAAATGCACTGCGAAATCCAGTCAGAAAGAAAAAAACAAAGCACACCAGAGAGAACCACTGTCCGCGCTGCCATATTCCTTTGCACGACATTTTCTACGAGGGTGTGCCGTTGAAAATCTGTCCGGATTGCGGAGGAAAACTCATCGATTCGGCGGTCATGGAGAGGATCATTGCTCGCAAAGAAGTCGTTTTCTCTAGCCACCTGAAGAAAAAGGCTCTAGAATTCGAAGAAAATTTTCTTCTCGATCCTATCCTCAGGAAAAAAATCCATGCCGATAAATCATCCAAGATCAACTGTCCAAATTGCGGATCAAGGATGTTTCCCAGACCTTACAACTACCAGTATGTGATTCCTGTGGATAAATGTCTTTCCTGTCATAAGATTTGGTTCGACTCCGACGAGCTAGAAATCCTACAAAGCCTTATAGAGCACTAAGACTCCAAGAAAGCTCTGGAAAGGATTTCCAAATAGTCTTCTGCGGATGCCTCTCTTGGATTGGATGGGTTGGAATTGTTATCGAAAGACTTTTGGGCGATCTCTGGAAAATGCGCCTCCTCAAGGCCGATTTCTCTGACAGAAGGAATCTTTATTTTTCGAGATAGGTTCTTGATCTTCTGGATGAGCATTTGAGCTGCTTCGTAATCATCCACCTCATGGATTCCAGCCAATCTTGCAATCTCTGTATAGCGCCTTGCTGAGACAGGGAGATTGAATTCCATCACATAGGGAAGAAAGACGGCATTGGCCACACCGTGAGGTGTATCGTAAAGGGAGCCAACAGCTTCTGAGATACAGTGGACAGCCCCCACATCGCTGTTTCCAAAGGCCATCCCTGCCAGCATGCTGCCCAGCATGATCCATTCCCGGCTCTTACTGTTTCCCTTGATATCGTCATAAGCGTCTTCAAGAGATTGAAAAATATATTTGAGAGAAGCTCTGGAAAATATATCCGTGATGAAAGTGGCTGGCTTTACGGTATAGGCTTCGATCGCATGTGTTAAGGCATCCAATCCAGTAGACGCGATCAAAGGAGGCGGTAAGGTAATGAGCAAATCAGGGTCAACGAGGGCTACAACCGGAAAGAGAAGAGGGCCCTTGATGCTCATCTTGAATTTTCGTTCGGTGTGCGTGATCACGGTTACCCAAGTTACCTCGCTGGCAGTGCCGCAGGTTGTAGGAATGGCCAGGACAGGCAGAGGAGGAGTTTTGTATTTCCCACTCCCTTCGTAAGCCTCGATGGGGCCTGGATTTGTGGCGAGCAAGGCTACCGCTTTAGCGGCATCGAGCGAACTTCCACCGCCTAATCCAATGACAAGATCGGGCTTAAGCTCACGCACCAGGTCTCCAGCCCTGTCCATTGTCTTGTGTTTAGGATTCTGCTCTACCTCATCAAAAACAGGGATGTCGCGAAATTGAGATGTCACCTTGTCTGCAATTCCACACTCACGGATGCCTTTATCTGTGACGAGAAAGAGTTTTTCAGCTCGAAGTTCCTCCCTGATGATTCTTTTGAGCTGGCCGACTGTCCCCGAGCCAAAAACGATCCGGGTGGGCAGATGAAATCTCATCTTTGAAGCTCCTTAATTTCTAAAATCCAGAGCATCCTGGTTGGCCATATCCAACACGGCTAAAAACAGGAGTTGGGCCATATCTTCGAGAATTTCCGGAGTTATGGTATCGATGTCATCGTTGGGATTGTGGTAGTAGGAGCGGGAACCGTAGACGCTAAAAGATATTGTTGGAACTCCCTTCCACATAAACCTGGCGGCATCCAGACGGGGACGGGCGATATTTGAAAAGTTGCTGGGTTCGATAGTGCGGTGGATATATTTCTGGTTAGCTTCATCAATAAACTCCCAGAATGCGGGATAATTCTTGGCAGCTAATGCATTGATCTTGTCACCGCAGCCAACTCCATCAAGGTTGAGAAACGCCACCGTTTTTTCCAACGCGAAAATCGGATGCTCACAATAGAACTGAGAGCCCACAACGCCTTGTTCCTCAGCTCCAAAACACAGGAACATCACAGAGCGGCGGGGCTTGACAGGGCATTTGCTGAAGGCTTCGGCCATACCCAAAATCACGGCCACAGCAGAGGCATTGTCATTGGCACCAGGCATGATTTCATAACAGCGGCCGAGATGGTCCAGGTGGCCGCCGACAATGATCACTTCATCCTTGAGCCCAGGATCTGATCCTTCGAGGAGTCCGATGACATTGTAACCAACGCCTTCAGGATGGTGTTCGGTCGTATTCCTGATGGTTGCGACCTTTCCTGTGGAAAAAGAGTGGGGTCTCAGCGCTTCTTCGATCTTTTCCACGACTTTTTCATGTTCATATCCGGTTCCGGCAAAAACATCAGCCACGACCACATCTCCTACATGGGAATAGATGAATCCAGCATCATAGGAATTATTGGGATTGCCAATCGGTCCGTAGTTATAGATCATTCCCTTGGCGCCGTGGGCCACGGCATTTTCCAGCTTATACTGGTGGAAGGAATAAGGACGCCATTTTTTGAATAGCTCTGGATCATCTCTTGGGGAAACGGGCACCTCCCGTTCCATCAACACGATCTTCCCCTTGACATCCACACCTTCATACTCATCATAATCCAGCTCAGGGGCCGTGATTCCATATCCGACGTATATGACCTCAGCGGTTACTTCGCCCGAGCCAGATGTGGAACCGGGGATGAATTCATCGAAATAGTGATAGTATTTCTTTATGCTGGTATCTTTATAAGGAACATGAAGGGAGACTTCGCAATCCTCAAAAACCAGTGTGTAAGGAATGGGAAATGCCTGGAGATAGGTGCTGCTGTCACCGGCCGGAGCTATACCCCATTTTTTAAAATTTGAGGCGACCCATACTGCACTCACATCGTACCCTTCGGTTCCTGTAAGCCGGCCCGCGTACTTTTCAGAGGCTAATTCCTTGACATAGCCGAAGAGCTCATGGCTGGAAATGGAATGCATAACCTGAAGGACTTTCTGTTCATCTGTAAGTCCCTCGGATGCTCTCTGGCCAGCAGAGAAAGATAAGACAGCGAGAAAGGCAATCGCAAATGCTGTCACAAATCCTCGATATGATTTTTTTCTCATCTTGATCTCCTCTCCTTTTTCTTGTTCTTGTGTTCTTATGTTATGATAATTTTGAGAAATGTGAAAGACAATTTATTGATGAAACCGCTTGTTGTTCTCGGTTTAGTCATCTTCTGGTCTTTTTCTTCCTCTCTCTCTTTTGCTGACCAAAACCAAGACACAAAGTCATCCTTCGAAAGACCAGATGTTTTGCTTATCGAACAAAGAATCTTTGAAAGAGTCAATAGAGAACGAGTGGATCGAGATATCACACCCTTAAAACTTTCCCCTGAACTCAGCTCTCTTGCTCGACGTCACAGCCAGGACATGGCAGCCCATCAGGGTCTGAGTCATCTCTCATCTTCCGGAAAAACCTATCAGGACCGTCTCATCGAAGATCAATTCTATTTTGGAAACATAGGGGAGAACGTGGCCCGCAGTGACACCTTCCTGGACGAAGTCATTCATCAGAAACTGATGGAAAGCCCTGAGCACAGTGAAAACATCCTGGACCCGTTTTTTGATGAGATAGGAGTCGGTGTGGTTTATAAAAAAGAGGGAGGGTATTTCATCACCCAGGATTTTCTTCAGAGCGTGAAGATCATAGAATCAGAAGAGGTGGCCAAAGATGTCCGAAAGCAGATAAATAAACTCAGATCAAACCATTTGAAACCTTCCCTTCTCTTCTACGAGATAGCCAATTCATTCGCCCATAGCGTATCCATAAGAAAAGCCAGGGAGGGTGATTTCCTTCCGGTTCCAGAGAGTTTCGGAGAAGCACTCATCTATTTCTATTCCACCCCTTTTCCCTCTCATCTGATAAGCGGAGATGAGATAAGACCGATCATTCTTTCTGAAGACTATACGGAAGGAGGCTTAGGCGTTTGGTTCGGCCGAAACGGCGCCTATCCAGGAGGTTCTTACTTCATAACCATGATTTTTTTCCCAAGAAGTCAATACACAGATATGAGCAATCAAGATTTCGTTAGGATCCTCACTGAAGAAATCAACAGAAAAAGGCAAAACCTTGGTCTCCCTCAGGTTAAGATAGATGAAAAACTCTCAGAAAAAGCTAGAAATATCTCAAAGCTCGCGATGGCCCAAGGAAATCAGAGCGTCATCTTGCCACCAGAATTTCAAACATCCCTGTTTGTCTCTTTTGTCACAGAAGACCTTCACATCTGGTCTCCGAGAATGGATGAGGCCATCAGACTTTCTCGAGTCAAAAAATTGGGAATAGGGATCACGTTCGGCACAGACCCTGACTCCAAGAGGACCTCCTTCTGGGTGACAGTCGTTTTCAGATAAATAGAATTTATTCTGACTTTTCCTAACGATTCGGAAAAAGTCATATGGTCATCTAGGGGAATTGGCTGAGCGAAGGAATCCTGTTTTATAACCGGATAGCAATTCCTCCCCGGAGCATGAATCCGTTCCAGATTCCGGCATCGACCATGAGATGGATATTCTCAGTGATCTTTCCCTTTAATCCTAGATTTAACTGGATGAAGGGCAAAAACGTGAGAGGCAGGAAATCCTCATCCTCTTCCTCAAGATCATCCTTTATTTGCTTGAGAGTCTTGACTTCTCCTCCATCATAGGTCTCAGATGTCTCACCTGGTATGTTTAATTCACCTGACCAAAAATAACTGACCTCATCATTCTCAATAGAAGAGAAGGTGGCAGCTCCCACTCCGAAAGTGATGTACGGAAGGACTCGGGAGGTGGGTAGAATGTCCCATCGAAAGCTCAGATGAAATGTGAGGGGATTAAGTATGACATCTCCACCGGCTGTACCCCCAAAGGTGGAACCATCGAAAAAATCCATGTCTGCTGATATCTCTACCAACTCGACTTCCATCTTTGTCTTTTCCACAGAAAGTCCCAGGCTAAAGGACCCTTCCTGACCACTGGGGTACCACCGGATCTCAAAGCCATAATTATAGCCGCTGGAGTCAAAGTCTACACTCTGGCTGTAAATGGGATCCTGGAGATCAGGATAATCTTTTTGTACTTCTTCCAAAATTGTATCCCTCACTTCTGTCTCGAGAGCATCAGAGATTGCGTTCTCAACCAGGTTCCCCAAAATATTAATGTTCCAGCGGCCATAGTGAAAACCAAGCTCAAAATGACCTTGGGCGAATAGATTGAAATTCAAGGTCAATAAAACCAGAAGAAAAATTGGCATAATCTTCAGTGCATTTCGTATGTTCATCAATTTCTCCTTTCTCTAGATTTTTCTCCTCCATCTTTTAACACAAAACAAAAGACATTTCCAAATTCTTTTGAGAAGGAATCAAAAGATGAACTTATTGATTTGAAAGGGGGATTTTGATATGTTGATCCTTTGTTCTTAAAAAGAGATCAAGGAGGAATTCATGTTGAGAAGCATTTTAATGGGAGTGTCACTTATCGGTCTGGTTTTAGCCTTCTCTACACTCACAAACGCAGAGCCGGCCAATCCTAAGGTTCTGATGAAGACAACAAAGGGAGATATGACCATAGAGCTGCATTTGGATAAGGCACCGATTACCGTTAAAAATTTTCTCTCCTATGTGGATGAAAAATTCTACGATGGCACGATCTTCCATAGGGTCATGAAGGATTTTATGATCCAGGGAGGAGGACTGACAGAGGACTTTGTGGAAAAACCTGCTAAATCGCCCATCAAAAACGAAGCCTCCAACGGCCTTAAAAACAAGAGAGGGACGATCGCTATGGCTCGCATGCCCGAACCGAACAGCGCCACGTGTCAGTTCTTCATCAACCATGTGGATAACTCCTATTTGGACTACGGAGTGGCTGCTGACGGTTTTGGATACTGTGTATTTGGCACTGTCATCGATGGCATGGGTGTAGTGGACGCCATCGCCAAGACTCCGACCATGACCAAGCGCGGAATGACTGATGTGCCTCGGGAAACCATCAAGATCATTTCGGTGAGTCGAGTAGATTAAGAATAGGATTTGCATACATATGTTAAAAATTTTTGAATCCATTTCTGCTTGTTGGGATGTTTGACTATTTATTTGCTTTCTTTCATCTCTTCCTGCTGTTCGGAGTCTTTGCTTACGCCATCTATTCACTCATAGAGGGCAACGTTTTAAGATTCGCTCTCATCATCATCTGCCTGGTGGGCTATTACTTCCTTGCCTTGCACAAAAACGTGAAAAAAGAAATCGAGCGCAAAAGAAAAAAGGTATGAGTGGGATAAGATGGACTTTTTCGATCGGGCTATTCGCTTTCTTGCTTCCCTCGTATGGGGTCCCCAAACAGTAGTATTACTCCTTGGAGTGGGGCTTCTTCTGACAATTTGGCTTCGCTTCGTCCA